>ENA-OXQR01000482-OXQR01000482.1-human-gut-metagenome-genome-assembly--contig:-NODE-482-length-12806-cov-4.81413_pt1 | contig 12806 bp, 8 predicted proteins | sample MGYA00249587_ERZ652573 | MGnify/ENA primary metagenome ERZ652573 (study PRJEB26925, sample SAMN05826651) | human gut metagenome | biome: ENVO:2100002; feature: ENVO:00000062; material: ENVO:00002003...
TGTATAAGAGACAGGACGCAGGCAAGGTCGCCTTCATCCGCGGCCCGCTGGCCTACTGCGCGGAAGGCACCGACAATGGCGACAATCTGCATCTGCTACATGCTGATGCCGAGACGATCGCCGCCGATCCGGACTCCGTCAAAGTCAACGAAATCACCTTCCATGCGCAGGCCGCCGCACAGGACGAACGAGGCTTGGGCGAAGTGGAACCGGTCGATCTGCCAATGGTCACGCTGACCATTCCCGCTTGGCGGGAGTCCTCGCAGGGCGCCGCCGACAAGTCGCTGTACGCACTGTGGCAGCCGGCACAACGTCAACCGACGGAAGTCACACTGATTCCGTATTTCGCATGGGCCAATCGTGGCGAAACCGAGATGACGGTGTTCCTGCGCAGCTGACGTTTGACGGCCAACATCCCGTTGGACGGCATGAGATGACTATGCACTTTCCGACGAGCAGAAGGCGGCCGTAGCCGAGCTTTCCTGATCCAACGTGTACGCGAAGCAGTCGAAATGGAAGACGCTACATGAGTTGCCGATGGCTGCGTTTTTGCTTTGCCGAAAAATGCATTTGCTGAAATCCTGTTGCTGAACGTTTCCTGAATGCCTATAGACACGCATGCACGGCATGCCTCGTTTTCCCGTTTAAGCTAGTGAAGGTACGTCAAACGATACACGTCAATAAACAGGCGGTATTCGAAGCACGAAGGAGATGGCAATGGCAGCCGGCATGTTGAACCCTCTACTTCCTCGTCAGGATGGACGTCTCGAATGGGGCAATGGTGTGGTGTCCATGCTGTTCGACATCGCAGGGGATTCTCCCGTCCGCCTATGCAACGTTGTAGGGCGAGGCATGATCCCCATTGACGGTCGCCTGTCCGATGATGGAACGCCTGTAGTGGAAAAGGATCCCCGCCCGATCGTGGAGGTGCTCGCCGCGAACACCGGTTCGCAAGACAACCGCCTCGCGCTGATCGCCACGGTCGCCGGTAGCAAACTACGCTTCGTTTCCGCGCTCGCGTCCGAACCGGGACAGGGTTCCGCCGATCCGTTCCGTTTGGAGATCACGCAGTTCGCGTCGTATGCCGATCTTGAGCCGAAAGGCCGCGAATTCGAGTCGACCGCCAGTGAGCGCGATGCGGCTGCCTCTGCTGCGAATCCCGCGCCTGTAACGGTTTGTGCCGACCCGCATGAGGGTCTGGTGGTCACCTCCGTGTTCGAAGCGTTCCCTAATCTTTCCGCGGTGCGCACGCACACGCGCCTGCAGTCCGTCAAACAACTGCCGATTGAAGCGGTGTCGTCGCTGAACCTGACCGTTCCCATGCGCGTCAACTGCGGCAAAGTCCATCGTTCGAATATTTTCTGGGGCGACGCTGCCTGGGCCGTGGAAAACGATTGGCGCGTCCGCCCGCTGCGAGACACCCAGGTGCGCAACCGCAACCAGAAAATCAATCCAGGCCAGTCCAGCTCGCGATTCGCCATGAGCTCCACCTCCACATGGAGCACAGGGGTGCATGAGCCGGCCGGTATCGTACAGGTCGAAGGTTCCATGCGCCGCGCCCGTGACTTCTCCGTAATGTGGCAGATTGAGCATAATGGCCCGTGGGAGTGGGAGGTCGGTGAGGATGATCCCGGTCTGCACATCAGTGCATTCGGCCCGGAATATCAGAATCACGGCTGGTTCACCAACCTTGGTGAAGGCAATGATTTCGAGTCGGTTCCCGTGTCGTTCGCCATCGCGGCCGGCGATTGGCAGCAGGCCGTCGCCGAAATGACGTTGCAGCGTCGCGCATTGCGCGTTGCCAAAGCCCGCGAACTGGGTCGTGCCGAGCAGTTCAAGCGTACGCAAGGTCTTGTGGTCTATAACGATTACATGAACACGCTGTTCGGTGACCCACGTATTGAGAAGGAACTGCCGCTGATCGAAGGCGCGGCAAGCGTTGGCGCGGATATTTTCTGTATCGATGCCGGCTGGTACGACAGCACGGACGGCGGCTGGTGGGATATGGTCGGCGAATGGCAGGCTTCCGCCAACCGTTTCGGCGACGCCGGTTTGCGCGGTCTTGCCGAAAACATCCGTGCGCACGGCATGGGCTTGGGCCTGTGACTCGAACCTGAAGTGATCGGTGTGAAATCGCCGTTGGCAAGCATGCTGCCGGATTCTGCGTTCTTCCAACGTCATGGCGTGCGTGTGTGTGATTCGGGTCGATATTTGCTTGATTTCCGTTCCCCCGAAGCGCGTGAGCATGTTACGCGTACCGTTGATCGTCTGATCGACGATTTCGGCGCGGTGTTCTTCAAGTTCGACTACAACACCATTCCCGGCGTCGGCACTGATTTGAATACCGAATCCGTTGGCGATGGCTTGCTTGAGCATTGCCGCGCATATTTGGATTGGCTCGACGATTTGCGTCGCCGTCACCCGGATGTGATGATCGAAAATTGCGGCTCCGGCGCCATGCGTGCCGATTATGCGCAGTTGTCCCGCTTGGATCTGCAATCCACTTCTGACCAGTGCGATCCGCTGATTTACGCGGCTATCGCGGCCGGCGCGGGCATGACGATTCTGCCGGAACAGCAGGGGAATTGGGGCTACGCCCAGCAGGAGATGGACGATGAGACGGCCGTTTTCACGCTCGCCACGGGCGTGCTCGGCAGACTGTATCTGTCTGGTTTCGTCGACCGCATGACCGAGCCGCGTCTTTCGCTCGTTCGCGACGCCATCGCCTTACATCGTTGTGTACTTGCCGACCAGCAGCATATGGTGCCGTTCTGGCCGTCTGGACTTCCTGATTTTGACGGCGATTGGCTTACCGTCGGTTTGCGCCACGTCGAAACGGATATGTGCGACGAGCATGTGCTCGGTTGCGACGCCTCGAACGGGCAGAACGCCGATCCGTCCAATCGGCAGAACGACCAGCAGATTCAGCAGGAAGACAAACCCGATTACATCATCGTATGGCGTCGCGGAGGCACCCCCTCGGTGAACATACCGCTGGAAGCCGGCAGGACCATCGAGCAGGTCTTCCCGAATCCGGACGAACCCGATCATGCTCCGGACGCCGAACCGTGGACCATCGAACGCATGGATCCGGAAACGGTGCGCCTGAACGCAACCACTTCCAAGCGTCCATCCGCCCGAATTTTCGCGATTCGCCGCCGCGGTTGATTGGCCGTCCGTTTGATTGGCTGGCCGTTCGGTTCGCTCGACAATCATGTCGACTGCAACCGCAAGACTGCCATCGAGCGTAGGCTGGAGGTATGAGCAAACACCATCGTGACCGCAGCTGGGCGCCAGCACCGCAACCACTTCCCGAGAACGCGCACGTCATCGACAACCACACGCATGTGGCGTCCGTCGTGCCGTTCTCGCAGGCCATGAGCCATGAAGCGCAAGAAAAAGGACAGCCGGAAGTCCCCGTATACAGCGTTGACGAACTGCTGAACCAAGCGCAACAAGTCGGCGTCGAAGGCGTCATTGACTGCGGATGCGAACTGCCGAACCTCATGACAGCCATCGACATGGCACGCGAACACCCCCAAACCGTTCACGCAGCCATCGCCATACACCCTAACGAATCCGTGCTCCACGGCCATCGTGGAGTGCCCGGACCAGACGGACTTCCGCTCAAATACAAACCCTGGCACGACACCAGCTTCGAAGACGCCATGGCCGAGGTGCACCGTCTCGCTATCACCTACCCCAATCAGGTTGTGGCCATAGGCGAAACCGGCATGGATCTCTTCCGTACCGGCGAAGCCGCCAAAGAACTTCAGCGGGAAGCTTTCCGCGCGCACATCGCGCTCGCCAAGGAATTGAACCTGCCCATGCAGATCCATGATCGCGATTCACACAAGGAAGTCATCGAAACGCTGCTGGCGGACGGCGCTCCCGAACGGACCGTGTTCCACAGCTATTCCGGTGATGCCGAAATGGGTGAGATCGCGCGTGAAAACGGTTGGTATCTCAGCCTTTCGGGCACATCCAGCTATAAGGGCAACGATGGTATACGCGAGTCGGCGCGCATTGTCGGATTGAGCCATGTCATGGTCGAAACCGATGCCCCCTACCTAAGTCCGATGCCGTATCGTGGCCGCACCAACGCGCCATACATGATTCCCTACACCCTGCAGTCGTTGGCGAATTATCTCGATAAACCGCTGACGGAAGTCGCGCAGGCAACGCGAAAGACTACGCGCGAAGTGTACGGAATCTGAACAAATTCCGAAAATCGACAGGATGGAAACGATTTATCCGAAAATAAGAGAAAAACAAGAGGAAAAATAAGAAAAAGAAACCCACAGGAAGTCTACTTCGTGCGAGATCAGGAATCGCAAGAAACAATGTGAAGATTTGACAAGACTTCGTAAGGCTCCTAACGTGCCTTTTTGCGTTTATTTTGGGGAGTGGGTTGGAAGGCCCGCCACTTGGAGGTAGCGTTATGGCTAACGAGCCGAACGAGGATGAGCCGCTGTTTCACGCAGCCACATACACGCAGGCGCCGAAGGTCTCGCACAAGGTGCTGACCAAGGAAGAGCGACAAGTGCTGATCAAGCAGCACGAGGAGAAGCAGCAGGAGGCTGCTCACCTTGACCAGGTGGCTAGCAAGGGTCCCATCGGCCGCTGGTGGAGCCGTCTGCAATCCGGGCCAAACAGAATCACGCCCGCCATGGCGATTGTGGCGTTGGGCGTTGTGTATGGCGATATCGGCACCTCGCCTCTGTACACCATGCAGACGTTCCTCAACGGGCAGGGCGGGCTTGCGCATGCCAACCGCGAAGCCGTGCTCGGCGTGCTTTCGTTGGTGTTCTGGTCAATCACGCTTATCACCACCGTCAAATACGTGTTGATCGCCATGCGCATCGACAACAAGGGCGAAGGTGGCATTTTCGCGCTGTACTCGTTGGTTCGGAAGTACGGTGCATGGCTTGCGATTCCTGCCATGCTCGGCGGAGCCGCGTTCCTCGCCGATTCCGTGCTTACCCCGGCCGTGTCCATCAGCTCGGCAGTGGAAGGCTTGGAAACGCTACCGGCTTTTGAAAAACTTTTTACTGAAAACAAGCAGCTGACTCTGATGATCACCGCGGCCATCATTCTGATGTTGTTCTCTGTGCAGTCGCGTGGCACTGAGCGTATCGGCAAGGCGTTCGGTTCGGTCGTGCTTGTCTGGTTCTCGTTCTTGGCGGTTGTCGGCTTGGCGAACCTCAGTCAGTATTGGAGCGTGTTCGCGGCGCTCAACCCCGTGTACGGTGTTAGATTCCTGTTCAGCGGTCATAATGCCGCTGGCCTTGCCATCATGGGTACGGTGTTCCTGTCAACTACCGGTGCCGAAGCGCTTTATTCCGATATGGGTCACGTTGGCCGTGGCAACATCTATTTCACGTGGCCGTTCATCAAAGTCGCGCTTGTGCTCTGTTATTTCGGCCAAGGCGCATGGATGCTCAATCATTGGGATGATTCGGCTTATATCCGCACGCACGGTTTGAATCCGTTCTTCGAAATGATGACGCCTAGCGTGCGTTACGTGGCTGTCGTGCTTTCTGTGGTCGCGGGCGTTATCGCCTCGCAGGCGTTGATCACCGGCGCATTCACGATGGTGTCTGAAGCCACCCATCTGAACTGGATGCCGCATCTTCAGGTCCGTTACCCGGCCCGTACCCGCGGTCAGCTGTACATTCCTGTGGTCAATGTGGTGCTTTGCGTTTCCACGCTGTTGGTTTTGGCGCTATTCCGCGATTCCGAGCATATTTCCGCGGCGTATGGCCTGGCGTTGACCATCACCATGATCACCACCACCATTCTGCTCGCCGTCTACATCTGGCATTCGGGGCGTCGTCTCGGAGCGATCGTATTCACCGTGTTGTTCCTTGCAATCCAATTCATGTTCTTCTTCGCTTCCATGGCGAAGTTCCTGCATGGTGGTTGGTTCACGATGTTGCTTACCTTCGCGATTCTGCTGGTTATGTACACGTGGAACGAAGGCACGAAGCTGGAACGTGCGCAGCGCCGTCATATGCAGCCCGCCGAATGTCTACCGGTGCTGAAGCGGCTGCATGATGACGATACGATTCCATATTTTGCAGACAATATCGTCTACCTCACGTCGGATCCGGAAACGAAGCGTATCGATACCGATATCTTCTTCTCGATTTTCGCCGACCATCCAAAACGTGCCCGCGCTTGGTGGGCGGTTTCCGTCGAGACCGCCGATGAGCCGTTCACCCGCGAGTATTCGGTTGAGAATTTCGGCACGGATTACATGTTCCGTGTTCGCATTCGGCTTGGTTTCAAGGTTTCTCAGTCGATTCCAGCTTATATTCATCAGATCATGAACGATTTGTCGAAGTCTGGGGATCTGCCGAAGCAGGAAAGCCGCTATCCGAAGCTTGATGCTGATCCAAATATCGGTCCGATTCGATATGTGCTGATTCACAAGGCGCTTATGCCTGAGTCGAAGGTGTCGCAGCGTGGCGCGATTTCTTTGGAAGTCAAGTATGCGATTCGTCGTCTTGCGGGATCTCCGGTCAAATGGTTCGGCCTTGCGCCTTACAATCCGCTGATTGAGATACAGCCGCTGTTCCTTGCGACTCAGCGTCCTCCACGGCTAAAGCGCGTGTGAAACAAGCCGTGAAACGGGCTGTGTGATGATGGTGATCGTATTCGCCATCATCGCGCAGCCCGTTTTCGTAGGGCATTTTGTAGGTTTTGCATGGTCTTATCGCGAAGAATCGTTGGAATCCCGCTGTTTTTCGCACGCTATAAGCAATGTCGATAGCCATATGCGCGCGTTGCATCACAAGCCCTGTAGAGTAATCAACCATGTGCAGATTACTTGGATTCGCGGCAGCAGGAAGCAACACCAGTCTCAATGGCGTGCTCGGCATGCAGGCCGTACGCGATTTCCGCGATCTGAGCGAAATCCACAACGATGGCTGGGGCTCCGCGCTGGTCACCGTGCCGAGCGAGTCGCCGTATCTGCGTGACGGTGGCGCTCCCACTCCGGAAACCGGCACCGCCATCTACAAGAACACGATTGCAGCCCGACATGATCCGATTTTCGACGAGCTTGCGAACACTCCGGCTCGTGGAGGCCTGTGGCACTTGCGTTTGGCCAGCTCGAACCTGCCGCTGATTCTCGAAAACCAGCAGCCGTTCTACGCCAACGGATTGAGCTTCATCCACAATGGCGATATCTCCGACGATCAGGGCCGCAACATCATCACCAACCGTGCGTTCCCGGTCGATCCGAGCATCGTGCAGTCTACCGGCGGTCGTTCCGATTCCGCCATTTTCTTTGCAGTGATTCTGCAGTACATCGGTTTTGGTTTCGCACTCGACGAGGCGGTCGCGCAGGCTGTGCGCGAACTGCGCAAAAGCTATCCGAAGTCCAGCTACAACTGCATGATCCAGAGCCAAGACCAGTTCATCGCTCTGTGCGCGGCCGGTCGTGAGGTCACGTCCAAGCGCATCGTGGAAATCTACGACCAGTACGGCCGTGGCAACCAGGCGCATGATTATCGTGTGATGCGCTATCGTACGCTCGGTGAATCCGAAGCGGATCAGGCTGCAGGCCAGCTGAAGGGCGTGGTTGTGGCCAGCTCCGGTTTCGACCAGTGTGCCGAAGATGGCTGGACTCGTTTGGAAAACGATCAGATGATCGTCGCTTCCAACCGTACCGGCGCATTTCGTGTGCGTTCCATCTGAAATCCGTAATCTGAAATCCGTATTTCGGAATTTCCGACTGGAATTTTCATCTGGGATTTCCAGACATTTTTTTTTCGACCGGATTCAGCATGTGGCAATCGTCATACAGCGCCTAAGATAGGCGGTATGACAACCGGATATATTCCTACACTCGCCCAAGTTGACGAACTGCATCGAAAAATCGCGCAATCGCAAGCCGCATACGATTTGATTCACGGACATTGCGTAGTCGTTGCCGACATCGCACGTCGCATGGCACGCAGACAGAACGCACTGTTCACCCGCCGCTGCACGCTACCGGACGATGCCCCTGAAAAAGCGGGCGATTTCGGCCTTAGGCTTACGCAAGACGGTAATGGAAGCGAATCGTTCGGCATGCTTCGCATTCCTTCCGTTCCATCATCGGACGGGCTTACGGGCGGAACCGTTCCGCCGAGGCTGATCGACGAGCATTTGGTGGTGATCGGTGGTCTGCTGCATGATATCGGCACGTATTTTCTGCTCAAACAAGACGGTTCCGACGGTGGGCCGCTGAAATTCGACGGTCCGAATTACGTACGGCATGGGCTTAAAGGCTACGAATATTTGTTGAACGAGGGTGTTGACGAGTCGATCGCGCAGTTCGCGCGCAACCACACCGGTGTGGGACTCACCAAAGAAGCGGTGGAATCGCAAGGGTTGCCGCTGCCTCCGGCCGACTATGTGCCCATGAATCTTGAGCAGGAAGTGGTGATGGTGGCCGACAAGTACAACAGCAAGTCGATTCCGCCGAAGTTCCTGACGGCCGAAGCCTATGCGCGCAAGGCGGCCCGTTTCGGCGAAAGCAACAGGCGCGAATGGCTGCGGCTGCTCGAACGATACGGCGTGCTTGACGTTACGCCGCTCGCCGAGCAGTACCACATGCGTATCGCGGAGTAAGGCAGACCGTTTTCAGAACACGTAAGCCCTTTGGAATTTGGCTAAAACCAGAATTCCGAAGGGCTTACCTATGGGCGCACGAAAGAGTCTATGTTCGTGCGCCCGTTGCACTAGGCGGCTAGTCGAGTTCCACGCTGTGATCCATCGCATCGGCGACTTCCGGATTGGTGGTCACCACGATGATGGCGCGTTTGCGATCGGCATCGCGCTTGAACTTCTTCAACAGATTCAACACCACGGCCGCATCGTCGGCATCCAATCCAGCGGTCGGCTCGTCGGCGATGATCACTTCAGCCTCGCAGCTCAGCGCACGAGCGATGGCCACGCGACGCTGGTTCAGTTCGCTTACTTCGCCGACTGCCAGTCTGGACGTCACTTCATCGAAGCCCACGCGCTTGAGCAGTTCGCGGGCGATCACAGGCTTCGGCTTGAGGAAGTTGCGGTTCGACGCATCCATGGCGTACAGCACATTGCTTTCCGCGTCGAGATCGGGGCGGAAAGCAAAACGTTGCGGAATGAATCCGATGCGGTGCCCCAACATTTCGACCGGTTCGACGTCGCTCAGGTTGGCGCTTTTGTGCATCACATTGCCGCGGTCCGGGCGCACCATGCCGACCATGGTGGCCAGCAATGCCTGATGCTGTTCGCGATCCTCCGCGTCCACGAGCACCGCATGCGTGGCGCCCGCATGGAACGACAACGACAGGTCGTCAAGAATATTGCGGCCGGTCTTGCGATTGGTCACGGTCACATGGTCGAGTGCGAACGTCGGATTCGCCTTGAAGAAGAACGCATCCTTTTTGCGATTGCGCTTGATTTCGTTGTCAAGCTGTGACGAAACGCTGGTTGCGGAATCGGCTTTCACCGCTTCATGCGTTTCCAGTGCGGTCGGTGCGTCGAAAGAACGCAAAGCGAGCGTTTCCTTCACTTGATTCGCGTTATTCACAGCCACGTCCGAATCGTCATTCGTGGCATCCGCAGCGTTATTTGCAGCATCGGCGGTTTCGGCGGCATCTGCAGTATCGTTGCCTGCAACCGCTGCGTTGTCATCGTCGTACACCACCGTAAAATCGATGGATTCAATGGAATCTGCGGAAGATTCATCAGCTGCAATATCTCCGATCGCAGCATCATCGACGGTTTCGCTTGCCTCGGCTTCAACGGTCTTGTCAACCACAGCTTCGTCAACCATGGTCTCGTCGATGTTCTCGTTCTTATCGTTCATATTGTCGCTCATGCCGTCACCTCCGAGCGTTCCTCAAACAGTTGGTTCAGGTTGAAGCAGGCCACGCGCGCGAACGCCACGATGCCAAGCACTAGGCATGCGCCCAAGCCGTACCAGATCACATTCCACACCGAAGCGGACGTGATCGTCACAGCCTGCCCGCCAGCCCACGCGGTACCGATCGGTTTCGCCAACAGCGCGCCGGCACCCAAGCCGATGATCCAACCCGGAACCGTCATCATGAACGTTTCCAGCATGAACTGCCATCCCAAACGGCCCTTGGTTACGCCGGTGATCATCGCCATGCCGATCTCATCGCGACGGCCACCGACCGCCGCCCACACAATCAATGCCAGCAACGCGATTCCGCCGACGATCGTCATGGCCAACAGTACGATGCGCGCGGACGAAGCGGCGGAATCAAGCGGCTCGATCGACTTCTTATAAGCGGTAAGCGACGGCGAGGTGATTTCGTACGTCTTCGTGTCTAACTTGGCCTTCTTCACCAAGCGCACGAACTTGTTATACGTGGAAGGATTCGCCAGAGAGAACACAATATTGAGATTCGGAACGCCCCATCCCGTGGCCTCCGTCGTGTCAAGCCCGTTCTTGGCGAAGTTGATATACGTCGTGTAGATCACGTTCTCACGATTGTCCTTCGCGTATTTCGCGTCGGAATCGTTACCCTCAGGCACGTCGCTGTCGTATTCGTAAATGCCGCGCACGGTGAACGTGTACGTTTCGGAAGCCTTCGACGGATTGCCGACCGTCACCTTGTCGCCGACCTTGAGATTGTTCTTATCGGCCAGCGCCTGCGAAATGAGTACGCCGTCGCTCTGCGTCTTATAGCTCAAATGCTTGCCCTTGACCACTTTGTAGTAGCCGTAATCGTTGATTTTCGTGGCGTCCAACGTGTAGAACGCTTGCAGGGTCAGATTGCCGCCGGTCTTGTCTTCGCTGGTATCGCTTTTCGCGGCGATCGCCTGCAACGACTTGCTTTCACGCACCGGCACTGACGTTGCCAATGTGTATTCGAAGGTCACGCTGCTGTTCTGTGCGGCCGTTGCGTACGTGCCGTACTTTTCCCACGTCAAGTACTTGTCGGTATAGCTGGAATCGGCGCCGTCGCGCTTGGCTTTGGTCTGCGCGGTCGGCCGAATCACCGCAGTGGCTTTCTGCGACTGGTATGTCTCATTATTGGCGGTGTCGTCTGCTCGTATGACTGCCAGATCCACGGCAGCCGAAAAAGACACCAGTAATGCGAGTAGGGCGATTAGCGCGGTGCGCCATTTGACGCGGCCGAGCGCCGCCCATGCGTTCTTGAGAACGAACATGCGGTACTTCTCCAGTTCTCTGTTATTGCGCGCCGGCGCATGCCGACGTCAGCGTTGGCCGGGACGCGCGCTCCGCAGCAAGGCAGGCCCGTAGCGCATGGTGCGTCCCGTGAAATCATCTTGGGCTTCCAACGTGATTGTTTTCTTGCGCAACACTGTTATACCCCTGCATGAAGTCTGAATGATTCCTGAAAATCGACCGTTGAGCATGGTTGCGGCACTCGCTACGATGGAATCGATGACTTCCGAACAGATTACGAATACCGGTTCCGTAATGGCCAATCATGGCTCGATTCAGACGCCTGCGCAGACTCAACTTCGGCAGAACGGCTCGTCCAATGGCGGCCCGTCCGAACGGAAACGTGACCTGCGATGGCGTCCCGCGATGCTGCATCCGGCGTCGCTCCGCGTGTTATTGCCGTGGCTTACGTCGATTATCGGCATCGCATCCGCACTATGCCTGGTGATTGCGTGGTTCCCCTCCACGGTGTGGAATACGCCGATTGTCAGCAGCGATGCCCCTGCGCATTACTATTTCATTCGCCGCTTGCTTGACGAAGGTTTGGGGGCGGCACTGCATTTGTGGCCGCATAATTCGTTCTATCCGCCGTTATTCCATGTTTGCGCTTATTTCGTAATCAAAATCGCGGCGCTGTTCGGCGTGCAATGCTCTATTTACGCGGCATTCAATATCACGTGGATCATCGCCTCGGGCGTGATTTTCCCTTCTGGAATGCTGGTATTGTGCAGGTATTTCCTACAACGTTGGAATCGCGGTAATCCAATTTCATGTATTTCGCAAGCATCGTCTACGCCTGAATCGTCGTCCGTATCTGAATCGTCGAATGTTTCAAATCAGCAGGTATCGTCAGCTGTGAATCGGCAATATAACGCCACTTTCGACGCTACTTTCGTTCTGCAGAATCTGATTGGACTGTTCGTGCCCGTGCTTGCCGTCAGCTCGGTGTGCCACCCGTACGGACTGCTGAATGCCGGTCCGCTGATCGCATTCGGTTTCGCTACGTCGCTGCTGCCGTTTCTTATCGCTGCCACGTTGCGCTTGTTCGATGCGATCGCCGCACGCGAGCATATAGTGAAATGGCTTGTGATCACTGCTGTCGCAGGTGTGGTTTGCCTCGTTGCACACCCGCGTATCGCATTCACGTATGCTCTGATTCTGGTGCCGTTCATTGTGTTGCGTTTGCCGTGGAAGCTGATTCTGGGTGCGTTTATCGCCATGTGTGTCGGCGCGGTTGCGTTTGTGGCCCTGATGCTTACGTCGTTCAAATCGGATCGTTGGGCGAATCCCGCTTCCTGGTTCCATAGCCATCAGCCGTCCAAGAATTTGTGGGAGTCGATTTCGTTCTGCTTCACGGATGGCCTTGACGGTTTTCCTGCGATTTTGTTCGCATTATTGCTGATTGCGGGAACCGTTGCCGCTTTCGTTTGCGCCTTCCGCCGCGCTGCTGTGCGCTCTTCGGATTCGCTTTCGGCTGCTGTTTCCACTGTGGCTCCCGTTTTTTCCGCTGATGCTGATGCTTTGGTTTCCGATGCTGCGGTTTCCTTGGTTTCCGCTTCCGACCTGCCGGCTGCTTCGTGTTCCGATGCTGCTGATGCTGTCTCTT
>ENA-OXQR01000485-OXQR01000485.1-human-gut-metagenome-genome-assembly--contig:-NODE-485-length-12772-cov-8.31816_pt1 | contig 12772 bp, 9 predicted proteins | sample MGYA00249587_ERZ652573 | MGnify/ENA primary metagenome ERZ652573 (study PRJEB26925, sample SAMN05826651) | human gut metagenome | biome: ENVO:2100002; feature: ENVO:00000062; material: ENVO:00002003...
TGTCTCGTGGGCTCGGAGATGTGTATAAGAGACAGCATGATGACATCGTCTACCCGGCGGCTGCCGTAACCAGCGATGGCCCCCAGCAGGCCGCCCACCACTGTGGCAATGGCGATGGTGGCAAAGGCCACCGGCAGGGAGATCCGGGCGCCGTGGACGATCCGGGCCAGGATGTCGCGGCCCACCTCGTCGGTGCCCAGCCAGTGCTCGACGGAGGGGGGCTGGAGCTTCAGGGATGCGTTCTGCTGAATCACCAGCGTCTCGTAGTCAAAAAACACATCGGCAAAGACGGCGAAGAAGATGATGACGGCCAGAATGATGAGTCCCAGAACGGCCATCTTGTTTTTCTTCAGGCGGCGCCATACTGCGGCGGCCTGGGACTTTTTCTTGTTCTTGTTTTTCACTTTCCCAGTCATCCGCATCACCTCTTTGCCGTTTTGTACTGGGCCCGGATTCTGGGGTCCAGGAATGCGTACAGGATATCAATGCACAGATTGATGATGGTGAACATCGTGGCCAGCACCAATACGCAGGCCACCACCACGGGCGTGTCCTTCAGGCCGATGCAGTCCACCAGCAGCCGGCCGATGCCGGGCCAGGAGAACACCGTCTCCACCAGCACTGCGCCGCCCAGAGAGAAGCCGAATTGCAGTCCCACTGTGGTGACAATAGGGATCATGGCGTTGCGCAGAGCGTGGCGGATGGTGATGACGCTCTCTTTCAGGCCCTTTGCCCGTGCGGTGCGGATGTAGTCCTGCCGGATCGTCTCCAGCATGGAGGAGCGGGTCATGCGGGTGATCATCGCCAGGGAGTTGGCGCTGAGGGTGACGGCCGGCAGCACCAGAGCGCCCCAGGTCTCAAAGTTGGAGGATGGGAACCACCCCAGCCCCGCTGCGAAGATCACGATCAGCATCAGCCCCAGCCAGAAGTTCGGCATGGAGACGCCGAACAGAGCGCCCACCATGGAGATGTTGTCCACCGCCGAATACTGATGGGTGGCGGAGATCACGCCCAGGGGAATTCCGATCAGAATGGCAAAAAGCATGGCGCAGGCCGACAGCAGGATGGTATTGGGCAGCCGGGCGGCGATCTCCGCCGCCACCGGGTTGCCGGTGCTGTATGAGGTACCGAAGTCACCGTGGACCGCGTTGATGATAAACCGGCCGTACTGGACCAGGAAGGGATCATCCAGGCCCAGCTCCTCCTGCATGGCGGCGTAGGATTCCTCGGAGTAGTTGTCGCCCAGCATCATCTGCACCGGGTCGCCGGGGGTGAAGCTCAGGATCGTATAGACGATGAAGCTGACACCCAGCAGCACCGGAATCAGCATGAGCAGCCGTTTGAGAATAAAACGGTACATCTGTCACTCTCCTTTTCCATAACGCAAATTCGCGCAAGCGGACGGCGGCTTTTGCCGCCGCCCGCTCACTGGAATGCCTGAATGCGCTTATTCAAAATAGGTGCCGTTGATGTAGTGGGACTTGCCCGGATACAGGCCGAATCCCTTCACATTGGACTGCATACCGGCGTTCAGGTGCTCCACCGCCATGGGGACCAGGGGCGCGGCCTCCGCCACTTTGCTCTGGATCTCCGCATACAGCTCCATGGCGTGCTCGGTGTCGGTGGTGGTGCTGGCCTCATCGATCAAGGCGTCCACCTCAGGCGTGGTCCAGAAGCAGCGGTTGCCGGAGGGCCCCAGAGCCTCCGTGTGGTACATGGACCGCAGCATGGAGTCGGGGTCAATGGAGGTCTTGGACATGATGAACATATCATGGGCGCCGTTGCCGGTCTCAGACTGGAACTGTCCGCTCTCCAGGGTCTTGACCTCGGCGTTGATCCCCACCTGGCGCAGCTGCTCCTGAATGACCACGGCGGAGTCCCGCATCACCTGGGTATCGGAACACCAGAGAGTGGTGGAGAAGCCGTCAGGATAGCCGGCCTCGGCCAACAGCTCCTTGGCCTTCTCCACGTTGCAGGAGTAGTCGGAGCAATCGGAGACGTAGCCGTCCACACTGGGGGGCAGCATGGTGTAGTTGGCGGGTGTGGCCTCGCCGCTGAACACCAGGTCGATGTAGCCCTGGGGGTCCAGCGCGTAGGCGACGGCCTGCCGGACCTTCTCGTTGTCAAAGGGCGCCTTCTGCACGTTCATGCCCACATACCACACGGTGGTGCTGGGGGAGGTGAGGGTGGTGACGGACGCGTTGTCCGCCAGGCTCTCCAGGTCGGTGATGCCCAGGTCATAGGCCAGGTCCACCTCGCCGGTCTCCAGGCCAATGGTGCGGTTCAGCGCCTCGGGAATCGTGCGGAAGATGACGCGCTTGACGGCCGGAGCGCCGCCCCAGTAGTCCTCAAAGGCCTCCAGGACCACGTCGCCGCCCAGCTCCCAGGAGACGAACTTGAAGGGGCCGGTGCCCACGGGGTTCTTGTTGAACTCCTCCGCGCTGGTGTCCGCGCTCTTGCAGATGATGGAGGCCGCGTCCAGGCTCAGGCGGTACAGCAGCGCGTTGAAGGGCGCGGAGGTCTTGATGGTGACGGTGTAGTCGTCGTCACAGGTGATGCTCTCGATGATGAGGTAGTTGTAATTCACGCCGGGGTTTGCGATGCAGCGCTCCAGGCTGTACTTGACATCCTCGGAGGTCATCTCCTCCCCGTTGTGGAACTTGACGCCCTGGCGCAGATGGAACACGGTGGTGGTATCGTCGATAACCTCCCAGCTCTCCGCCAGGCCCGGCACCAGGTTCATGTCGTTGTCCATCATCACCAGACGGTCAAACATCTGGGTGGTGACACGATAGGTCCCGATGGAGGCCTGCACCATGGGGTCCATGTAGGTGGGGGACTCTGGGATAGCAACGATCAGGGTATCCTTGGCGCCATCGTCGGAACCGTCCGTGGTCGTCGAGCTGGAACCGGTGGGGCCACAGCCGGCCAGCATCCCGCAGAGCAGGAACATTGCGGTGAACAGTGCGAAAACTCTCTTCTTCATCGTACTCCTCCTGACGTGGTGGTGATATATTTCTGAAACCGCCCCCGGCGGTCACATTCCTGATTGTGTGCTCAGCGCAGGCCGTCGGCCGCCAGAGCATCCTCCATCCGCCTCGCCAGCTCCAGATAGTTGTCCCATTCCTTCGCTCGCTTGGGCTCCTCCGTGAAGGGGAGCCCGGTCAGGTCGGTGAGGCTCTGGGTCTCCAGCACCCGGGCGCTGAGCAGGTCGAAGATGCTGTTGAACCCGGCCCCGATGGTGGAGATGTAGTCCGGGCAGTGGTATTTGGACTGCCGGTAATAGGGCTTGAGCTCCGGGTCCTCAATCTCCTCCTGCCGGTCGGCAAAGATCTCGTCGTAGGCGCAGGAGATGATCTTTCCCGCCTCCAGCACGATCTGCAAGCGCCCGGTGACGCCGGGCTCCACCGCCTGGGACAGGCCGTAATACACCTGGCCGGAGGGCTTGTCCAGCCGCCCCGCGATCTCCTCTGCCAGTGGGAGCATAGACCGCTTGATGCTGTTGGAGGCGCCGGTGAGCAGGTCAAACTCGCCTGTGAGGCGGTTCTCCGCCACCATCTGCTCTTCCAGATGGGTCAGACCGTTTACCAGCACCACGCCGGACTTGGCGGTCCGCTCCTTGGTGGCCTGCAGAAAGCCGTAGTCGGACAGCCGCTTGGAAACGCCCTGGTACCGTCTGATGTAATAGGTGGGGTTGTTAATCTCGTTGAACTCCACCATCTGCAGGGTTCCGTCCCGCCGGACCACTTCCAGAATGCCGTGATACCCCTTGTCCCCTGGGAAATGCGGGGCAAACCAATTCTCAGCCCGGTAATAGTCTCCCTTTACCAGCCCCATAGGTGGCTGCACCGTCCAGAACAGCCGGTCCAGCACGTCAACGGACTTTTCGCGCTTCTTCTCTGCCATGCCTCTCTTCCTTTCCCTCATTTTGATCCGCATTCCACCGCCGGGTGCGGATCTTGTATTCTTTGAAAATTGGCGCTATAATGATTGATAAAATCTGAACGCCCCTCTGACCGGGCGCCTTTGTTTTGCCTGTTACGATTATAACATGCTCCCCTGGCTGTCGGATTATAGGGGATTTTGTTAAGCCTTCGCTATTTGGGATTAGGTCCCTCCGCCGTTTTGAGAAAGAGAGCGCGACATGAACACAGAACACCTCGTCTATATCCTGGAGGCGTACAAGTGCGGCTCCGTCAACAAAGCCGCCCGAAACTGCTATATCTCCCAGTCCCATCTCAGCACCATCATCAAGAACGTGGAACAGGAGATCGGCTATCCCCTGTTTCACAGGACGGCCAACGGCATCACCGCTACGCCGGAGGGACTGATTTTCATGAGCCACGCTGAGAAGATCGTCACCGAGCGCAATAATATCCAGAAGATCCCGCAATCCATGTCCGAGAGCGACAGCCTCTCCATCATTTGCGCCCGCTCCGCCTTTGTGCTCCAGTGTTTCTTTGATTACAAAAACTGCTTCCCCAACCTGAACAGGACCCACGACAAATTTCTGGAGGCCGGCCTCCGGGAAAATCTGAAAAACGTCGTGGCCCAGAACTGCAGGCTGGGCATCCTGGTGCTGTTCGAGCAGGTCATCCCCAAGTACATGGATCTGGCGGACCAGTACAATCTGGAGATGACGGTCCTCCAGCGCTCCATTCCCGTCACCGCGCTGATGTCCAAGTCCCATCCACTGGCCAACTCTTCCCGTGTCTCGCTCAAGGATCTCACAGGGTATCCGTTCATCGCCGACGCGCACATCGATCCGGACGATACGCTGGACGTGCTGGGACTCCAGAGCCACACAGACCTGCTGTACATCTGCGACCGCGGCACGATCTTCGACGCGGTCCGCAAAGGCAATTACATCGCCATCGGCATCAGCATTCCGGAGGAGGATGCCCGGCGGATGAACTGCGTCTGCTGTCCCATCGCGGATGGCGCTCCCATGGCCGTGGCCCTGCTGCATTCCCGGACATTTACGCTCCGCCCCAGAGAGAAGCACTTCATTCGCTATCTGACTGACCGCCTGCACAAGCGCTATTCCGGATAAACGGCGTGCCGCCTCCCACAGGGCAGTTTGTCCGCATCGGCGTGTGTCCCTGTTGGTGCGATGGCTCCAAACATTGCCGACAGCGTGTGCAGGAACGCCTTTTGCACGCATCTTGCCGCAAAGATTTAAAACCCCCAGGAACTGCTGCGCAGCGGTCCCTGGGGGTTTTAAATAGCGGCTGACTTCATTCTCCTTATATCCAATGCCGTGGGCTCAATTGGGTAACTTCCCGTATGTTTTTTCAATCAGAGTCCTGCAAGGGGAATAAAAGGCGTCTGCCAGGAGGCAGCCGCCGCAATCTGCCGTCGCGGACCGCTGTTCCGCCTGTTTCAAGGGCTTCTGCGGCTGCTGGCACCGCTGCTGTGAGCGGTTCTCCGCAGACTTACGGCTTCTTTGTGCGCGGGAGCAGAGCGCCTCCCTGCCGATCAAGGGCCCGGGAGCCGTGCCCGCGGCAGACAGCCGCTCCCGGCCTCAGCCTCTCCGGCTCGTTTTCAAAAAATTCATGAACCGTTCACGAGGCAAACATAGATGAGGCCATCCGGGAGTAGTATACTTCCAAAAGTATAGACGAGATCGTCTGTAAAATCCTCAGGCAGTAGCCGCCGCGGGTTGCAAACCTGACGGCGTGTGTCCGGTCCCATACCGGCGCGGAATTGGTCGGACGTCAAAATGGCCTGTCCGTCCGGACGTTTTCCCGCTGCCCGCCCGGGTGTCTCCCTGGTTCCGGGTTTTGGCAGGGCCGGGGGTTTTGGATCAGGCAGAAGGAGGATATGCAGCATGACGCAGAAAGAGCGCCAGGAACGCAGCAGAAAAGAGATTTATCAGGCCGCCCTGGAGGAGTTCGGGACCTACGGCTACGACAAGGTCAACATGGAGCGGATCTGTGGGAACCACGGGATCTCCAAGGGCATGATGTACCACTACTACTCCAATAAGGACGAGTTGTTTTTACTGTGCGTCGAACGCACTTTCCAGGAGCTCAGGGCCCATGTGGAACGGGATATGGCCCATCTGTCAGGGGAGGATACGGCAGCCGCAGTCAAAGATTTCTTCATGATCCGGGAGTGCTTTTTCCAGCTTCATCCCCAGCAAAAGCTCGTTTTTGAAAGCGCCATGCTCCGTCCGCCCAAACATCTGGCCGCGCAAATTCAGGCCCTGCGCGCACCGATGCGGCGCTTGAATCAGGAATTTATCGAGGGGCTCATAGACAAAATGCCGCTGCGGCCGGATTTGAAGCCTGAAATGGTGACCCGCTATTTGGAAACCATCGAGTCTCTTTTCCAGAATATGATTGTGAGTTATCAGGGCGGACATCCCGCGCAGGATTTCCATGCCATGCTGGAAACCGCAGGCGAACTGCTGAATATGGTCCTATTTGGGATTCTTCGCCACGCAGATCCGGCATGATCTCCGGTTCGGTGGATAACGTGATCTCTGCCGCGGCACTCCCCTACCTCTTTGGAATGCGGCTGCTGTACCCGGGCTTCAGCAAACTTGTCAGCTCCTTTAATCTGAAGCGGCCGGAGGGACCAGGCCGGGGCCGGTGCACCGCCTTGGTTCTTCTATTGGCAGCGGGCGGATTTTTCCCGGTCTGCGCCCCTCTCCGGGCCGTCCGCACCTCAGCATCCTCAGCGGGAGCCTGCTGATCTTTCAGGATGCGGCCTCGATCCTGCGCGCCTGCTTCTCCGGCCGGTTCTGGCGGCAAAACAGCAATTGATGATACCACAAGGAGGATTTATATGCTGAAATTACTTCGTAACCTACGGCGGCAGGAGTGGGCCATGGCCGCCGTGTGCGCAGTGCTCATCCTGGGGCAGATTTATTTCGATCTGGCGCTGCCCGACTACATGAGCAGCCTGACCGTTCTGATTAAAACGCCGGGGAGCACCCTGTCGGACATCCTGCATACCGGCCTGGAAATGCTGGGCTGCACCCTGGCCAGCGCGGTGCTGTGCGTCATCTGCGGCTATCTGACCGCCAAGGTGGCTGCCGGGTTCAGCTTTTCCATCCGGGAAGCGGTGTTTCATAAGATCGCAGACTTCGGCCAGCAGGAGATGATGACCTTCTCCGTCCCCAGCCTCATCAACCGCACCACCAACGACATCACCCAGGTGCAGATGCTGACGGCCATGGGCCTGCAGATCCTAATCAAGTCCCCCGTCATGGCAGTGTGGGCCATCATCAAAATCGTGGGCAAGAGTTGGACCCTCTCCGCTATCACCGCCGGATTTGTGGCCGCCCTGCTGGTGATGATGGCGGTCATCATCGGCGTGGTGGTGCCCCGGTTCCGCCGGGTGCAAAAGCTCACCGACCATATCAACCTGGTGGCCCGGGAGAACTTGAACGGTATCAATGTTGTCCACGCCTACAACGCTGAGGACTACCAGAACGCCAAGTTCTGGAAGGGCAACGAGGAACTGATGCGCACGCAGTTGTTCAACCAGCGGGCCTTTGCCTTCCTGATGCCCGGCGTCACCCTGGCCATGAACGCATTGTCTCTGGTGATCTACTGGGTGGGTGCCTCCATCGTGAACGCCGTCCCTGCCGCGGACACCGCCGCACGGCTGGCCGCCTTCAGCGACATCGTGGTGTTCGGCACCTACGCCACCTACGTCATCATGTCCATTATGATGATGGTCATGATTATCATGATGCTCCCGGCGGCCCAGGTGTCCGCCCAGCGGATCAATGAGGTGTTGGAGACCCGGAACAGCCTGACTCAGGGCGCCCGCATCGATGCCCTGGAAACCGGTACTGTGGAGTTCCGGGACGTCTCCTTCCACTATCCCTCCTCGGACAAGAATGTCCTGGAGCACATCACCTTCCAGGCCAAGCGGGGGGAGACCGTGGCCTTTATCGGCGCCACCGGCAGCGGCAAGACCACTCTGGTCAGCCTGGCCGCCCGGTTCTATGATGCCACGGAGGGCACTGTGCTGGTGGACGGGGTGGACGTTCGGGACTACACCTTCGACGCCCTGTATGACCGCATCGGCTATGTAACTCAGAAGGCCATCCTGTTCTCCGGAGACGTCCGCGGCAACGTGCTGTTCGGCGCCAGCCGGGGCAAGGATTCCGATGCGGACGTTCAAAAGGCTCTGGAGCTGGCCCAGGCCAGCGAGTTTGTGGACAGGATGCCCGGAGGCATCCATGCCCCCATCGCCGAGGGAGGCACCAACGTATCCGGCGGCCAGAAGCAGCGGCTCTCCATCGCCCGGGCCCTGGCGAGGCGCCCGGAGATCCTGGTGTTCGACGACTCCTTCTCCGCCCTGGACTACCGGACGGATACCAGGCTCCGTGCCGGCCTGGACCGGGAGCTAAAGGATACCACTCGACTGATCGTGGCTCAACGGATCGGCACCATCCGGAACGCGGACAAGATCATCGTTCTGGACGAGGGGAGGATGGTGGGGATGGGTACCCACGAGGAACTGATGCAGACCTGCCCGATCTACCAGGAGATCGCCCGGTCCCAGCTCTCCCAGGAAGAGCTGGGGGCTTAAGGAGGAAACCAAGATGCCAAAGATGATGCAGAACAGAATGTGCGCGCCGGGAAAGAGCAGGCGCGGCATCGGCGGTGTGCTCAGAGAACTGTTCACCTATTCCAACAAATTGAAAGTGCCCTCTGTTGCGGCCTTTTGCTTCGCCGTGGCCGGCGCAGTGCTGACCATCATCGGCCCCAGCCTGCTCAGTCGGATCACGGACCTCATCTCCGACGCCCTGGACGGGGAGATCGATCTGGCCGCCATCGGCCGCACCGGCGTAATCCTGCTGGTGATCTACGGCTTCAGTGCCGTCTTTACCTATGTGGAGCACTTCATCATGGCTACGGTCACCCTGGAGCTGTCCCGGGATATGCGGCAGGACCTGTCCCGAAAAATCAACCGGGTGCCCATGAGCTACTTCAGCAAGGTGTCTTATGGTGACATCCTCAGCCGCATCACCAACGACGTAAGTACTCTGCAGCAGGCCCTGGCCAACAGCCTGCCCTCCATGATCAGCGCAGTGGCCCAATTCCTCGGCTGTCTGGTGATGATGTTTGTCACTGAGTGGCGTATGGCGCTGGCAGCCATTGCCGTCACGGCACTGGGCTTCCTCATCATGGCTGCGGTGATGCTCCGGTCCCAGAAGTACTTCACCGCCCGGCAGGAGAACCTGAGCACCCTGAACGGCTATATTGAGGAGATGTACTCCGGCCACGACGTGGTGCGCCTCTCCCGGGCCAACGAGCAGGTAAAAGAGACCTTCGGCGGGATGAATGCCGTTCTGTACGACGCAGAGTGGCGCAGCCAGTTCCTCTCCGGCATCATGCAGCCCCTGATGACGATCATCGGCAACCTGGGCTATGTGGCGGTCTGCGTCCTGGGTTCCGCCCTGGCCATGAGCGGAGAGATCTCCTTCGGCGTCATTGTTGCGTTCATCCTCTATGTGCGGCTGTTCACCTCTCCCCTGAGCACCCTGGCCCAAGGCATGACCCAGATGCAGACGGCGGCAGCCGCCGGCGACCACGTCTTCGACTTTCTCCACGAGAAAGAGCTGCCCGATGAGACCGGCAAGCGCCCCGAACTCTCTCCTGTGCAGGGCGAAGTCGAATTTGAACACGTCCGATTCAGCTATCCGAATCATCCGGATAAGATCATCATCAAGGACTTCTCTGCCCATATTCAGCCGGGGCAGAAGGTGGCTATTGTGGGTCCCACCGGAGCGGGCAAGACCACGATGGTCAATCTGCTGATGCGCTTCTTTGAGATCAACAGCGGAAACATCAAAATCGACGGCGTGCCCACCTCTGAAATGACCCGGGAGGGCGTCCACGACCTGTTCAGCATGGTACTCCAGGACACCTGGCTGTTTGAGGGGACTGTCCGGGAAAATCTGGTCTACAACAAGACCGGGGTCACGGACCAGCAGCTGGAGGAGGCCTGCCGGGCCTGCGGCATCTATCACTTCATCGAAACCCTGCCCCACGGCTTTGATACCGTGCTGGATGACAGCATTGCCATTTCCTCCGGGCAGAAGCAGCTGCTCACCATCGCCCGGGCCATGATTCAGGGCAATCCCATGCTGATTCTGGACGAGGCCACCTCCTCGGTGGATACCCGCACAGAGCTCATCACCCAGCAGGCCATGGACCGGCTGACGGAGCACCGCACCAGCTTTGTCATCGCCCACCGGCTGTCCACCATCAAAAACGCCGACCTGATTCTGGTGCTGAAGGACGGCGATATCATCGAGCAAGGCACGCACAAGGAACTCCTGGCCAAAGGCGGCTTCTACGCTGACCTGTACAACAGCCAGTTTGAAAAGGCCTCGTGATCCTAGGAAGAGGGGGGGGCGGCTGCGATTTGGACAGTATGGAAAATCAGACTCCGCCGTGCTGAAGCGAAAAGAACAGCTCCCGCTTTTCAAAGGAATGGCTTGAAAAGCGGGAGCTGTTTCCCTTTCCGGAGAGCCTGGTTTGCTTTGGAGGCAGGGCTCCTTCCACCCGGGCCCGCCAATGATCGGCATTGCGGCAGGAGCCCCCGTCCATCCCTCCCAGGATTTGTCAAATCCGTTCCAGCTTCGCCCGGAAGGATATCTTTCGGGGCGTCTCCATCTCATCGAACTGTACCACATGAGCACCCTTGTCCATGTCCACATCCAGCACCGTACCGGAGCCGAACAGAATATGCTTCACCCGCTGCCCCACGGAGAATGCCATGTTCCCGTCGGTCTCCGGCAGATAGGTCTGGCTGTGGCCGATATAGTCCCGGGCCGCCCGGATCAAGCCCTCCTCCGGCGGCCGGGTGAAGGCCAGGAGATTGCGGTCGATGTCCAGAAGAAAGCGGGAGGGATACCGGGGGGTGCCGTCGAAGTTCCGTCCGTCTGCCTCGGAGATGTACAGTCCCTTCTCCGCCCGTGTCAGCGCCACAAACGCCAGCCGCCGCTCCTCCTCCATGGCCTGCTGCGTCCGCACCTTCCGGGAGGGGAAGATCCCCTCATTCATGCCGCAGAGGAACACATAGGGAAATTCCAGGCCCTTGGCGGCGTGAACGGTCATCAGCCTCACCTTGTCTCCCTGCTCCGCCGTGTCGGCATTGGTGAACAGAGCCACATGGGCCAGATAGTGCTCCAGGGTGACCTCCTCCCCGCAGGTGGTCTCATACTCATATACCGACTGCTTCAGCTCCGCCAGATTGTCCAGCCGTTCCTGGCTGCCCTCGGTGCGGAGCATCTTCTCGTAGCCGCTCTCATTGAGGAGGGCCGAAAGCACCTCGGACACCGGTCTCCCCCCATATCCGGCGGCAAAGGACTCTATCAGGCCGACAAACCTTCCGGCGCCTGTTCCTTTGAAAAGTGGGTCCTCCAGATTGTCCTGCAGCGCCTGATACAGGGAGCGGCCTTGCCTTTCTGCGTACTCCTGCAAAAATGCCATCCGCCGCTTCCCAAGATTCCGCTTGGGGACGTTGACGATCCGCCGGAAGGAAAGGTCGTCCTTGTAGGCAATCATCCGCAAGTACGAGAGGGCGTCCTTGATTTCCATGCGGTCAAAGAACTGGACGCCACTGTAAATCGTATAGGGGATCTTCTCTCCCAGCAGGACTTCCTCCACCGCCCGGGTCACATAGTGGGCCCGGTAGAGCACCGTCATGTCCCGGTATGGCGTGCCCGCCTCGTGAAGCTCCTTCATCTCCCCCGCTATCCATTCGGCCTCCGCCTCCTGGGTCTGCGCGAAGTGGCAGATGACCGGACTGCCGGAGGGCAGCGTGGGCTGCAATTCCTTTTTGATACGAGTCCGGTTCTTGTCGATCAGGGAATTCGCGGCAGAGAGAATCTCCGGCGCAGAGCGGTAGTTCTCCATCATTAGAATCGTTTTTGTCCCCGGAAACTTCTTGTCAAAGTCCAGCAGGTACTTCACGTCGGCGCCCCGCCAGGTGTAGATGGTCTGGTCCGGGTCTCCCACGATGAAGAGGTTCTTGTGGTAACCGCACAGAACCTCCATCAGCTCGTACTGAAGCTGGTCGATATCCTGGAACTCGTCGATCATGATGTACTCCAGCCGCTGCTGCCACTTGAGCCGAATGTCAGGATGCTGCTGGAAAATATACAGGGAGAACTTGATCAGGTCGTTATAATCCAGTCCGAAACACTTCTTCTCCTGATACAGATAGCCGTAGAAAATGATGTCTGCCGGGGTGTCCGCCTGGTCATACTTCTCCTTCAGCGTGTCCAGAGGCATGGCGATCATATCCAGATAGTAGTCCGGACGCTTGAACAGCTTCTGCATCTCGACCATGTCCCGGGCTGCGGAGAAGGTCATATCCCGCAGCGTCAATCCCCGCTCCTCGTAGATGATTTGGAGCATAGCGTCGATGTCCGCGTTGTCCAGCACCAGAAAGCTTTTGGGATACTGGACGGCGTAGCTGTCCTCCTGGAGCACGGAGACGCAGAAACCGTGGAAGGTGTTGATATAGCCCGTGTCATTGTCGCCGGTGAGGATGTGGATGCGCTGGCGCATCTCATTTGCGGATTTGTTGGTGAAGGTGACGCAGAGGATATTTCCCGGCAGGATGCCCAGCTCGTTCACCAGAAAGGCAAAACGATGGGAGAGCGCCCTTGTCTTGCCGGAGCCGGCTCCGGCAATGACACGGACAAATCCTTCGGTTTCGGTCACAGCCTGGCGCTGGGCAGCGTCTGTCTCTTATACACATCTCCGAGCCCACGAGACATGCGCAGATCTCG
>ENA-OXQR01000494-OXQR01000494.1-human-gut-metagenome-genome-assembly--contig:-NODE-494-length-12497-cov-8.55473_pt1 | contig 12497 bp, 10 predicted proteins | sample MGYA00249587_ERZ652573 | MGnify/ENA primary metagenome ERZ652573 (study PRJEB26925, sample SAMN05826651) | human gut metagenome | biome: ENVO:2100002; feature: ENVO:00000062; material: ENVO:00002003...
CCTTTATTTTCATATATTGGAAATTCCCCTTCAATAAGAGATACATTTTTTTCCCATGAAAACAGGCTATATTGCTGCACATCCATATTCGCAACAATCACCATTTTGTCAGCCCGATTGCGCACATCTTTATTCTCCGGATCTATTCCTTTATGTTCCTTTACATTCTCTGTATCCACCGGATCTGCAATCAGCTCTCTCCATGCCCCAAGTCCTGTTACATATTTTACTTTTCTGATTTCGTCATAATCACTCTTTGTAAAGCCTCCGTTATCATCCTCAATTACTAATGCGGCTCCATTATATAAATATGCATCTCTCTCAGATTTTTCTGAGGCATTGCTTAATAGCAGACCAATAATTTCACCCAGGATTATTGTCGCGATAATCAGTATGATAATCAAAGATTTTATTTTATTTCTTTTTATATATATAATAGCTGTTTCTATCATATCCCATCTCCTCAATTATTTTACTATTGCCGTTTCAGATATCCTTTTAAGTTTTTGGATTTCAACATCGGCATCAAAGAAAAGATATTTACCATTCATATACACTAGATTTGCAACTGCTTTATCATCCTGATACAAGGTAATATAACCATCATCGTTCCATTTCCAGATTCCCGTTTCAACCTTATCAGTATTCTCTATCTCCATTTCATATTCACCCTGTTTTTCATCGTTATCATGTATAATGGCTAATTTATTGATACTCTCAACATTTTGATACTCTGAAAAATCAAAAGTTCCATAATAGAGTTCCACTGTCAGATGATTTTTTTGTTGTAATATGTTATATGTAATTAATACACTGATTACACAGACACAAGCGACAATCGCTGCGCAGATAATAATCTGTTTTCTATTTTTTTCCACTACAGGCTTCCCCCTTCTTTATTGTTTAATCAATGCCGGCTTTATTCTTTAAATTTAAAACTTTTATTATATACAATATCAATATCATCCACGCTATACAAGTCAAACTATATTCTACAATCACTGCAATTTGTAAATAGGAACCTTCAGAGTATTTAAAATAATAGTCATAAACTATTGATGGTATTTTAATATTTATTAGCAGTAATATTACATTAATACATTCTTTAGCTATACTTTTTTTGTTCATATCTCATTTCTCCCATTCCATTATTAAAAGTTTCTTATAGACGCTTATAAACTTATTCTACATGCAAAATCTTAAGAAAACGCTTAAGTAAATCTAAAGAATCCTTAAGTTTTCTCCCTCCATCTCTATACACAATATTTTATTACTTATATCGATTTAGTCAATCGTAATTTAGTTAATCGTATATAACCAAATCGTAAATAACCAAATATTCATCTTTCATTTCGCGTACACAAAAAAGACGGCCGTCCCGGTCCCCACCGGTTCAGCCGTCTTTATAATAAATTTCAATGTTATACTTTTATATTTTACTCTTATTTATACTTTTTTACTAACTTTTATACTTGTTTGGATTTAGCATCTACTGCTGTGCAAGCACTGCCTGTACCTCTGCCTCTGTAGCGCATGCCATTACCTTGTCTGCCAATGCCTTGCACTCTGCCATGCTGCTGTCTGCGATGGTCTTTCTGGTCTTAAGCACACTTGTGGCACTCACTGAGAACTCATCAAGTCCGAATGCGAGTAACAGCGGAATGAGCTTTGGATCTGCTGCTGCCTCTCCACACATGCCTACCATGATTCCCTCTTTCTTACCGCACTCGATGATACGCTTGATTGCGCGAAGCACTGCCGGATTGAAGGCTGAATAAAGGTATGCTACCTTTGAGTTTCCACGATCTACTGCCATTGTGTAGCCTGTCAGGTCGTTTGTTCCGATACTGAAGAAGGCTGCCTCTTTTGCAAGCACATCCGCCATCATGCAGGCTGCCGGTGTCTCCATCATGATACCGATTTCGAGGTTCTTGTTGTATGCAATGCCCTCTGCATCAAGCTCTTTCATGATGTCAGCTACCATTGCCTTTACACTGCGAAGCTCATCTACACCTGTCACAAGCGGAACCATTATCTTTATCCTGCCGAATGCACTGGCTCTCACAAGTGCACGAAGCTGTGTATTGTAGATATCTGTTCTCTGGAGACAGAATCTGATAGCTCTGTAACCTAAGAATGGGTTATCCTCTTTCTCAAGGCCCAGATATGGGATTTCCTTGTCGCCTCCGATATCAAGTGTACGGATGATGACAGGCTTGCCCTTCATTGTCTCTGCTACTGATTTGTATGCCTCAAACTGCTCTTCCTCTGTAGGAATTGTATCTCTGTCCATGAAAAGGAACTCTGTACGGAAAAGTCCTATTCCCTCTCCGTCACACTCTACAGCTTTCTTTGCGTCCTCTGGCTTTCCGATATTGCATACAAGCTCTACCTTAGTGCCGTCTGCTGATACTGTCGGCACACCCGCAAATTTCTTTAAGAGCTCTTTCTCTTTTTTGTATTCCTCAAGCAGCCCAGCGAATTTCTGCTCTGTCTCAGCGTCAGGGTTTACGATTGCCTCTCCGCTTGTTCCGTTGAGTACCACTCTGTCACCATTTTTGACAGCTGTGCAGATTCCGTCAATACTGAGAACTGCCGGGATTTCCATTGCTCTCGCAAGTATTGCTGAGTGGGAGGTTCTGCCACCCACCTCTGTGAGTATTCCTGCGATATTCTCTGCCACGATACCTGCTGTCATGGATGGTGTCAGGTCATGTGCCACGAGCACTGTGCCTGCCGGAGCTGCTGAGATATCGTAATCCTCGATTCCAAGCAGAATCTTAAGGATTCTGGCTTTGATATCCCTGAAATCTGTTGCTCTCTGCTGCAAAAGCTCATCAGGTATCTGTGCAAATATCTCTGCTGTCTGCTCAAGCACCTGGTCGAGTGCCTTCTCTGCCGTGATTTTTTCACTTACTATGAGTGCTGTAATCTGCTCCTCTATGGTCGGATCCTGAAGCATCTGGATATGTCCGCGAAGGATATCCGCATCCTTTGCTCCGACTGTCTTTTCCATTCTGTCTGCCATGGCGTTTGTATCATTTACAAATTTCTCAATGGCTCCCTGGAGACGTGCGATTTCAGCGTCTGTATCTGTAATTTTCTTATTCTCGATCACTATCTCATGCTCTTCGATAATGACCACATTTCCTATTCCGATTCCTTCTGAGCCGGCGATTCCTTTGTACATATCACACCTCCGATTGACTTTGCTGGTTGATTAATCTCCGAAGTTGTCTGCCTCGAGCTCTTCCATCTTTGCAAGTGCTGCTTCCTCATCAGCTCCCTCACACTCGAATGTAATCTCTGCATCCTTCTTGATGCATGCTGCAATGATGTTTACAAGGCTCTTTGCGTTGATTCTCTTGTCGCCGAATACGATTGTTACGTCTGAATCAAACTTGCCTGCCTCTCTTGCGATAACTCCTGCAGGTCTCATGTGAAGTCCCTCTGCTGCTTTTACTACCATTGTCTTGCTTACCATAGTTTTGTCCTCCTGAATTTAAAATTATTGGTTTGTTTATTTCGCTCACACATATGATTAACTGTATCGCCCTCTGCTATTCATCAGCCTGTCATATGTCCGTTGCTTTCTATGGTTTTATTGTACTGTGCGGTATGATTTTTTTCAATATTCCCCAAAATGCAAAATTGCACCATCTCTGGTGCAATTTTGTATTAATGTGATATTCAGTTCCACCCCAGCTCTTTCCGGATAGCTGCACAAAGCTCATGAGGTGAAGCAGCCTCCCTGAGCCTGTCAGTCGCTCCATTTTCATTCAAAAGCTTCGTGAAGTCATGGAAAAATGCCTTTGTCGTGTTGACACTGTCAAAGTTTATCGCAAGCAGAAATATCATGTCTGCCATCCTCTCGCCCCACTCTATCGGCTTGTCGAGACGTATAACAAGTATCTGGCAGCGGTTTACATGCTCAGGCTTTCCGTGCGGTATGGCTATATTGCAGCCCACAGCGGTTGCCTCCACCTTCTCACGCTCCAGTACATCCCTCGCAAACTCGCTCTGCACTATTCCTTTGTTTATGAGAAGCTGGCACGCACGCTTTAAAACATCCTTGCGGTTTTTCGCCTTTTTCTCAAATATGATAAATTCCTCAGACAGCATCTGTGAAAACTCGCTGACCTCCGCGCTCTGGCCGGTCATGAGTTCAAAGCACTTGTTTCTGATATTTTTCTCATCCTGCGCACTGATTAGTGGAGAAACATACAGAAATCTCATATCATTGTGGATATCTGCCTGTGTGTCTATGGTCGAGAGTATGAGGTCGCAGTCATACTCGTCAATATGCTCTATGCGGTCTGACGACAAAATGCTTACTATCCTTACATCCGGCACTCTGTTTTCTATTTTGCCCGCTATTATGCTGCCGGTCGCATAGCCTGCTGCACCGATTAACACTGCGCGCACTGTCATAGGATTTCTGTGCAGGGCTCCTCCCACCTGCAAGGCAATAAATGCTATCTCATTCTCGCTCGGCATGGCGCCTGTGTACTTTTCGTAGTATCTCGATACCGTAAAGCATACCGTAAAGAGACTGGCATACGATTGTGTGATATCGGAAAGAAACGGATTGTCTATCTCTATGCCAAAATGAGTCCTCGCAATGGAGCCCGGCAAAAAGCTACGCATGCTCTCACGTAGAAGCTCATTTTCAATCAGATTGGCAGCGAGAAGATTTGACAGATACACTATCATCTCATCCTCTATGCTAAGCGCCTCCTCACAGGACATGACAACGCGATTTTGTCCCTCGGCACAGGAAAAAAGCATTGCCAGATACATGATTTCAGGCTGTGAGAGGCTGATGCCGTGATATCTTTCCAGAAAGCCTGCTGCCTCCTTTGCCATGTTCTCATGCTCTGTCATTATGAATCCATTTTTCTGTACCTGCTGCTCTGTTTCGGTGCCCGCATCCCCATCACTTGCATCATCACACATTCGATTCGACAGATCTAACTCATCCGTTTTCAGTTCCTTCTCCACATCCACCCTGAAAAGTGCAATGGCTATGTACTCTGCCAGCATCTGAAATGTGTAATCCGTAAAGATGATATCAAAGCGTCTCTCCACATGATGTATCATGTCAACTGCCATCGACAGATTTACACTTCTGAAATTATTGGCTATCACCTCGGCCGCGCGTCTTGAAAGCCTGTGGTCATCAGTCTTGATAACCTGCTTATCACTGATTGGATATCTGCAGAAATGCCTCATGGCTTTTCTGATATCAAGCTCACTGCCTGTCGCATATATTCCGTAGCCCGCCGTTCTGTGCACCTTTATGCCAAAGAGCAGAAGCTCTGCGTCAAGCTCATTTATATCATCCATGATGACATTTTTGCTGACATTTAACTCCTCCGAAAAAAGCGCATACGTGTATGTATCCCAGCCGCTTAGCAGAATATACGATATGTAGTTCTGTCGCTTCTTCTGCGATACTGCTGCCGATCTCCTTCCTGCCACATCCAGAATCTTTCCTATCTGCGCATCGCTAAAGCACGGCTTCATGCCTTTGCCCGGCTTTCTGTCAAGCGTCATAGAGTTTTGCTCACAAAAATCAGCCACCTCCTTCAGATATGTCTTCACACTTCGCTCCGACATACCTGTGGACGCGGCAAGAGCCTTTGATGTGACAAGCTCATTGTTGTGCTCTGCCAGCTTTTCAATTATCAATAGTCCCTTTTCTGAAAGCATAAATCAAAGTTCTCCTGATTATACATAATTTAACAATTCGACCGGTTCATCTATCAGATTTGTTGCACCATGCTCCTTCAAAAACTCTACATCACGAAATCCCCATGTGACAGATACGCACTCCAGACCTGAGTTTTTCGCTGTGGCGATATCCACATCGGAGTCCCCCACGTAGATAGCGTCCTCCGCACTCACCTGAAGCTCTTTAAGTGCCTTCTGCACCATATCAGGCGCCGGCTTTTTACGGATGCCTTCCTCCTCCATCTCGCCGACTGCCGATGTCATATACTCCTTGAAATAGAGCTGATTGAGCTCCTTTACCGCCGGGTCAAGCTTGTTTGAAACAATGGCAAGCTTTATGCCGTTTAATTTAAGCTCCTTTAAAAGCTCCATGATTCCATCATAAGGTGCTGTATTGTCATTGCAATGAGCCTCATAATATTCCTTGAAATCCGAAAATGTCTTTTCAAACTTTGGATTGTCTGCTCCGTCCGGCACTGCGCGCTCCATCAGAAGCTTTACACCGTTTCCCACAAATCTGCGCACCTCGTCGAGTGTACGCTCCGGCATGCCATTTTGTTTCAATGCATAGTTTGTTGCATTTTTTAAATCCTCAAGTGTGTATAGAAGTGTTCCATCAAGGTCGAAAACGACCGCTTTTTTCTCAGTTGTATTATTGCTCATTATGTTACTTCCTCTCTTGCTTCTTTTTTACCGTTCTTCTCAGTGTTTCTGAATAATTACCTTTTTATTTCAGGTACGGAAACAGCAGCGAACTTCTGTCCTTCTCGTCAAACATCGAATTGTACTGCAGGATATTGTATGCCTTTATCCATTTTGCCTCGTCTCCTGTTGCGTCATCCACATGCATAAAACACTCATTCTTTTTCGAATAATAGCCCCTTGAATTTATGGCCGGAATCTTCTCCATCAGCTCTGCGAGGAACCGGTTGTATGCCGGCAGATCTATGTTGGCTCTCTCAAGCGTCAGTGTGGACAGGTAGTTGAGGCTCGTCACATCAACTTTCTGTGCATCTGTCTCGTAATTGGTCCATATGAAAAACGGTACCTTGTACAGATTCTCAAGTTCCTGCTCCGTAAGTCCGGAATTGCCCTTGCCATTTAAGAGCTTGATAAAATCATTGCATAATCCCGGCTGGTGGTCTCCAAAAAACACAATCTCTACCGGGTCATCCACCCCCTTAAAGTATGTGATGAGATTTTCGAGTGCCTTGTCACTCTCATTCAAAAGTGACAGATACTGGTTCGCATCGGTGTATGACGCTCCAACCTTGTAAACCTCCTGGTTGAAGTTGTCATATCTCTCACCGTAGCCACCATGGTTTTGCATCGTGACACCCATGATGTAAAGCTTCTCGTCATCGCTCTTTTTCTCGTAGCGGTCAATGATCTTATCATAGAGCTCCTGGTCAGTGATATATTCCCTGAGTATCTTTGTCTGGTCAAAATCATCTATAAAGTAAGTCTCATCATAGCCCAGATGCGGATAAACCTTGTTCCTGCTCCAGCCTGTCGCATAGTACGGATGCATCGCAACCGTCGTATAGCCGATATTCTTCAGGTTTGAGACTATGGATGTCGGGTCATCATTTATATACTGCTGATAAACCACCGAGCCGTCCGGCAGAAATGCCATCGAGTTTCCTGTCTCAAATTCCCACTCAGAGTTTGGCGTCTTCGCACCGTACACGGACGAAAGAGCATAGCCTTTAAGCGTATTTTCACTCAGAGAATCCATAAACGGCGTGACCTGCGTGTTGGTCTCAAAATCTCCCACCACCGACAAATCAGCAAACGACTCATTCATGATAACAATGATTGTCGGATTTTTCGCATCAGACTGCGAATATGAGCTGTCCGTTTCCTTGAAATTGCCTGCTATCTTGTCAACTGCTGCCTTGCTGTAACCATCAGGTGCCTTCACAAAGCTGTCCCTTATGCCGAGCATAAAGTTCAGCAGATAGCCGTTTCTGTACGTGCCCTTTTTCTCCCAGGTCTCGGTGTTCAGTGACATGGAATTCATGATGACATACAGCACACATATTATTGTGAGAAGAATCGAAATAATTCTCATATGGATAGCAGACTCGAACTGCACTTCTATGCGCCTTACCAGCATGATATACAAAATAGCCGCCAGAATCACATACAAAAACTTGTAGTCTATGACGAATTTGTATTTTGTCACGACAGAAAGTCCTGTTCCCGCTGACTTCAAATCCGCATACGTAAACTCATTGCCACGGAATTCATAGACAAAATAATCTATAAATCCAAACGCGAGTATGGCAATTGATGCTATGGTACATGTCAGCCTCGTGTTGTTTGTGATAAAAAGAATTACCAGATATATGGCGAGCGCCAGAACCATATTCACCACGCATACCATATCGGTGGTCTTCACAAAGTCCTCATCTGTCAGCAGCACATACTGCACCGAAAAAACAGATAGTATCGCTCCGATGACAAGCAGTATAGCAGCCCAAAGCCACGACAGCTTCACCGGAAGCTCAAGCTTCACATTTACAAGTCCAAAATATACTGCCGCAAACAAAAGAATCACCCACCAGCTTGCCGACGTAAAGTAACCTACCAGCGCGGCCGCCACTGCTGCAATTCCAAAATGTATGTTGTTTTGTTTTGTTATCTCAAATTTGATGCTCATTTCTGCCTCTTAATGCTTCCTCTTAATGCTTCCTCTAAATGTTGCGATTTGATTTTAAATTATATTTTCTAATTAGCAAAGAAGTCCTCAATTTGACTGTATATAATGTGCATCAGATTTGTTCTTGCCTCAACGCTTGCCCACGCAATATGCGGTGTGATAATCAGCTTGTTTGAATCCTTTATCGCACGGAGCGGATTGTCCTCGCTCATAGGCTCCTGCGCCAGCACATCAAGACCTGCCGCCGCCAGCTCTCCATCCATAAGCGCCTGTGCCAGATTCGCTTCATTCACTATAGGACCTCTGCCAAGATTTAAAAATATCGCAGATTTTTTCATCTTTTCAAACGCAGCCTTGTCCATCAGACCAAGTGTGTCATCCGTGAGCGGTGCATGCACCGACACGATATCAGACGTGGCAAGCAGAGTATCAAAATCCACCCTCTCATAGCCCGGCTGTGAATTTCTTCCTGAGGTAGAATAATAAACCACATGGCAGCCAAAAGCCTTTGCGATATCAGCCACGCGTCTTCCGATATTTCCAAGCCCCACGATGCCCCAGGTCATACCGCTAATCTGGTGAAACACATTGGAAAAATGCGTAAACGACGTATCACCCACATATTTCTCGCTCTTCACATAATCATCATAATATCTCAGCTTCTCAAGCAGGTAAAATAGCAGTGCAAACGTATGCTGCGCCACGGTCTCTGTAGAATACCCTGCGACATTTCTCCATTCAATACCTCTTTTTGCCAGATATTCTTTATCCAGATTGTTTGTGCCTGTTGCAGTCACACATACGAGCTTTAAATTTTTTGCCTGTCCTATAGATTTCTCATTTACCTCGACCTTATTTAAAACAATCACATCAGCATCCATTGTGCGCTCCGCTGCTTCCTCTGTTGTCGAAAAATCATATTTGACAACCTCCCCGAGCTTGTCATATTCGGAAAGGTCGATGTCGTCACCAATTGTTTTGGAATCTAAAAATACTATTTTCATGATTTGTTTCCTTTGTGCTATATATTTATTCGCTTTTAATTTTTGTGGGTGGGGACTTCGCACTTGCAGGCTGTGAGGTTGCGCCGGCATATGGTATATTCCTCAGAAATATATGAAGTCAGCCACAAAATGTATCCGGATAGTCTGTTTTATCAATCTACTTTCTATCGTTACCGAGGTTTAATGGAACCTTGTGGCAGTTCATATATTTCTTCGGAACACACCATATGTCAGCGGTAATGCAGGTTTGCGTGTGCGAAGTCGTCTCAATAATTATCTATATTTATCAATGTATTTCATACATATAAATATACATATAAATGTACACATAAATATACACATAAATATAGATATAAATATAAATATAAATATAAATATAAATATAAATATAAATATAAATATAAATATATTTATACCACATTTCCGGAAATAAAACCACTGTATCAGTATTTGATTAAACAAAGCTTAAGAAAGCCCGCCATATTAATGATAAATTTCATCAATATGGTGGGCTTTAACTATTCTGTGTATCTCTCTTATGTTGGCATTTTATCTCACAGAAAATTTGTAATCTGTCTCTGTGTGGTATGTATCGCCAGCCTTTGTAACAGGTGTACTGAAGTTGGTCTCATTTATTGAGTTTGGATAGAACTGTGTCTCGAGGCAGAATGCATCGCGGTTATTGTATTTGACTCCGCCCTTGCCTTCTTGTCCCACGATAAAGTTGGCAGTATAAAGCTGGATTCCGACACAGTCGGTGTATACCTCCATCTGTATGCCACTCTCAGGAGAGTATGCTGTTGCGACCTTTTCTACTCCCGGAGCGGTCTTGTCTATTGCAAAATTGTGATCATATCCACTTCCATAGTGAAGCTGTGTATCATTTGCCTCGATATCTCTTCCGATTGGTTTAGCCTCTGTAAAATCAAATGGTGTACCCTCAACCGGTGCAATCTCACCTGTAGGAATAGCCTTGGAATCCTTTACAGGTGTGTAATGCTCAGCATTTATCTGCAATGTGTGAGTGTATACGCTTCCTGATGCATGACCGTTCAGATTGAAATAGCTGTGGTTTGTCATATTGAAGGTAGTTGTCTTATCTGCCCTTGCATTGTATATAATAGCAAGTGCATTTTCTTCTGTTACCTTAAATGTCACATCAACGACTGCATTTCCAGGGAAGCCCTGCTCCAAATCTGCATCCTCTATCTCAAAGGTAATCTCATCTGCCTTCTGCTCCTTAACAGTCCAGAAGCGCTTAGAAAAACCATTTGAGCCACTGTGAAGACTGTTCTCATTGTCATTAGCCTCAAGCTTATATTCCACTCCATCAATATTAACCTTTGCATCAGAAATCCTGTTTGCATATCTACCGACAGTAGCACCAAAATAGCAGTACTCCTTCTCATATGACTTTACATTGTCATATCCTAAAATGACATCTCTCTCATCGCCATCCCTGTCCTTTACAAAAATAGATACAACTGCAGCGCCATAGTCTGTCAAAAGTACTCTCAATCCACCGCCATTGCTGATTTCGTAAAGCGATGCCTCCACTCCTTTTGATGTTGTACCGAAAGCTTTTTTACTCATGCCCCATATCCTCCTTTGGTTACATTATGTTTGTTGCATTTTTTGTAACTTTATGTTTGTTACATTTTGTTTTAGTACATTATGCTTTTTACATTATGTTCCGTTACTCTTTGCTTGGTAGCATTTTGATTGCATAATCGCGTTTTTCTTATTCTACGCATTCCTTTGTATTTTACTTCTTTTGATCGCATAAGTAAACTTTTTCGTGCAAATATCCGATAAAATATTTATAACAAATATTTAAGTGCGATTATACGTTCAAAATAAAACCTAAATATGATGATTACTACACATCACTGCGGGCAGGAAGCAATATAAATCTGACGGTGTAAATCTTAAGCTGTAAAACTAGCGGTGTAAATCTAACGACGTAATTTTAACGGTAAAATTTCAACCAAATAAACGAATAATATATATTAAATGTATGGCTGTCTTTTTCTTAAATTAGAACAAAAAAAGACAGCCATCGTTCTGCTGTCTTTTAGGAGAAGGTATTTTACTATGGGGATAGTAAAAAATATATAATGTATTGGGGGGTTTTTACAGTTATTATAGTATCACCTTGGTCTCTGAAAGTGTTAACAAACATGCACAAATTTTCAATCAGTTTTTGTGCAGTTTTACTAATTAAAACATGTTGTCCACTATTTAGGAGTAATTGATTTTTTAACATCAAAAAAACAGTGTTCATTGAATAATGAGACATCGGGGATTCGGTCTACGCTCCGCTTCGGTCCGCGCTAAACAGACGTCCCCCGGACGTCTAGCGGTCTACGCTCCGCTTCGGTCCGCGCTGAACAGACGTCCCCTGGACGTCTAGCGCCCCGGTCAACTACGTTGTCCGGAGTTTAATTCACAATATATCAATAGAAAAAGAAAACCACCACTCTTACGAGTGATGGTTTTCTTTTTCTAATGAGACATCGGGGATTCGAACCCCGGACAACTTGATTAAAAGTCAAGTGCTCTACCACCTGAGCTAATATCCCATATATTCAGATTGTAACAGGGCTAGTTGGATTCGAACCAACGAATGCAGGAATCAAAATCCTGTGCCTTACCGCTTGGCGATAGCCCTTGAGTAATACTCGTGCGCCGCACGGATACGCATATAATGCGCACGACACTATTTGCATTAATGCAAAGGGTGGATACAGGGATTCGAACCCTGGGCCTCCAGAGCCACAATCTGGCGCGCTAACCAACTGCGCTATACCCACCATATTTACTTCATATGGTCCATATGGAATTGATATGAAATAAAAAATGTGCCTGAAGGGATTCGAACCCCCGACACCCGGCTTAGAAGGCCGGTGCTCTATCCAACTGAGCTACAGACACATATGGGATACTGCGAATACTGCAATATCTAAGCGGGTGATGGGAATCGAACCCACGTATCCAGCTTGGAAGGCTGGTGTTCTACCATTGAACTACACCCGCATGTAGTCGGGGTGACAGGATTCGAACCTGCGACCTCCTGGTCCCAAACCAGGCGCTCT
>ENA-OXQR01000517-OXQR01000517.1-human-gut-metagenome-genome-assembly--contig:-NODE-517-length-11988-cov-6.4304_pt1 | contig 11988 bp, 10 predicted proteins | sample MGYA00249587_ERZ652573 | MGnify/ENA primary metagenome ERZ652573 (study PRJEB26925, sample SAMN05826651) | human gut metagenome | biome: ENVO:2100002; feature: ENVO:00000062; material: ENVO:00002003...
GTATCGTCGGCAGCGTCAGATGTGTATAAGAGACAGCAACATGCTGTTCTGCATATATTCCTTCGGCGTCCAGCGGTTTCTGATCTTATAAAGCTTCCCGTCCCGGCGGATATAAACGTCCGGGAAATACTGGATAAACAACGGATTCAGGCTCATCGTATAGCCGCCCACATTTTCGTAAACAATCCGGTCGCCCTCCATCAGCTCGATTCCGTCGCGGTATTCAAAAATCCGATCCACTTCCATGCAGGAATAGCCCGATACGCACTGGTGCGCCATCGTTTTTCGCTGCTCTGCACCCGGATTTGCCTCATTCAATTCCAGATGGAACAGGTGGCTGCTCTTAATCATCGTCGGGTCGATATTGAAACGGCTTCCGTCCGTGATCAAATACCGCTCGTTTCCGATATCACGCACATCCACAACGCCTGTCACAAACGTACTTGCCTTTGACAAAAGAGAAATGCCCGGTTCAACGATTAGCGTTGTTTGTTCTGGCGTAAATTCTTCTTGTAAAACCTTCGCCACAGCCGGAAAATAATCCGGATACTGCGGACGCCCTTCCAGACCGCCGCAATAACCGCCGCCCAGATCCACATAAGACAGGTTCAGGGAAAATTCCCGCTTTAATTTACATGCCATCGAAGCAATTGCTTCGAATACCGCGACACTTCTGGACTTACTGCTGGAATGCAGATGTAAGCCCGTGACCTCAACATTCGGAATGCGCCGCACGCGCTCTAAAACGGCTGCAAATGTCCCGTTTTCATAGCTGAATCCAAATCTTCCTCCGGCTTCGCCCATCGTCGTCTGTCCCGGGCACATTTTTTCCAGATCAAAATTGACCCGGATTCCGACCCGAAACGTCTGTGTCGGATGCGCTGCTGCCAGCTCTTCCATCCAGTCCAGCTCCCGTCTGCCGTCCATATTCAGGATGCCGCCTGCAAGCAGCACCCGTTCAAACGACGGACGTTTTTTGACCGGTCCATTGTATACAATTTCAGAATCTGAAAAACCAAGTGCGCCAGCCAGCGAATATTCATCGTCGGATACAACCTCCGCCATCACGCCGCCCGCCTTTAAAAAGGTTACCAGCCACGGCAGGGAATTCGTTTTAAAGGAATATCCGATCCGGTAATTGCCCCAGGATGTTTCCAGGGAGCTTTTCAGCATCTGAAAATCTTTCGTCAGCTGATTTTCATCGATCACAAAATAGGGAGTCTGATATGCCATACTTTTCTCCTTATGAAGGAACCGTTCTGCCAAAACGACAAAACGGTTCGGTTTTCTGCTTTTATCGCAGCTCTTCTTTTGTTGTATGCGTCTCTTATACGCCCGTTACCAGCTCCAGACGGTTGACCGCCGAGAACATTGCGCGTACAGATGCTCTTGTGATGTTGGAGCTTACGCCAACACCATAAGTAACGCGTCCGCTCTCTGCATCCATCATATGGATATATGCTGCTGCCTGCGCGTTGGAACCGTTCTGCAGCGCATGCTCCTCGTAATCAAGCACTCTGATATTCATGCCGAAGGTAACCTGCAGTCCTCTCTTGACCGCATCGATCGGGCCGTTGCCGACTGCATCGAATGTACCGGGCTTGCCTGCCAGCGTGTAGTCCACGATAACCTTTGTATCGAATTCGCCGGATTCCACATCTCCGCTCAGATCCTCGATTCTCAGCTTCTTGAAGTGCAGAGGTTCCTTCTGATCCAGATACTCGCGCTTGAAATTGTCCATGATCTGCTGCGGGGAAACCTCGCCCTGCTTCTCGGATATCTTCTGGATAACATTTGCAAACTCTTTGTGCATCGCCTTGGGCAGCTTGAAGCCAAAATAAGTATCCATAACGAAAGCGACACCGCCCTTGCCGGACTGGGAATTGATACGCACGATGGGCTCGTACTCCCTTCCGATATCGGCAGGATCGATCGGCAGATAAGGAACCTGCCAGATTTCGCTCTTTCTCTCCTTCATTGCCTGCACGCCCTTGTTGATCGCATCCTGATGGGAACCGGAGAATGCGGTAAATACCAGTTTGCCGGCATAAGGATGTCTCGGATGGATCGGGATCTTGCAGCATCTTTCGTAAATACCGATAATATCGTTGACATGTCCGATTTCCAGCTCAGGGTTGATGCCCTGGGAGAACATGTTGTAGGCGATATTTAAAACATCTACGTTACCAGTACGCTCGCCGTTTCCAAACAGAGTTCCCTCGACACGCTCTGCGCCTGCAAGCAGTGCCAGCTCCGCGCTCGCAACACCGGTTCCTCTGTCGTTGTGAGGATGGATACTTAAAATAATGCTCTCTCTGTTTTCAAAATGACGGTTCATCCACTCGATCTGATCTGCATAAACGTTCGGCGTATTCATCTCTACAGTAGACGGCAAATTGATAATGATTGGATTTTCTTTCGTTGCGCCCCAGGTTTTCTGAACTGCGGTACAGATTTCAAGCGCAAAGTCCAACTCTGTTCCGGTAAAGCTTTCCGGGGAATATTCCAGGACGATCTTGCCCGGGAAGTCTGCGGCATATTTTTTTACCAGCTCGGTTCCCTTTACCGCAATGTCCACGATATGCGAACGATCCATGTGGAACACGACATCTCTCTGCAATGTGGACGTAGAGTTATAAATATGTACGATCGCCTGCTTACAGCCCTGAATCGATTCAAAGGTACGCGCGATCAGCTCTTCCCGGCACTGTGTCAGCACCTGAACATATACGTCATCCGGAATCATATCATGCTCAATCAGGTGGCGCAGAAAATCGAATTCAATCTGACTTGCTGCCGGGAAACCAACTTCGATTTCCTTAAAGCCCAGCTTTATCAGATACTGAAACATTTCGATCTTTTCTTCTACTACCATCGGATCTACCAGCGCCTGGTTGCCGTCGCGCAGGTCTACGCTGCACCATATGGGTGCTTTCTCAATCTCTTTGCCTGGCCACTGGCGCTCCGGATAGTCAATTACCGGATTACGGCGGTATTTCTGATAATTCATCATTGCTTTTTCTCTCCCTTCGTGTCCTGCCATTCTGACTGTATTTATGAGCAATGTAGCTGTCACTTTGCTATAAGATACCGGGTTGTGAGACTACGAAACGCCCTTTTGACCCTGGTATCAAACAATAGAATGCACGCTCTGCGAGAATTCTATTGTTATGAAAAAGAGGAACCCAGCCTGAAAATCTGCTCCAGGTCTGACCTCCTCTTCTGATCTCTTCACGAAACAGTCCTGTTCCACTCAAGGAAACAATCCTGCTCAACAAAGTTCTTCTGCTGCACTTGCAGCTTACTCCCCCAGTCCGCCTTCAATTGCCTCGGTCAGGGCTGTCAGCGCTTCTTCTTCGTCCGGTCCGTCGCATATCAGTTCAATTTCATCGCCACATTTTACACATGCGCCCAGAACACTTAGAACGCTCTTCGCGTTCGCCGTGCTGTCCCGAAACGTAAACGTAATCAGCGATTTATATTTGATTGCTTCCTTGCATAGATTTCCAGCCGGTCTTAGGTGAAGTCCTGTCGGGTTTTTGATTACTACCTTCTGGCGTACCATATCTGTTCTCCCCTTTCCGCCCAATGCGGATCTTTACATGATTATCATACCATTATCGCACCCATCTGGCAAGCACCAACCCGTTCCAAAAGCCCCATCTGCAGCCGGAACACAAGTTACATCTGGATTACAGCATCAGCTGCTGAATCAGATCTGCAATTCTATGTGCTTCCTTATCAATGCGTTCTTTGTCCTTACCCTCGATCATGACACGCACCTTCGGCTCCGTGCCTGAAGGACGGATCAATACGCGGCCTTCTCCTGCGAACTCTTTTTCCAGCTCTTCGATCGCAGCCGCGATTTCCGGATATTCCATAAAGTGCTCTTTGCGGTGATTCGGAACGGTAACATTAACCAGTGCCTGCGGCAGGACTGTCATAATCTTGGAAAGCTCAGACAGCGGTTTTCCGGTCACTACCATAACCTCTAACAGATGCAGCGCAGACAGCAGACCATCACCAGTCGTATTTTCATCCAGGAAAATAATATGACCGGACTGCTCACCGCCAAGGCTCGCGCCGATTTCCCGCATACGCTCCAGCACATAACGGTCACCGACCTTGGTTTTTTCGATATGGATCTTTTCTTTCTCACCAAACAGAAACAGACCAAGGTTACTCATGACAGTCGCCACGATCGTGTTCTGTTTCAGCTTGCCCATGTTGCGCATATGTGCACCTACAATCGCCATGATCTGATCACCATCCACGACGTTGCCCAGCTCATCCACTGCCAGCAGGCGGTCTGCATCGCCGTCAAACGCCAGACCGATGTTTGCCTTTTCGTAAACAACGCGGGCCTGCAGCTCTTCCATATGGGTTGAACCACAGTTTGCATTGATATTCGTGCCATCCGGCATATTGTGAATCGGAACAACCTGTGCGCCAAGCTGACGCAGAGCTTCTATGGAAGTATAATGAGATGCACCCTCTGCACAGTCCACAACCACCTTCAGGTTCGTCAGATCCACCGGAACTGCCCGAACTGCATGATTGATATATTCCTCTCTTGCGTCCTTGCGGTACTTGATCCGTCCAACGCTGGAGCCTGTCGGAAATTCCACACGATTCATGTTGTTCTTGATCAGGGCTTCGATCTCATCCTCCAGAGCATCCGGCAGCTTGTAGCCATTGCCGTCAAAGAATTTAATGCCATTAAACTCCATCGGGTTGTGGGATGCAGAAATCACAACACCGGCTTCTACCTTATATTTCTTGGTCAGATAAGCGATCGCCGGAGTCGGAATCACGCCCACATAAACCGCATTTGCGCCTACGCTGCAGATTCCTGCCATCAGTGCGTTTGCCAGCATATCGCCAGACATTCTTGTGTCACAGCCAACCATAATTGTAGGTTTGTGCTTGTTTTCACGGGTCAGGACATATGCGCCTGCCTGCCCCAGCTGCATCGCTAAAAGCGGCGTCAGCTCTTCATTTGCAACACCTCTTACACCATCTGTTCCGAACATTCTCGACATGATCTCTTCCTCCTGTTATAAAGCTGCAAAGCCTTCCGGATTTCGGGTTTTCGTTTGCAGCCCTGATTCAACCCACAAGTTCTGCATTCCCTGCTCCGGGCGCTGTTTACATTTTCTCCTGCCCGGCTTTTACTGAGCTCCCTGTGCATCTGTATTCGAAGCAGCAAGCTGAGTCAGATGCACCTGCACCGTAACCACATTGACCTGATCCACAGAAGCGGGAAGCAAAAATTTCACCGTCACTTCCTGTTCTCCTGCCGTCACAGTGCCGTTTTCATCTATCAATGCAGACAAATCCGCGTGAGGCGTGATTGTCCCTGCATCCACATGATTCAAATTATCCTGCAGACCTCTGACTGTCAGCTGCAGATTCTGCCCGCTGACTGCTTCTGCCAGCCAACCGTCTGGAATGTTCAAAAGCTGAACGCTGTCCGCATCAAAGCTGATCGTCTTGCGTCGGATCTGCTCGATATCCGCGGATACCGTTACTGTTCCGTCAAAATCAGCATCCGCAAGCGATATGTCCGAAGGAAGATATTCTCTGATATCAATCGTATTAGTCACCGGTGCCGTCGCATCCGTCAGATCAAGTTCCTCTGCCGGGATCGTGATCTCCGAGATCTTATCCAGCACAGCCGCCCGCCCTGCAATTTTCACCGTTTCAGGAGACACCGTTACCGTTCCAGTCTGTTCATAACCATCCGCCGGTTCTCCTATAGCGGAAGCACTGATTGTGACCTCCTTTGTCTCCAGAATCGGAACGGTCACCTTTACGCTGTCCACATTTTTGCGGATTTCACTGCTGGTGATTTCGTTGCCGTCTGCATCCAGCAGGCGGATTGTCGCATCGATTTCCACATTCGCTGTCACATTATCCAGAGAAATATCCACCACTGCACGGCTTACCGCATTCACCGCTGATTCCGGGCCGCTGATGCTGAGTGTATTGGTTTCCATATCGATCCTGCCGGTCGCATATCCATCCGGAAGTGTCCCGTTTTTGGCAACCTCTATGCTTAACTGTCTTGTCTTTTTATTTTCTACCTGTAACTGTACATACTGTCTGTCTGAAGTGATCTTTTCCACATCCAGGCCGCTGCTTAACGACAGCTCGATCGGTACGCGCCCGTCATCTGTAATTTCAGACAGGTCTGCCTTTGCCGTCACGCTCTGCGCATCGATTGCACTGATTGCAGACTTCGGTGCGCGCACGGAAACACGGATCGTATCGGAATTGTCCACTATACGGTAGGTTTTCCCCTGTCCAGTCAGTGCCCCCGTATTGGTCAGCTGTACCTGTACATTATTGATATATTTATTTATCACCGGATCATTGATGTCAACCGCCAGCATCCACAGCACAACGGAAATCAACACCGCCATAATCTTCAGACCCAGATTGTGCATGAGCTTACTTTTCATTGTGGAACCACCCCTTCCAGCGTTTGTGCGCTTTCTCATCGGTCGGTTTTTTCTGAATAGATCTCAGCTTTTCTTCCAGTTCCTCCGCCGTCAGTCCTCTGCTTAACGTTCCTTCATAAGCGACGCTGATCTTGCCATTTTCCTCTGACACGATCACTGTCATGGAATCCGTTACCTCGGAAATACCGACGCCTGCACGGTGTCTCGTTCCGAGATCCTTGCTCAGACGCATATTGTCCGACAACGGCAGATAGCAGGTCGCATAGGTCACACGGTTCCCCTGTACGATCACTGCGCCGTCATGTAACGGCGTATTTTTTTCGAAAATATTGATCAGCAGCTGGCTGGTCACAATACCATCCACTGCAATGCCGGTACGTTCATATTCTGCCAGGGAGTCCAGCTGTCTGACAACGATCAGCGCGCCCGTCTTTGCCCGGGACATTTCCACACAGCCCTTTACGATCTCACGGATCGTCCGGTCGGAAAAGAGTCCCTCCTCCGGCTTGGAGGATTCAAAGGGAATGACGGAACGGATCAGATTTTTCTGTCCGAGCTGTTCCAGCGCCTTGCGCAGCTCCGGCTGCAGCACGACGATCAGCGCAATTGTTGCAAACTGAAACGCCGTCCTCGCAATCCAGAGGATCGTATCCATCTGCAGGATTTCGGCAATCACAAGAAATACCAGAATGACGAACACGCCCTTTAACAGCTGCCATGCCCTGGTATTCCGAATAAAGATCAGTAGATAATAGACCATCAGAGAAATGAGGATAATCTCCACAATATCCATTGGTCCTATAAATTGTATCTGTGTCAGATATCTGTCCGCAAACTCTTTGATCTGTTCCATTGTTCCATCTCACTATTTTCTGGTTTTGCCCTTCCCATGGCTGTGGCGGACATTCTGGTTTGCGCGCTGCGTCGTGATCCGTTTTACCCGCTTCTCCGGCACTGCCACTGCCATTTTGGGAACCGCTTTTACATAGTAATAATACTCGTCATCTTCAAACTGCACTTTTTCGGTGCGTGCATAATCCAGATTGAACTGGAAAAACTGCATCACCAGCGCGATCAGCGCGCATACAATACTGCCGAGAATCACGCCCGCCAGGGAAAAATTCGCATCATAGATCAGATCCCCGATCAGTAAAATTACGATATCTGCCAGCGTTCCGACCAAAACAGCGATCGCTCTGGAATAGTTAATGCTCATGCGGCGGATCGCATAAACCAAAATCGCTGTGATGGCAAACGCCGTCACTACAATCAGCATTTCTTTATTTTCGATCACGCCGGTTCCCATATCGCTGAAGCGCTGCAGCATGGTATCGCTTTCCCCGCCGCCAAACGCCTGCGCATTGCCGGTAATATATGCCAGCACATAATATACCACTACGCCGCCTGCAACCGCAGCCGCAGCTCCCGGTGTCCCGAACAGTCCCGCTGCCAGCGGAGCCGCATAAGGGATCTTCCACACAAACAGAAGCGGTGTCAAAAGCAGCAGCAAATGCGCTTTCGGTGCAAACCGCAGATAAATCACCAACACGATAATATAAGCAAGCAGCAGAACCACAACGCATTCCGCAGACAGCGCATAAGTATGCAGCAGCAGAAACATCGCGCTCAAAAATACCATCACACCCAGCGGGAGGAATGAGCACAGAAGCGCCGCCACCAGCGCGATCGCAACGTGGTCAATTTTTGCCATATAGCCCATTCTGCCGTTGATCGTCAGAAACAAAATAAGTCCCAAGACAAATTTCAACAGGGGAACGATAAATTCTTCATATTTTGTGTAAAAATTTTTTATGTATTCTCTGATTACAAGCAGCTGTGTCATCTTTTATTTCCTCTCTGCGGTTTCCTCTTCTCCATCCTGATCCAGGCAGTCCAGATACTCCAAAAATAACTGCAGCCTCTTCTTCGCTTTTGCATAACGGATCGTGTATATCACATAGGTAACTGCCACATATAAAACTGCCGCCATCAGATATAACGTCAAAATCTTCTTCGCCGTTCCCACCAGATCCATGGAATAAATATTTCCCATTACCTCTGAAAAATGAAATACAAGATATGCCCCCAGCCCGGCAAGGAAAGCTGCCGTTATCACTATCAGTGAAATAATAGTCTGTTTTCCGATATAATCGCTGCGAAAATATCCCACCACTGCGCGATCCTTCCGTCCACCGTGCTCTTCATACGATGCCATCTTGGTCATTCTGAGAACCTTTTCCTGATTGATCATCTGACCTCCTGTCCGTTTCCGATAGACAACGCCGCAAAATAAATTCTGGAAACGCCCTGCTGCCTGCAGACCGCCGCCATCGCATCTATCGTACTTCCTGTCGTATAGATATCATCAATAATTACAATTGCATTTAATTTTACATCATTTTGCCCTGCTTTAAAAGCCTTTTTCAAATTATTTCGGCGTTCCTGCCCATTTAAAAGCTTCTGCGGAACTGTATTTTTTGTCCGAATCAGCCAGTTGTTCTCCACCCGGAGCCCTAACTGTTTTCCAATTTCCAATGCCAGAAGCTCCGCCTGATTGTAGCCTCTTTTGCGCTTCCGCGCCGGATGCAGCGGAACAGGGACCAATGCGTCTACCTTCCAGGAAAGGATCTGCCGCCCCAAATGCCATGCCATCTCTTTTCCGAAAAAAGCGGCGTATTCCTGCCTGCCCGCATATTTGAACCGGTAAACCGCCTTTTTAACACTCGTATACCGGTACAGACTGATTCCTCTGTCATACAGATGTTTTTTATGCAGACAATCCCTGCAGTATTCCTGATTTTCATCAGAAAGCTCCTTGCCGCACTTCATGCAAAGCGGCTGTCTGACATAAACAAGTTTCGGTGCACAGCTTCTGCAGACCAGCGCTCCGGCCGGTTTCACCGGTCTGTCGCATACAGGACATCTTCGTGGAAATAATAGCGTTTTGAAATCGATCAAGCTTCCCCTTTCAGCTCTCTGATCCGAACGTCCAGACTGGTGTACCTGCGGTTTTCGCTTTCGTTTGCGATCATCTCCTGCACCACCTTGCGGCTTCCCAGAATCGTCACGCAGCCCCTTGCACGGGTGACACCTGTATACAGAAGGTTTCTGTTAAACAGGAGTCTCGGTCCTCCCAAAAGCGGCATAATCACAGCAGGATATTCGCTTCCCTGCGACTTGTGAATTGTGATCGCGTAAGCCAGCTCCACCTCTTCCATCTGTGGATAGGTATAGGTCACGCGGCGTTGCTCGTCGTATTCCACCAGCACCGTCTGTGCATATTCGTCAATTTCCCGGATTATCCCCATATCACCGTTAAAAATTCCAACTCCCTTGTCGATCGGGATGCCGTAACGGCTGACGACCTCCCATTCCAGCTGGTAGTTGTTTTTAATCTGCATCACCTTGTCCCCCTCGCGGAACAGGGTATCGCCCAGCTGAACCTCCTTTTTGCCCTCCGACGGAGGATTTAAACAGCTCTGCAGTACGCCGTTTAACGTCTCCACACCAAGGCTGCCTTTCCGCATCGGCGTCAGCACCTGGATATCGAACGGCGAAGCCTTTACATATTTCGGCAGCATCTCTCCAATCAGCTGCACCATATGCTTGTAGATAACAGGGACACTGTTCCTCTCCAGAAAAAAGAAATCCCTGCTTTTATTTGTCAGCGCAATCTGTTCTCCTTTGTTAATCCGATGCGCATTGACAACAATATCGCTCTCCTGCGCCTGCCGGAAAATTTTCTGCAGGCAGACGACAGGGAACACCTCGCTGGCAATCAGATCTGCCAGCACCTGTCCGGGACCCACGCTCGGCAGCTGATTCACGTCCCCGACCAAAATCAACCTCGTCCCCGGGCTGACCGCCTTCAACAGCGACTGAAACAGGTGGATATCAACCATCGACATCTCATCGACGATAATCACGTCCGCCTCCAGCGGATTGTCCTCATTCCGTTCAAAGCTCGCCTTTTTGCCGCTTTCCGGCATCGCCCCGGACAGCTCAAGCATCCGGTGGATTGTCCGCGCCTCGTAGCCAGTTGCCTCCGTCATCCGCTTCGCCGCTCTTCCGGTCGGCGCCGCGAGGTAAAGATCCAGCCCTTCTCCTTCAAAATACCGGATAATTGTGTTGATCGTCGTCGTCTTACCAGTGCCCGGTCCTCCGGTCAGAATCAGAATGCTGTTGCGGACGCTCTCCAGAACTGCCTTCCGCTGCAGCTCGTCCAGCATCAGTCCCTCCTGCTGTTGAATCTGATCCACCCGTTTTAAAATTGCCTCCTCCTGCGCCGGGAGCAGCTCGCCCTCCGGCAGCATCGTCTGATTCAATTCCACCAGCATCCGCGCGCAGGCAAGCTCTGCGTAATAATACGAAAACGCATAGCAGATCGTATCCTCGCCGTTTTTCTTGATGACCATTTTTTTATCCATCGAAAGGTTCGGCAGTTGATCTGCAATTGCCTCCTGCGGAAGGTCGAGAAGTGCTGCCGCGCGCCGGATCAAAACGCTGCCCGGCAGATACATGTGCCCTTCTCCGGACGCCTGCAATAATGTATACAAAATTCCGCTCCGAATCCGAAAATCCGAATCCGTGTGGATGCCGATTCTTGCAGCGAGTTCATCCGCCTTGCGGAAGCCGATTCCGTCAATATCATCCGCAAGCTGGTACGGGTTTTCTTCCAAAACCCGGTAGAGTCTGCTGCCGTAGGTTTCATAAATCCGCACCGCCAGCGTGTTGGAAATCCCGTATTTCTGCAGATAGACCATCGCTTCCCGCATTTCGTGCTTTTCTTCCATCTGGGATGCAATATCCATCGCCTTGCGCTCACTGATCCCCTTGATCTCCGCCAGGCGCTCCGGCTCTTCTTCGACAATCCGAAACGTATCCGCCCCGAACCGTTTCACAATCCGCGCCGCCAGCGAAGCGCCGACTCCTTTGATCGCCCCGGAGCCGAGATATCTCTCCATCCCCGCCGCATCCTCTGGCGACGAGAATTTGAACGAAGAAACTTTAAACTGACTCCCATACACCGCGTGCTCGGTAAAATCTCCCTCCAGCTCCAGAATTTCTCCCTCTTCCAGAGACTGAAATGTACCCACGCAGGTGATCTCGTCGCCTGTATTCAATTCAAAAACGGTATAGCCGTTCCCGTTGTTACGATAAATAATGTGTGTTACAAATCCTTTCAGCTGTGCCACTGTTTTCTCCGCTGTTGTTATAATATAGGCTGCACTGCGCCGCCAACCACACCAACAGGCATTTTGAACACAAAAGGTCGCCCATGAAATAGGCGACCTTGTTATGATTCTGACAATGTTCCTGTTTTCGATGCGCTTTGCATCTACGTTCCGGTTCCGATGGAATTACTCTCTGTATCCGCCCAGAAATTCTACATATTTGCCGGTTCCGATGGCTACTGCGGTCATCGGATCTTCTGCCGTCATCGTATTGATGCCGGTGTGCTCCGCAATCAGCTCTTCCAGACCTGTCTCTTATACACATCTCCGAGCCCACGAGACATGCGCAG
>ENA-OXQR01000521-OXQR01000521.1-human-gut-metagenome-genome-assembly--contig:-NODE-521-length-11911-cov-9.11226_pt1 | contig 11911 bp, 12 predicted proteins | sample MGYA00249587_ERZ652573 | MGnify/ENA primary metagenome ERZ652573 (study PRJEB26925, sample SAMN05826651) | human gut metagenome | biome: ENVO:2100002; feature: ENVO:00000062; material: ENVO:00002003...
CCCCCTTTTGATTTCTTGTTTGACACTTGCAGTTGCCAGACCGCAAGGTGTTTTAACAAATCAAAAGGGTTTTAATAACTGGCTCAAAGCTGAAAGCTTTCCGGCCCCCCCCCCTCAGCCTAGCTGGGGATTTTCTGTGCACAAAAAAAAGCCCTCATGGATGGACTGCCCCCATAAAGTTGGACAGTTCATGTTAAGCGGCTTTCAGGGCCTGAGTTCGGTATTCTACCGGACTCAGGCCTTTTAATTTCAGGCTGATCCGCTCGTTGTTATAATAATGGATATAGTCCTCTATCGCTTTCCTCAGTTCATTCAGATCGCTAAACCTGTTCAGGTAAAAACACTCCGATTTCAGTGCGCCGAAGAAGTTCTCCATCACTGCGTTATCCAGACAGTTTCCCTTGCGCGACATACTTTGTGTCATTCCATGGGCCTTTAACGTTGCCTGATAGCCTGCCATTCGATATTGCCAGCCCTGAACCGTGTGCAGCAACGGTGCATCCTCCGGTCCAAACACTGAGAATGCATCGTGCAGCATCGTATTAATCATCTCCATCACCAGCCTTTCTGACAGGCTGTAGGAGATAATCTCCCGGTTAAACAGATCGAGAACTGTCGACAGGTACAGCTTTTTACCCTGTACCGAGAACTCTGTAACATCCGTCACCCATTTTTCGTTGGACTTCGTTGCACCAAAGTTCCGGATCAGGATATTGGGTGCAGCTTTGCCTACTTCCCCTTTCCAGGAACGATATTTCTTCACCCTTATCACAGAGCGGAGCGACAGCTCTGCCATCAGCCGCTGCACTGTTTTATGGTTTACCAACACGCCCTATTTTCTCAGTGAGAGCGTGATTCTGCGGTAGCCATAATGCCCTTTGTGATAATGATAAATCTCTCTGATTTGTCTTTCAGTCCGGCATGCCTGTCCACTCGCTTCAGGGCATTCATATTGTGATACCACGTACTGCGGGACATACCCGCGGCACGCAGAAGATCACCGAGCGCATGCTTCAGCCTTAGCTCACTGATTATCCGGGCTTTCTGCCGTTTTTCTCGCTTTGAACTAAGGCCTTCAGCTTTTTTAGATAGGCATTCTCTGCGCGAAGGTAACGGAGTTCCGCCCGCAGTTCTTCGGGAGATAACTTTTCCAATTCTTCATCGTAAGTGGAGGTGTTTTTAGAGGTTTTGTCATGTCCTTGCTCCGGCCTGGTTTTATGTTCAGAAGTCCTGCTTCACTAGTGTCTTTGTAAACCTTCACCCAGTGCCGGACAACGGATTCATTGGAGATATTAAACCGTGCGGCGGCTTCGCGCATGGTAAGTTCTTCACTCAGAGACTTCAGGACAACCGTCAGTCGAAACTCAGGAGAATGGCGGTCATTTTTCCATGTAATACCATCAATACCGTGGAGTTGCCAGGCTCTTACCCTGCGTCGCACTGATGTTTCTTCAACACCAAAACGTTCAGCGGTACGACGTGCGCCATCGTGTCCGGCAAGATAATGAGTAACGACAGCTAATCTGGTTTCGAGAGAATATTTTGGCTTTGCCATAAAAAACTGCACCTTAATCAGTTGGGTGTCCAACTTTTGGGGTGCAGTCCAAGATGAGGGCTTTTTCTAACATAGCCCGGCCAAGCGAAGCACCGCCGAGAACGACACAAAAACTAACGTTTAATCATTACCAAACAGATCACGGGTATAGACTTTATCTCCAACATCCACCAGCTCTTCTGCCATACGGTTGGAGATAATCACGTCTGCCTCCAGCTTAAAGGCTTCGAAGTCACGTACCACGCGGGAGTTAAAAAACTCATCTTCCTGCATCACCGGTTCATAAATAATTACCGTGATACCCTTGGCCTTAATACGCTTCATGATCCCCTGAATGGAGGACGCGCGGAAGTTATCCGAACCCGACTTCATAATCAGGCGATAAACACCCACCACCTTAGGCTTGCGCGCGAGAATAGAGTCGGCAATAAAGTCTTTACGAGTGCGATTAGCTTCGACGATCGCACCGATTAAGTTATTCGGTACCGATTCATAGTTGGACAGCAACTGCTTGGTATCCTTAGGCAGACAGTAACCGCCGTAGCCAAATGACGGGTTGTTATAGTGGTTTCCTATTCGCGGATCCAAGCATACCCCTTCAATTATCTGTAGTGAATTCAGGCCTAGAGTTTCAGCGTAGCTGTCCAGCTCATTAAAGTAGGCTATACGCAGCGCCAGATAGGTATTAGCGAACAGCTTAATAGCTTCGGCTTCGGTCGAGTCGGTAAATAGGGTCGGAATATCTTTCTTTAGTGCCCCTTCCTGTAGCAGAGCTGCAAAACGCTCGGCGCGCTCTGAACGCTCACCAATGACAATACGAGATGGGTAAAGGTTGTCATATAGTGCTTTACCCTCACGCAGGAATTCTGGGGAAAAGAAAATATTTTCGGTGCCCAGTTTTTCTTTGATAGAATTAGTAAAACCTACTGGGATGGTAGACTTAATTACCATTACTGCATCTGGATTAATTGCAACCACGTCGCGAATAACAGACTCGACACTTGAGGTATTAAAGTAATTAGTCTTTGGATCATAATCAGTTGGTGTCGCGATAATAACGTAGTCCGCATCTAAGTAGGCATCACACTTATCAGTCGTTGCACGGAAGTTTAGCGACCTAGTCGCCAAATACTCTTCGATCTCTTTATCCACAATCGGGGATTGTTTCTGATTCAGCATCTCGATTTTCGTCTGGATGATATCCAGTGCCACCACTTCGTGGCTCTGAGCAATCAGAATACCATTTGACAGGCCAACATATCCGGTACCAGAAATAGTGATTTTCATTTAATTTTCTCAGGGTTAACTTTTGCTCATCATGTTTGCATCATCATGACATGTATTAAAAGTTGTAACGTCTGAGTTGATGAAATGTCAATGACCGACGGCACAATTCAGATTTACTTCATTACTATATGACCTCATTTATTAAGTTAATATTAAGGAAAAAGTAAAAATCAATAATAATTTAGGCAAAAAAGCACAGACAATTAGAGCTGGGCTAAAAAACATATTCAACAAGAGCACCAAGATACAGACAACACTTAATTACCCAATCTAATAAACCTATAAATATATAGATAAAATATGTGATAACAGAAGAACACCCTTAACCCAACAATTTAATCGCCCCAAAATACACTCTTTTATACAATCTCATAAAGAAAAAGCCCAAAAACATTCCTAATTGAACCACTGCACAAACAACTGAAAAATGCAGATAACGATAATCAGCAGCTGGAGCAATAAAAAAATGAGGAAGCGAAAACGAAAAGACAACAAGTACAAGAACAACATTAAAAAATCGCAACTCTCTTGGTAAAACCTTTGTTAACAAGAATAATAAAGCAGATGTAACCAAATAAATCCATGGGAAATACAAAAAAGGGTATTTATCTATTGAATCAATATAATTATCACTTAATTTGTTGGGAATAAAAACATACCCCCATGGATTATTTACGATAACATCAGCCGCAACAGAAGCGGGATGAATAGCGCCCCAACGAAGTAATTCTATAAAATTATCAAATCGAACCTTAATATATGCCATAGGATAGTCTTTTATTGCGGATATCCATCTGGATTGTAAATCCTTTAAATATTCAGGATCTGTCGTCGCTATGTTACCAGCTGGTGAGTTGTAAAACATCAAATTATTCCCCCCTGGAAAGTAAAACTCCCGGGCATTATCCTTACTCAACCCAACTTTTTTAGTAATATAATCAGGAAGAAGGGTTTTATTTTCTATTACACTTATACCAAGTAAATCATATGACTGTATATATTGTATCGGTGATATTTTATAAACAGGAAGACATTTAGAAATAGAAAATGGTATTGCCATAACTAAAAATACAGAGGTCAATGAAAGTATTAACTTAGACCTTTTAGTACTCACTTTAGGATTAGCAATAAACCACCACCCTATCAATATAATGGCAACAAACAGACCATTTGGTTTACATCCCACAGCAAGAGAGAGCACAAAAACAAAAAGCAAAAAAACACTCTTATAAAATCTCCCTGTATCTATAGAGCGAAAGATGATGCCTAAGCCAAATATTGCCAGTGAAGTAAATACTGCATCCTTCCATAGCTGCGCCATAATTATTAAAACTGAAGGTGTTGCAGCCAATAGTAATACAACTATACTACCCCAACCGATGTACCTTGATAAGGTCTTAGCTATAAAATAGAATCCAATCCAGAACAGCATTAAATTTTGGACTAAAAAAGGCCCCGGACCATCTGTTATATAACCAAGAACTCTCCACCACCAAGCCATAATGACAGGATGCCATGAATTATAATATCCTGTAACCGCATTGTTATATTGAAAGATAGAATCCGGACTCATCCACCCAGGATAAAATGCATAAATTGAACACAGCATTCCTCCCACACATATAATCAGAAGAACAACTTCAATTTTTACACGCTCGTGGTCAAAGCCAAAAATATTCATAACGACACCCAATTATTCATACATTGTAAAAACCAAAATTCGCATCAAAAAAAAATAGTTTTAATTAGTTACACCGATTAGAATTGTATCGTCCAAAACATGTTTTAAAAAGTATTATCAAAACACTCAGATTTCCGTTAAAGCCGCTAATTTTAGTTGGCACATCACCATTTGGGTATATACGAGAAGTTGGAAGCTCAATGCAGCGAAAACCTAATTTTGGTGCAATATAAGAAAGATAGGCTAATAGTTCGTAGGTCATAAAGATATTACGGAAAGGAGCCACACGGCCATCTAGCAGCAATTTGCTGCTATAGGCACGAAAACCTTGTGTGGTATCGGTCCAGTGAAAACCAGATGCTATGCTGAGGGCTGGAGCGTGAATATATTTGATCGCGAAATCACGCAGTTTTGGTGTATTTACCGCAACACCACCATTGATAAAGCGCGAAGCCTGAACAAAATCATAGCCTTTTTCCAGTGCGTTAAGGAATTCAGGGATTGGAGACGGATCATCCTTATCATTACCGTCAATAGTAATGATATTTTTATAACCCTGTTCAAGTACAAACGCATAACCACAACGTAATTGCGCACTCAGCTTTCCTGGACCGATTTTAAGTACCAATCCAGAAACTCCGAGCGATAACAAGCGATCTTTTTCAAGAGAACCGTCAGTGCTGCCGCCATCGACGATAATAATATCAGCAATATTATTAATTTTAAGATTACTCATTTTCGTGAGTAAACTAATAATTCGGCTTCCTTCATTAATCACCGGGATCACGACACATGCGTCATGTTTTTTTTCCGTCCACAAGGTAACATCGTACGACGGTACTTCCCAATTTTTTTCATGTTTCATCGATAAATCCATTATTAAGCAGCTTTTGACGTAATTAATGCAACACCGACGATGACAAACACCACGCCAGCAATTGTCGTCCATTGAAAGGTTTCATTGAAAACCAAGACGGATAAAACTGCCACTGCTGCAACCGCACCAGTTGTCAAAACAGGATGTGCAATGTTCAGAGGAAAAACGGCTAGCGCACCCGCATAGAATAAGAACGCACCACCATAAAGAGTCAAGCCCAGCCAGAAAGGCCAGTTACTCAACGACGCTAATGGATCTCCCAGGGAAGGAAATTTACGCGGAGGCATCATTGCCATTTTGATCAGAACGCTAGCCGAGGCATTACATGCAATGCCCAGAATAAGAATTAACCATTTCAAGTTAAATGCACCTGCTTAACGATAAAGAGAAGTCACGACCTGAAGCGCGCGACGAATAGAAACTAAATGCGGCTCATTTCTGGTTGCCAGCATTTCAATAGTAGCCGTATGCGCAGGTAATTGCGATAAAATTACCGCTGCAATATCATCATGTCGAAAATATGAGTCCCCTGGCGGCGCAAGCTGCGCTTCACTGATGTGCACATGCCCAATCACATCTTTTGCTTGTGTCACAACATCAGAAACATCTTCCTGATTGATAATAACCGCTCCGGTATCAAGCTGCATTTTGATAGCTGGATGATCAATCTCATGAACCACACGACAGGTTTCAAAGCTGGTTGTCATAAAGTTTGCACCATAGACACTTGGGTTTGGCTCAAGGCAAACAATAACACCATGGTCAGCGGCGATATCGCCCAACTGACGGAAAAATTTCTGTGATATGTTCTGAACCTGACTAACTGATAGACCGGAGCAGTCCCGATTTTTGGGCGAACCAAATACCAAGCGCGTAGCCCCCAGCCCTGCACCTATACGGCAAACTGCAACCAAGTGATTGAGTAGTTTTTTCTGAACAGATTTACTACCAAATACATTCAGACCTGTAGTTCCAAATAAAAGTGCCTGCATGCCAATGATGTCAATGCCTCTCTCCTGCCACCACTCTTTAACCGTTTGAATATCTGCTATAGTCGCGTTAGTAGGCTCCGGAAAATACTTTCCGGGAGCGATATCAATCGCGTCAATGTTAAATGCAGACAATAGATTAGCAACTTCTACATCTTCGGTAACTTCCCAGGCAAGGTTGGAGATTGATACCCTCATTTATTGTATTCCTGCTCTTTTTTTGGGTTCTGACTGCGCATAATGCCTGACAGCCTGCAACGTATCTTTTACCGAATATTGGTAATGCGCGCTGCCGCCAAACAATGCACCATACACACTACGCATATCGTAAAAAACAGGTTGTGCCGCCTGCTGCATATCAAAATTAATACCGAAACCATCGAGAGCAATTTCCGCCACCGAAACTGGGGCTGCTGTCAGATGAATAAGATTAATTTTGTTCTCAAGTGCGACTTTAATATCGAACCAGAGGTTAACCATCGGATAAAACTGGAAAATACTGCGGCTTTCGATTTTCTCTACATTATTGTCATTAAGAAAATCAAAAATAATATTCTTACGTAGCCCTGGACCGACCAAACCTGGAAGCCTGACGATCAGATGTTGTTGGAATCGCTTCGCGACAAACCGCTCAAGGCGATAACGATTCAAACCATATGCATGCAGCCCCTGCGTATCGATCACGGAATTCTCATCAACACCATTGGGCGATTTAAACACATCCACAGTGCTGATGAGGATCAACGTTTTACACTCAATGTTATTTAAGCATTCAATCAGCGAATCAATGGTTTCCTGATCGCCTTTGGGATCGGCATTCGCGATCCATTTTTTCGCTGGCGCACCGGCACAAACCACCAGATCAAATTTTTTACCCTTAATATCATTAATATTTGTAGAACGATAAAAATCATCAAATTTGGTTTGCCTTAAGAGCGTTGTGCCAACAAACCCGGTATATCCTATCAAAGCTTTAGTCATGATCTCTCCTGTATTTAACGGTCACGTCCGGTTTGCACCAGATTAGCCTCTTCCACAGTCGCATCATTCAACACATTAACGCGGTCTTTGTTAATCATTACTGCACTGTTTTTCTCAAACACAACGGAATATGCTGCCTGTTCGCTTCGGTCATCGAGCAAACGACTGAGATATTCCCCAAAGAAGGCCAACATAATAAATTGCAGCATAAACAAAGTGGACATAAACAAGACTGTAGTAGTCCAACCTTCTACAACATGGCCATTAATCAGGTTCACGAGAATACTGTATACCGCGAAAAGCAGAGCGCTCAAACTACCTACAGTGCCAACAATCGACATCCAGCGCAAAGGACGAGAAGAGTTGAAGACCATCAAACGAACTAAATTGCGAAAACCATATGTGATAGAACGTTTAATATGCGTTTCGCTAACGGGCTGATAAGTCAGTTCGCTGACGGGATAGCCCGTTTTTTGAATGCGCATATAGAACTGGTGGTGGAAACGCCCAGTATCTGTTACTGCATTTACCGCACGACGACTGAGACAGCGCAAACCTGTAGAGTTTTTAGGAATATGGTAATCGATCGCTTTTAATATATGCGACGCCGTATCCCGCATAATACGATACGCACACGGAAGCGACTGCGTTGAGACCCCCACAACAACATCGTACCCGGACTTACACTCTTCCACTGCTTGATGAATGACATAAACAGGATCAGTCTGATGATCATATAAAACCACAAAATCACCAATTGCATTCTCAAGACCAGCAGCCCGCACCACATCATCATGAACGCAGCCCGAAAGTTGCAGAAAGCGCACGCTCGGAATGGTTTTTAATATATTGTCGATCGCAGATGTTCTCGGTACATCACGATACGGTCCTTTAGAAACAATTAAAATTTCATAATCAGTGTAATTATCGTCCAGTAAAGACTGAATCTGCTTTAATTTATTTGTTAATTCACTCGATAAATCGTGCGTACTTAAAACAACCGAAACAAAAGATTCACTTTTCACTTGTTTAGTCTCTATAGTATTTTAAATAACGTTCATACTTTTTATGGCTTCAAAAGCATCATATACGTTATCTATTTTACCACCCATAATACAGTGGAATCCCTGTATACAATGATTAGGCCTAAAGAGGATTGGGCGGGAGTCATCTGTTTCACTGCGTGGAAGAAGGGTCTTCACTTCCCATAGGGAACGCTCATAACGGCATTCGTTTAAAACTGGTATATAACGTGATGCATCTCTAATCATGTATTGCCAAGCGCTATTTTTTGTATCTGAATCAAATTTATCATGTGAATCGAGATATTTTTCACCAGGTTTATCGTACCACTCATAATGCGGCGTATAACGCACATGACTAAATGAATGTAATCCAACTGAAGGGAACGGCATCACGGAGAAAAATGGACCACACATTATGGTAAAACCTGCATTCTTACATACTTCAGGCACGTCTACCAGACACATTTCGGTCATTTCATGCTTCAGAGGGATCAGTTCAATACCAGAGTTATCCAGAAGATAGTTCAGATGTGAATAAGTACAATTAAACACGTGGTCAGCAACATACTCCTGCACTTCACCTGTGCTTACCTCTCTGATCAATGTCTTAATACCATTTTCCAGTTGCTCGATTTTATCAACCGAATAGCCACAATAGAATTCGGCATTTGAACTGTCCAGTCTCTTTAGCATTATATCGCGCAACTTAAAGGCATCAAAGGCAAACTCTTTAACCGTAAAACATGCATTAATCATTTTTGGATTAACCATGTTCTGTATTTTCGCTGGAGCATAATCACAGTCTGCACCAATTCGGTCACAGAACATGCGGAATTGGCTGGCCGAAACTTTCCCCAGTATTTCGCTAATTAAATAATACTTATCAAAGTCTGAATCAACGCAATCACGAAATTCATCAACAAAACGCGGGAAAGAGATACGTGAACGTAAAGCCGTCAAAATACTTCTTGGATAATGGTAGCCATTGTGCACACGCGCCTGGTTGTTATATGACGCTCGAGACATATAATTATTCTCCTTTTCGAATAGCTTTACTCCATGACCTAAAAGAGAAAATTGCTCAGCGAGGTACATTCCAAAAAAACCACCACCTACAATTATTATATTTTTTCGCATGTTCGAACCAATGCCTTTAATGAGGAATATTTATATATAGAATAATATAAATATTTAATACAGCAAGAAATTTTGCTGACAATAAGGCCACCCTGTAAGATGGCCTTGTTATTAAAATAGACAATATGAAAATTTATTATTCAATTCAACCATTCCGTATGGAATACGCCTTCTTTATCAGTACGCTTATAGGTATGTGCACCAAAATAATCGCGCTGCGCCTGTATTAGGTTCGCCGGTAGTACCGCTGCACGGTAGCTGTCATAATAAGCGACAGCTGCGCCAAACGTCGGTACAGGAATACCATTTTGTACCGCATAGGTTACCACATCACGCAGAGCTTGCTGGTATTCATCAGCAATATTCTTGAAGTAGGGATCCAGGAGCAGGTTCTCGATTTTATCATTGTTAGCATAAGCATCAGTGATTTTCTGCAAGAACTGTGCACGAATGATACAGCCAGCACGGAAAATCTTCGCTATCTCACCGTATTGCAGATCCCACTTATATTCATCAGATGCAGCACGCAATTGTGAGAATCCTTGTGCATAAGACACAATTTTCCCCAGATATAATGCACGACGTACTTTCTCAATAAACTCTACTTTGTCACCTGCAAGCTGAGCTTTAGGTCCGGTCAAGACCTTAGAAGCTGCTACGCGTTGGTCTTTCAGGGAGGAGATATACCGAGCGAATACAGATTCGGTAATCAGAGATAGCGGTTCGCCCAAGTCCAGAGAACTCTGACTGGTCCATTTACCAGTGCCTTTGTTAGCCGCTTCATCCAAGATCACATCGATCAGGAATTTACCCTCTTCATCTTTTTGGGTGAAAATGTCTTTGGTAATGTCGATCAGGTAACTGCTGAGCTCACCTTCATTCCACTTGGTAAAAGTGTCTGCCAGCTCTTCGTTTGACAGGTTAAGACCACCTTTTAGCAGAGAATAGGCTTCAGCAATCAACTGCATATCGCCGTACTCAATGCCGTTGTGGACCATTTTCACGTAATGGCCTGCACCATCAGCGCCGATATAAGTTACGCACGGTTCGCCATCTTCAGCAATGGCCGCGATTTTAGTCAATATTGGAGCAACTAACTCGTACGCTTCTTTCTGACCTCCAGGCATAATAGATGGGCCTTTCAACGCCCCTTCTTCACCACCGGACACACCGGTGCCGATGAAATTAAAACCTTCGGCAGATAGTTCCCGGTTACGGCGAATAGTATCTTGGAAGAAAGTATTACCGCCATCAATGATGATGTCACCTTTTTCCAGATACGGCTTAAGTGAATCAATGACAGCATCTGTACCCGCGCCCGCCTTCACCATTAACAGGATACGACGAGGAGTTTCAAGTGATTCAACAAACTCCTTTACCGTATAATAAGGAACCAGTTTCTTATCCGGATTCTCAGCAATGACTTCTTCGGTCTTTTCACGGGAGCGGTTGAATACGGAAACGGTATAACCACGGCTTTCAATATTGAGCGCCAAGTTGCGCCCCATTACTGCCATACCGATGACGCCGATCTGTTGCTTAGACATTACATACTCCTGTCAGGTGTAGATACTACGATCTTATTAACTCACGATAATGATAAAAAACCTGTGTTAAGGTTAAAATGATATTTTGATCACATTTCAGTGTTTATCTTGCTGTGCTTTTTAGATTCTAATATTTTGTCGAAAAAAATGCGGAAGTTCTCAGATTTAACTTTCCAATCCCATTTTTTTATTTGCTGCAGATTTTCTGAAGATAAACATTTTACCACTGTGTTACGCCTATTATAAAAATCCCGAAGTTTATCTATCAAAACATCCTTGCTTCTAACTGGCAAAATCCATTCTTTTTGCATATCACCAAACGCATCATTAACCACACCGACATCAGTACTTATCACGGGAACGCCACATGCCATAGATTCGAGTACAGGGTTTGGTGTGCCCTCAATTTTTGAAGGACAGACATAGACATCAATTTGGCTATAATAATTTACCATTTCATCATGAGGAATAAATCCGAGCTGACGATCAGCAAGGACTAACTCTATATTCAATCCTTCTGATTGTAATTGCTCAACTGCTGGCTTTAATAAAGAATGGTAACCTTTAAAATCCTCTACTTCTCCCGCCCATTTAGAATTACCAGCCCAACCTACGCGCAATGTTCTCGACTCAATATTGTCAAAGCGTTCAAGATCGAGAGGATAAAATAGTTTTAAATCGACACCATCTTCAGCAAGAACTGACGGATTAGGATACTCGGCTATTGATGAGTATATATCATATAATTTTGATGAACTAACTGTATAAGCAGTTATTAAATCATTATAAAATGTTTTTCTTAACTTTATAGCTGTCTCTTATACACATCTCC
>ENA-OXQR01000525-OXQR01000525.1-human-gut-metagenome-genome-assembly--contig:-NODE-525-length-11877-cov-8.31264_pt1 | contig 11877 bp, 8 predicted proteins | sample MGYA00249587_ERZ652573 | MGnify/ENA primary metagenome ERZ652573 (study PRJEB26925, sample SAMN05826651) | human gut metagenome | biome: ENVO:2100002; feature: ENVO:00000062; material: ENVO:00002003...
TATAAGAGACAGCATTTATGGCAGCTATGCCAATGCGGTGAGCGCTGCCGGGGACAATGCCGTCGTGACGCTGCTGCACGATTATACCGGAAGTGACAAGATCTATTCCGGCAGCCGCAGCGGCACGCTGAATCTTGCCGGCAGAACGTATACTTACACAGGCTCAGACTCGATTGTAGATGTCAATTATGAGAATGTCGGCCTCACCATCCAGAACGGCACCCTGATGGGGACAAGCCCTGAGGCAGATGGAGCTCAAGTGCTGTACAGCAACAGCTCCCTCACCCTGGAAGGCGTTACCGTCGACGTTAAGGGAGAAGATATCTACGGCATCGTCACCAACGGCACCCATGTAAAGAACGCCATCGCCCTGAAGAACAGCACCCTCAACGTGCCCAATGGGAACGGCATCTACTTCCCCAGCACCGGGACAGTGACCATCGAAAACTCCATCATCAACGCCAAGTATGTGGGTGTGCAGATGTGCGCCGGCAGCCTGGTGGTGCGGGGAGCACAGACGGCCATCACAGTGACAGGGGAGCCGACGCAAAAAACTGACAGCGACGGCGTCATCGGCGACGGCGCTGCCATCTCCATTGTGGAGCGGGAGGGCTATCAGGACCTGGGCGCCGTCACCATTGAGGACGGAACCTTCCAATCCGCAGAAAGTGTTGATGCAGTCAAGGCCTACGCCTTCAATAATGCGAATAAGACGGAAGAAGCATGGCCCACTGCCGGCGAGGTAGTTTCCGTCTCCGGCGGCACCTTCTCCGCTGAAGTGCCGGAGGCCTTGTGCCAGGACGGCTATGTGGCGGTCAAGGATGAGAACGGCAGCTTTGTGGTGGGGAAAGATCCCGCCAAGACCTTTGTGGCGCAGATAGGCGACAGGGAGTTCACCACGATCCAGGGAGCCATTGACGCGGCCGTCTCCGGCGACACGGTTCAGATCAAACCCGGGACCTATGCCGAGGATCTCACAATCAGCAAGAAGATCACGCTGCTTGGCAGCGGCGCGGGCGAAGCCGGCACGATCCTGACGGGAACGGTCAGTGTTGCCGCGGATGGCGTCACGCTGGATGGCATCTGGTTCCAGCAGACCTATTCTGAGCAGGATTCTTATGACCAGGGCGCCTGCAAATTGAAAACCACGGAAACGGGAACGAATCTCACCATTCAAAACTGCATTGTTCAGAGGATGACCGGCACTGCAATTCCCTATGGCGCCATTGTTCATTACGGCGCCGGCTCAGGAACCTTGACTCTGAAAAAGACGGAATTGATTGCCCCTGTTGCGGGGACCGCAGACGAAATCAACAGTGCGTCTCCTTCTGTGATTGGCGTTGCTGCTTGGGCGCAAACCGGTGAGAATATCGACGAAGCGTGGAATCTGGTTGTAACAGACTGTACCATCCGTACCAACGGATTTGCGGTGTTTGACCGTTGGAACAACGCCACCTATACCAATACGACCTTCACCGGACTGGAAGGCGTGGAGGGACTCGATGACATCGAGGTCAAAACGTGCTACATGGCGCTCAATAATCCCCATGCAAATGATGTGACATACGATCATTGCACCTTCCAGAACATGCGCAGCTGGGGAATGCTGGTTGCGGGCGAGGAGCTCACGGTGACAAACTGCACCTTTGATGGGACAAACCAGTCCCGTGCGATCTCTGTAGCCTATGGTACAATCGACAAGTGCACGATTACGGGGAACACCTTTGATCTGAGCGGCAGCGGAAGCGGAATTATGTTCAGCGACGCGGTGACCAAAACCTCCACCATCACGGTTGCGGATAACACATTCAAAAACTGCAGCCAGGAGGGCGGATACTGTGTCAATAATACCGGCGAGGTGGACGGAGAGCAGGTTGCTCCGATCACGGTCACAGGATCCACCTTTATCGACTGCACGAACAAGTATCTGAACCAGGTAAATGTGGAAGAAGCCGCAGCCTCTGATGCCGCTTATGTGGTGTCCGGAAACACAGAGACGTACTACGAGACGCTGGCAGAGGCGATCTCCGCCGCGCCCAGCGGTTCGGCTGTATATCTGCTGAAGGATATCAGTGAAACGGTTTCCGTCTCCAAGAACATCTCTATTTACACAAACGGCCATGCTTTCAGTGCGGCGAATATCCAATGTGCCGCAAACTACTATGTGCGGCAGATCTCGGGAGGGTATGAGGTTTATTATTCTGCCCCATCTACCGGCTCCGGCGGCTCTGACAGCGATCCCAGTTACGCCCCCATCCTGAATGTCGGCAGCGGCGGCAGCGTAAAGGTGAATCCCCGGACTCCCGAGGAGGGCGACAAGGTGACCATCACCCCGGATCCCGACAGCGGTTATGGGGTGGACGAGGTCATCGTCACCGACCGGAATGGCCGGGAGATCGACGTCACCGCCAATCGGGACGGCACCTATACCTTTGAACAGCCCCGCGGCCGGGTGACCATCGAAGTCACCTTCACCCGCACCGGAGAGAGCGCCTTCTTTACCGATGTGCCGGAGACCTTCTGGGCCTACGATGAGATCGCCTGGGCCTATGACAACGGCTACGTCAACGGCACCACGGCCACGACGTTCAGCCCCAACGGCAGCATCACCCGCCAGCAGGTGTGGATGATCCTGGCGCGGCTCAGCGGACAGTCTCCCGCCAACATGGCAGAGGCGCGCACCTGGGCCATGGACAACGGCATCTCCGACGGCACCAACCCCGGTGCGGCGGTGACCCGGCAGCAGCTGGTGGCCCTGCTGTACCGCTTTGCGGAACTGCGGAATTATGCCAACGGCCAGCGGGCCGATCTGAGCGCCTATCCGGATGCCGGCAGCGTGGCGGGGTACGCAGTGGAACCCCTGCAGTGGTCCGTGGCCAACGGCATCGTGGGCGGCACCAGCGCAGGGACGCTGAACCCCGCTGGAACAGCCACCCGCGCCCAGTTCGCGGTGATCCTTTATCGCTTCTGGAATCAGGTGGCCTGAGACAAATCAGAATAAGACAGCAGGGCGGAGAAATCCGCCCTGCTGCTTTTTTGAAAAAGAGAACCACCGGCAAAACCGATGGTTCCAAAAAGCTTTAGCCATGCCGAAAAAATATCCTCCTTTGGTAGAACAATGGAGGTCTGCCAACTGCTACAAGAACCAAAGGAGGAAATTGTGTGAGTACAAGGGGACAGAAATTATAGAGGAGAGGCGTACAAAGATCATGTTCACATATTGGAAGGTATCCCGCCCAAGTACAGCGTTTCACAGATTATGGGGTGTTGAAAGGGGAAAAATAGTCTGATGATCTATGAAAGCATGCGAACATGAGATAAATATGGAAACCGGCATTTCTGGCGTAGGGGATATGACGGCGCGAAGGCGGACCACATCTTCAACGGAACAGGGGATCAAGAATCGTACTGATGGAGAAGGGGCGCACCTATATATCGGATACCGGATATAGATTGCTGTTCAAAAGGGAGCAATGCGGATACTATCTCCCTATATACAGATGGTTCCAAAACCAGCCGGAACTGCTGCCCATATTCCGCCGGAGAGGGATGAGAGGCAGGGCCTGAACCATGCGGCAAGACCGGATCGGCCGATTGCCTTTTCCGGAAGGACTCTGTGCATCTTCTGCGGCCGGGGCAACAGACTAGGGATTGGGGGAAAGATCATGCTTGTTATGCAAACTCCATCTGCGTCTCAGACAGGAAACACAGATGGAGCTGTTTCATTCGGCGGCACTATTTTTTCAGATTCCCCGTTGCCGGGTTGTCGATCAACCTGCCCTCCTCTGTAAAACGGGAGCCGTGGCAGGGGCAATCCCACGTGTGCTCCTGCGGGTTCCATTTCAACGCGCAGCCGAGATGGGGACAACGCTTGGCGGAAGGGGTCAGGAGGTTGACCACGGCCTCGAAGCCATTGACCACCAATTGGGGGCGAAGAATCGTTCTGGAGGGGGAAAACACCTCGGCATAGGGGCTCTGCTTCCCTTGGACAAGATCGCACAGGACCATGGCCGATACCATGGCGGAGGTCATTCCCCACTTGTTGAAACCGGTGGCCACATACAGGTCGGATGCGCTGGCGGAATAGGGGCCGATATAGGGAACGCCGTCCAGAGACATGCAGTCCTGGGTAGCCCAGTGGGATGTCTCCGCGGCCTTGGGATAGTGCCGCTGGGCGAAATCCCGCAGTTCCTGCCAGGCCCCGCCCTGTTTTCCGGTGCGGTGGTCTCCGCCACCTACCAGCAGCAAATTCTTGTAGTTGCGAAAGGACATGCCCGTCTGGGCCTCGTCCACATACATGCCGTCTACATTCGGGGCGTTTTCCAGGGCAATCACATAGGAGCGGTGCTGATACAGTTTGGCAAAGAAGCTGCCGTGCTTATTCAAAAAGGGAAAGTGGGTGGCTACAATTATTTTGTTTGCCGTGACTTTTCCATAATCCGTAATTGCAGTTGTTCCGACCAGCTCCCGCACCGGCGTGTGCTCGCAGATGTGCAGGCTCTTTGAAATCGCGGCGATCCATTTCAGCGGATGAAACTGGGCCTGGTTTGGATATCGAACTGCTCCGGCCACAGGGAAGGGGAGGGGGAGGCGGTCTGTAAATTCCCCAGGAACCCCCAGTTTTTCCAGGGCATCCAGCTCCCGTTCGATTTTCCGGCGGTCATTCAGAGAGTACACATAGGCAGTCTTTTCTTCAAAGTCGCAGTCCATGCCGCGGCACAGCTCCCGGTACTTCTGAAGGGCCGCTTCATTGGCATCAAGGTACTGTTTGGCCTGGTCAGCTCCAAATTTACGGATCAGCTTGTCATAGATCAGGCCGTGCTGGGAGGTGATTTTGGCGGTGGTGTTTTTGGTGATCCCGCCGCCGATCGTCTCAGCTTCCAAGAGCAGATAGAGGACTCCGGCCTGGTGCAGCAGATATGCACATAAAACCCCCGCTATCCCCCCGCCGATAATCAATACATCGGTCTTTGCATCCTGCTCCAGATGACCAAACCCTGTATGTCCGGACGTCTGTTCCCACAATGACTCCATATACGATCCTCCAAATGCGTAATTTAGAAATAGTGTTCTCCAAATCACAGGAACAATATGTGGAGGTTCGACACGATGGCTCTGGATGGAAGGGCGAGCCAACGGCTCCGATGTACACGCTCACCCTGTACCGACGGAAAGACTCCGCAGCTGTCAATTCTTTGATAACTCTGGCCGGAAGCCCGGGCAATTCCTCTCTGGAGATACAGTGGCTCTATAAAGAGCTGCTGGAAAAGGAGGACGTTCAAAGCAAAGAGAACCGCTGTAAAGCAAAAAGACTTGTATGCAAAACAGTGCGGAATCTTCGCCAAATGCCGTCCCCCGCCATGGAAGTAGAGGCGGAACAGTGGCTCATCCGAACAACCCCGGCCAAGAGCTGCGCACACTGCGAAAGGTGGAGCGCGGGAGGTGAAGGTCCTGACACCGGATCAGTTGACAGCGTTTTTTCAGAAGGCCGGGAAAAGCGGCGTGTATGAACGCTGCTACATGGACCTGGACAACCGGCCTGCGGCGGGGAGAGCTGTTGGGATTAAAATGGACAGGCATTGACTTCCAGAGAAAAACGCTCCGTATCCAGCGGCGTATCGCCCGGCAGAACGGGGGAAACGTGAAAACAGTCTCCGGAATGATGGGCCATTACAGCGCCGGATTCACGCTGGACACCTACGCCCACGTCACCAAAGACACCCAGATCCAGGCGGTAAACACGGTCAGCGGCATCCTGACAGCAGCGAGGAACTGATAGTAATGGTAGAAGTAGCCTGAAATTTCACCGGCCTGTGGCGTGATATGGGCAGAGACGAAGCGGGGGAAGGACCGGAGAAAAACAGAGAAGCCTGTGTTCTTAGAGAACACAGGCTTCTTGCTGGTACGCCCTGAGGGATTCGAACCCCCGGCCTTCTGGTCCGTAGCATTTCGCGCTATTATAGGGTCAATTCAAAGCCGTTGTCCCTATGTCTTCTGCTATCGATAGAGATCATTGGCCGCTATTGTCTATGAGTTTAAGATTGTATTCCACCAGTAGCAACTGCTGAATACCTTGAACAGAGATTTCTCCCTCCGAGACCTCTTCGTTCATAGTTCCAGCGATCTGAAGTACGATTCGTAATTCCTCTGAAGATATGAGAAGCTGTTCCAGCAGCAGTGCGCCAAATTGGAGACTGCCGGAAGTCAGCAGAGTTGACAGGCGCGATACCTCCCTACTGCAGGAAGATCACAGCATTGGAGGGAAGAGCCCGCTGATCCACCTCGGAGACGGGGGCCGGGGAGCATCCCTATCGGGAAGAACCGGCGTCAAGGCATGTTTGGACTGGGCGGCAGAAAAAGTTGCGGCCAGAGTCATAAAAGCGCAGAGCATATCCTGAAAAAACATGGGAACGGCCTGACAGTAGGGAGAGGCGGCCTTAACAGACGGAAACCTCTATATGTACCGTTAGGCCGGATTGCTATGACAGCGTGGCCCGCAGGGGACACTGCCGCAGCTGGAGCAATTGCCGACAGATGCCGGTGTAATCGTGGTAATGCTGTGAGGGATTTGTCTGTTGGGATTACTCGTTGACTTGCCCTTCGGCGGCTTCTTCCCGGATGGCGAAAATGCATCGGACACCTCGGCATCCTTCATGGGCAATTGAGAAAATGCGGCGGACTGAAAAGCCAAGAATGAAAGAAAATATCAACTAAAATTGTGCGCAAATATGCAACGGCCAGATTTTTTTGCATACACGTGTGGCAGATAGAATAGGGAACTATATGTGAAAAACAGCTTTGCAAAAGCGACGGTTATCAAAATAAATTGTGGAAATACGAGAAAAAATTCAAATATTCGACAAATATTCCTACAAAATCCTGAATTTATTAAATAATGTGAATAATGGCATAAATTTTGCTATTATTAACACCTGTATGCATTGCAAGTAGATATTCCGCTGCCTTTGAGTGAATCTTGTTTCCTTCCTGGACAGTAGGTTTGCCACAGCAGCACTCTGCACACCAAAGAATCTTGACAATGCGCAGATACCATTGTGTGGTTAATTGCATAGACTGAGATTTTTACCGTTAAAAAAGAAGACACAGATTGAAGGGACATTGTGAGATGCGGAAAATTCTGAAGAGCCCTGGGAAATACGTGCAGGGCGCGGGTATCCTTGGCGAGATTGATGAATATTTGCAGGGGATGGGCAGACGGCTGCTAATCTTGATCAGCCAGTCCGGCACAAAGCGCATCTGCCCGACACTGGATGCCTGCTTCCAGGGCAAGGACTATGAGTTGCACTACGAAATATTCCAGGGCGAATGCAGTCAGACGCAGATTGATCGGCTGACAGCTGTGGCCCGCGAGCAGAAGAGTACCGTAGTCGTGGGCATCGGCGGCGGCAAGATTCTGGACACGGCCAAAGCGGTGGCCCACTATGCGGCCTTGCCGGCAGTGATCGTGCCCACCGTGGCATCTACGGATTCGCCCTGCAGCTCCTTGAGTGTTGTCTACCTGGACAACGGGGAGTTTGACCATTACCTGTTCCTGAACCGCTGCCCCGATATGGTGGTGGTGGATACGGCCGTTGTCGCCAAGGCGCCGGTGGCGCTACTGGTGGCGGGAATGGGTGACGCTATGGCAACCTATTTTGAAGCGCGCGCCTGCCGGGCCTCCGGCAGCGATAATCAGACGGCCGGCAAGCCAACCCGGGCCGCCACGGGGCTTGCGGCCATGTGCTGGCAGTATCTGCAGCGGGACGGCCTGCGGGCCAAGATCGCGGTGGAGGCCGGTGCCTGCACTGAGGCGGTGGAGACCATCGTGGAGGTGAACACCTATCTCTCCAGCGTGGGATTTGAGAGCGGCGGCTTGGCCGCGGCCCACGCCATCCAGAAGGGCTTCACATTTATCCCCCAGCTTCATGACCTGTACCACGGGAACAAAGTGGCATTCTGCACCCTGGTGCAGCTGGTGATGGAGGATGTGCCCAAGGAGGAGTTGGAGAGTGTGCTGAAGTTCTGCTGCGACGTGGGCCTTCCGGTGTGTTTTTCGGATATGGGCTATGTAACGTTGGAGCACGACCTGTTGAGGAAGGCGGCGGAAAAGGCCTGCGTCCCCGGCGCGACGATCCACAACATGCCCTTTACCGTCACGCCAGAGATGGTGTATCAGGCCATGCTGGCGGCGGACGCCCTGGGAAGGTGCTATCATGCCAGTTGTTGAGGAAGAAGGGCTGGAGAACAATCGAATAACGCGGGATGTCTCCGTCTCTGCTCCGGCAGAGACGGGGATGAGGAAATTCGGTGAGAATCCGAAACGTGCCGGCACTGTAAGCGGAAGATTTCGCCTAAACGCCTTTTGGGCGCTGAACGTGAGTTCGCCATTGGAGCAATCTGAGAAGGTGGGTTGAAAATCGGGGAGACATGGGGATCCCTGCCGCAAGTCAGGAGACCTATCTCGCGGGAAGCGGCGTATTTGCGGGAAGTAAAGCGCGTATTTGTTGTGGGAATATCGGCCACGGCAGCCTTGGCTGCCGTGGCTTTTTTAGGCGTTCGGGCGCGGAAAGGAAAGGGCACAGTGGGAGAGAAGAAAACCCGTCGATATGCATTTTTTCAAAACCGGGAATGTGAGATGTTCCCCTGTCATGAGGGGATATCGGCAGAGGAGTTCAACTGCCTGTTCTGCTATTGCCCGCTCTACTGCCTGGGGCCTGGCTGCGGCGGAAGCTGGACTTATACCGACCGGGGCGTGAAGAGCTGCGCGGACTGCACCTTCCCCCACAGGCGGGAGAATTACGATGCGGTGCTCCGCCGCTTCCCGGAACTGCAGCGCATGGCAGCGCAGAACTGCGGGGCGGAAAACGATACCAGAGCGAAGAAAGAAGAGAGAACGTGAGCAGACAGAGAAAAAGAGGGATCAACCGGGCGGCGGGGGTGCTGATGGTGCTTCTGATGCTGACCCTCCTGATCTCCTGCGGGGCGGAGGAGGATCCCCATCCCGCTCCCGAAGAGGGCGGAGTGACATTTACAGATGACCTGGGCCGGCAGGTGACTGTGCCGGCGGCGCCCCAGCGGGCGGCGGCACTGATCGGGAGCTTTGCGGACGTGTGGTGCCTGGCAGGGGGACAGGAGACGCTGGTCGCAGCCGCCGAGGACAGCTGGACCCAGTTTGAACTGGAGCTGGACGAGTCCGTGACGAACTTGGGTGAGGTCAAGACCCCGAATGTGGAGGCACTGCTGGCGGCTGATCCGGATTTTGTCCTGGGGAGTGCCAAGACAGCCGCCGACGTGGAGCTGATGGACCTCCTGGAAGAGCTGGGGATCCCGGTGGCTTACTTCGACATCAGCTCTTTCGGGGACTATCTGCGGATGCTGGACATCTGCACCCGGCTTACCGGCTGCCCGGACAATTACCAGCTCTACGGCGCCCGGGTGGAAGCACAGGTAGAGGTGGCCCGCGGCCGGGCGCAGGACCCGGGGCCTCGGGTGCTCTATATCCGGGCCACCGGCTCCAGCTGCAAGGTGAAGAACAGTCAGAACACGGTTTTGGGAGAGATGCTGGCGGACCTTGGCTGCGTGAACATCGCCGACAGCGAGACGGGCCTTTTGGAGAACCTCAGCCTGGAGACCATAGTGGCGGAGGACCCGGACTACATCTTTGTGGTGGTGCAGGGCAGCGATCCCGCGGACGCGCAGGCGCTGCTGGAGGCCACGCTGCTCTCCAACCCTGCCTGGGAGGGCCTGACCGCGGTGCGGGAGGGCAGATATCACGTGATGGATCAGAGATTGTACAATGTAAAGCCGAATGCACGGTGGGGAGAGGCGTATGAGAAACTGGCGGACATCCTCTATCCGGAGCAGTAACCGGGCCGGCGCTATGGCGATTCTGACGGTGATGATGCTGCTTCTGGCGCTGCTGAGCCTGTGCTTGGGGGCTGAGATGGTGAATCCGGGGAAAATCCTGGCAGAGCTGCTGGAGGGCGGCAGAGATTCTGCGGCCGTGCGCATTTTCCTCTATGTCCGCCTGCCCCGCACCTGTGCCTGCCTGCTGGCGGGCGCCTCCCTGGCAGTGGCCGGGACTATTATTCAAGGCGTACTGGCCAACTCCTTGGCGGCGCCTAGCACCATCGGCGTCAACGCTGGGGCGGGCCTTGCGGTGGCGGTGTGCTGCGCGGTGGCGCCCAGTGCATCTGCGGCCACCCCCTGGGCCGCCATGCTGGGCGCATTCGGCGGTGTGCTGCTGGTGTTGTACATCTCTCAGAGGACCGGCGCCTCCAAGATCACCCTGGTGCTGGCGGGGGTGGCGATTTCCAGTATCTTCGGCGCGGGGGTAGATCTGGTGGTCACGTTGGTGCCAGAGGCGCTGAACGGCTATTCGGACTTCCGTATCGGCGGCTTTTCCGGAGTGTCCATGTCCCAGATCATGCCGGCGGTGTGGCCGATCCTCCTGGGCATGGTTGGGGCCTTTTCCCTCCACGGGGAGATGGACGTCCTTCTGCTGGGGACGGAACAGGCGCAGGCACTGGGCTTGCCAGCCAGACGGCTGCGGCTCATCCTTCTGGCGCTTGCGGCTCTGCTGGCAGGAGCGGCCGTCAGCTTTTCCGGACTTCTGGGATTTGTGGGGCTGATCGTGCCTCACATGATGCGTCAGTTGGTGGGCGAGGAGAGTGGGGCGCTTCTGATAGCCTCTGCCTTGGGCGGGGCGGGACTCCTGTGCGGCTGTGATCTGCTGGCAAGGCTGCTGCTGGCCCCCTATGAGATCCCGGTGGGGATTGTGATGTCTCTGGCGGGCGGGCCCTTCTTCCTGTGGCTGCTGGGCAGAAGGGGGGTGCATGGCCGTGATTGAGCTGCGGAAGCTGAGCTGTGGCTATCGGGAAAACCCGGTGCTGCGGGAGGTGAGTCTCACCTTCCCTATGGGGAAGGTAGTGGTGCTGCTGGGCCCTAACGGCTGCGGCAAGAGCACCCTGCTGCGGACAGCTATGGGCCTTCTGTCCAAGCAGGGGGGCGAGGTCCGTTTTGACGGCGTGGAAATTTCTGCCCTGTCGGCGCGAGAGATCGCAAAAAAGGTGGCCTATCTCTCCCAGTCCAGAAACATCCCGGCAATTACCGCGCGGCGGATGGTGCTCCATGGGCGGTTCCCATACCTCTCCTATCCCCGCCGGTACCGGTCGGAGGATTACGCCATCGTCCAGCGGGCGCTGGAGCAGGCGGACGCGGCGGACCTAGCGGAGCGGCCTGTGGGAGAGCTGAGCGGCGGTCAGCGCCAGAAGGTGTATCTCGCCATGGCGCTGGCGCAGGATACAGATACCGTGCTGATGGACGAGCCAACCACTTATATGGATGTGCGCCATCAGCTGGAAGTAATGGCTATGGCCCGAAAGCTGGCTGGACAGGGCAGAGCAGTGGTGCTGGTGCTCCATGATCTGTCCCTGGCCCTGCGGACGGCGGATGAAGTGGCTGTGCTGGACCGGGGACGGCTTCAGATGGTGGGGACCCCGGAGGAGGTCTTCACCAGCGGTGCTTTGAACAGCGCCTTCGGCGTCACGGTGAAGCGGGTACAGAGTGAGGACGGCTGGCAGTATTACTGCCGGTGAGAGGAGGGGCATATGGGGTATTTTCCCTTTTTTGTGGATCTTCAGGGGAAGGCAGGACTGGTGGTGGGCGCCGGCGCGGTAGCCCGGCGGAAAGTGGAAAAGCTGCTGCCCTTCGGAGCGAGGCTGCGAGTGGTGGCACCGGAGATCTGCCCGGCGCTGCGGGAACTCCCCGGCGTGACGCTGGATCAGCGTCTCTTCCGCCCGGAGGATCTGGAGGGCGTGGATTTTGCAGTGGCTGCCGCCGGCAGCGTCCAGGTGGACCAACAGCTGTCTCTTATAC
>ENA-OXQR01000526-OXQR01000526.1-human-gut-metagenome-genome-assembly--contig:-NODE-526-length-11864-cov-6.97951_pt1 | contig 11864 bp, 7 predicted proteins | sample MGYA00249587_ERZ652573 | MGnify/ENA primary metagenome ERZ652573 (study PRJEB26925, sample SAMN05826651) | human gut metagenome | biome: ENVO:2100002; feature: ENVO:00000062; material: ENVO:00002003...
ATAAGAGACAGGGGCGGTACAGGCAAAAGCAGAAGGCAGCAGACAAATTATTATGCACTTCAAAAATTCTACAAATTGGGAGGCTGTTTATACGAAAATAGCCGAAGGAAAGAGCTGGACGGCTGTTGATGGTTATGGTTATGCAAATAGCTGGCCAGGAGCTGAAGTAGAAGAAGATTCAGAAAATGAAGGCTGGTATAGCTTTACAATTAGCACAAATTCAGATGAGGAATTCCATTGTATATTTAATAATAAAGGAAATGGAAAACAAACAGATAATATTGGATTTACGGAAAATGGTTCTAAAGTAGAAAAGTGGGTTACTGGCGAAAAAGGGGAAACGGTAATCAGTGAAAAGAAACCGGAAGGGTGGACGGAATCTACAAGCAGCGCACCAGTAAAACCGGTTATAAAAGTACAGAGTCCGGTTGTAAATGAGGACCGTACCGTTACATTTAATCTGGATGCAACAGGCGAATATAAAGATGCAGAAGATGTTCGGCTTATGGGAACTGTCGCAGGAACGAACTGGGATAATGGATTATCAATGGAAAAGGAAGGAGATAAATTCACAGTAACAGTTCAAAAACAAAATCCAGGAATATATGGGTATAAGTATAAAATTGGGACTAGCTGGATCACAGACCCTGCAAATGATGCCATGACAGATGGCAATAGTAGATTAGTAGTTCCGGGACTTGAATCAAAAAATATGGAAGCTTTGGCTGGTAAGGATCTCGAACTTCCGAAAACATTAAAGCTTTATGGCGATGATGGAACAAGCAGTGATGAAACAGTTTCATATACATTAAAAGACCCTTCTTTAAGTGATAAGGTTACATTGAAAGATGAAACAATCAATGTGAAAAAAGGCAGTGGAATAAAAACTGTTGAGTTAACCGCAACTGCTGGTAATGAAACGTCAGATGTTATTGTTAATGTTGTGGAAAAACAGTATAAAGTAACGATTTATATGTATTCTCCAGATTTTGAAATGAAAGCTGGTGTATCTGATGTATATATATATAATAAAAAGGGTGCTGAAAAGGAATTTGTTCCTTTAAATAATACGATAGAAGACACAGAAAATAATGTGACTTGGTTACAGGGAACAACTTATGTTTCGTTTAATTCGCTTGGAATTATTGGAAAACCAGTGGCGGGATCAACTTCATGGAATGGACAGGACGGAAATAGGTATTACGTTATTGACGAGAAAGAATCAGAGGTAACATTATGGTATGTGTTTGGAAAGACTCCAGTTACCGAAAAACCTACCATTACCAAAGAAGATCCAAGATATTTTTATCTGGAATATGAAAATGATACTTTAACAACCAATCCGGAGTTTTATTCGTGGACTACTGGTTTTGCGGCAGAATTGAAAAAATTTGAATCCGCAGGAGCTGGAAAATGGAAAATTAAGGTTCCGGTAAAATCAAGCTGCACAAAAGTTGATTTCGTTATTGCACTGGATTCTTCTGGTAAGGACTGGGTCAAGGATGGTGGAGATCATTCTATTGCATTTCCAGAGGATCAGAATGTTGTATGTGCGAACATGAAACAGGGCGAAGAACCTGTATTAGGTGCTCCATACAATAAGGGATATGAAGTCCTTCCAAAAGAAAATAAGATTGCATTTTATTATCGGGATGATAACGCCTTAATTGATGATAAGCTTGCAGATATGAAGGTATCTGTAGATATCAATGGTACGGAATATGAAATGACTTATAATGCTGGGAATAAGCGTTTTGAGTATAACTATAACAAACTGGAAAGCGGATGTACATATTATCGTTATAAAGTCGGGGATGAATATATTTTAGACAAATATAACGATAAGCAGGAACAAAAAGGGGGAAACGATTATTCTTATATTGAGTATTATAAGCTGAATGCCACTATTCAGGCAGAGGTAATGAATGCATCATTTAATTATAATGAGAATAATGTCGTAAAATTTACTGTAAATCAGGATGAGAATGATACAAAGAAGATGGAAGTTGCATCTGCAAGCATTGATGTTTCTTCTTTAGGTGGAAGCAGTACATTGGCAATTGTACCGGATTTGCAGGCGGTAACAATATCAGCCACAACAGATACTTCGCTAGGTAAGAAAACATTGCCAATTGTTGTAACAGATCAGTATGGAAATGAGTATTCAACAAGTGTACAGGTTGAAGTGACTGCTCGAACCAAGAAAAATGCGAAAGATTTTGATTGGGATGAATCCGTTATTTATTTTATGGTAACGGACCGCTTCTTTGATGGAAATGAATCAAACAATACAGCAAGCGGAGCACAGACTTACGGAAAGGATAATGCAGGTCTGTATCATGGTGGTGATTTCGCAGGAATTACACAAAAGTTAGACTATTTAGAGGATTTGGGAATTAATACAATCTGGATTACTCCTATTGTAGAAAATATTCCGGGAGTTACGGTAACTGACACGGGAAAAGAAGATGTTCCGTACAATGCTGCATACCATGGATATTGGGCAAGCGATTTTACAAAGCTGAACCCAACGCTTGGAACAGAAGAAGAATTCCAGACATTGATCGATCAGGCACATAACCGCGGTATTCGTATTATGGTAGATATTGTGGTTAACCATGCAGGATATGATACGAATTTTGGTGATATGATCCGAAGCGGAGACGATATTGTATCCGGAAGTGACCAGAAAGATTCCTTAAGTAATTTACCAGATTTTAGAACAGAAGATCCTGCGGTCAGCGCACAGCTTGTCAAGTGGCAGACCCAGTGGGTGAAAGATTTTGGCATCGACTATTTCCGTGTTGATACAGTTAAACATGTGGAAAACGATACTTGGGCAGAATTAAAAAATGCTCTGACGGAAGTAGATTCAGATTTTAAGATGATTGGAGAGTATGCAGGAGGAGGCTATGCTTCTAATGGCAATACTTTAGGAACCGGAGAAATGGATTCGGATCTGGATTTTGATTTTAATGATCAGGCAACTAATTTTGTAAAGGGAAATATTTCTTCCGTAGAAAGTTTCCTGACATCCAGAAATAGTGGATTAAACAATACATATATGACAGGTCAGTTCCTTGGAAGTCATGACGAGGATGGATTTAAGAAGAAACTTTTGGATGGTGGAATGGCTGAAGATGCAGCAACTGCGGCATCCATGGTAGCCGCAAGCCTGCAGATTACTGCAAAAGGACAGCCGGTTATTTACTATGGGGAAGAGATCGGTCTGACGGGATTAAATAATTATCCATATCAGACAAACCGTTATGATTTTGACTGGACAATGGTAAACAGTGACAATAAGACCTATCAGCATTATAAGAAGATGCTTTCCATCCGTAATGCATATACAGATGTATTCGCAAGGGGTGACAGAAAAACAATTTTAGCATCTGATGAAAATGGTTATGATATTGTATCCAGAAGCTACAAAGGAACAAAATTATATGTTGGTTTAAATATCAAAGATGTTGCACAGACTGTAGAAATTCCGGTTAGTGAAAATAATGGAACTGTTTTGAAGGATCTGTATTCTGGAAAAACATATACGGTAAGTAACGGAAAGATTAAAGTGATCATTCCAGCGGCAACAGATGGTGGTACCGTTGTTCTGAAAAATAATTCAAGTATCAACGGCGGTTCTTCCAGCGGAAGCACAACAACCGAAACCAAGCCTTCTGAAGATACCAAAAAGGATACAACAACGACAGAGATTGTTATTCCTGCAGAAAAACTTCCGGAAGGAACGACTGCAACCGTAATAGTCACAAAGGATGCAAGCGGAAAAGTAACCGCAGAGGCAGCAGTAGCAGCAACTGGAAAGGCAAGCAAAACAGGCGTGAAAGCAACCGTAAATGCCGATGTGATCCAAGCTGTAACAGAAGCTGCCGGAACGAAAGACGTAACCATCACACAGGAAGTCAAGAAAGCAGATGGAACCACTGCATACACCGTACAGGTAAATGCAGCAGACGTCAAAGCAGGTGCAAAACTTGCAGTCATGAAGAAAGACGAAAAGACCGGAGAACTGGTTCTTGTGAATAAGAAATCGTATAAGGTTACAAAGGACGGTTCCGTATCACTGACTTTCAAAGACCGTGGCGTATACGTCTTAAAGACACAGGCAGAAGTTAAGGCAGCTGCAAAGCAGATTGCAAAGACTATCGCATCTGCAAAGAGCACAGTAAATATTGGTGTAAAAAAGACAACCGTATTCCAGTGGAGCAAGAAACTGAATATGGAAAATGTTGCAAAGATTACCTATAAGTCTTCCAAGAAGTCTGTGGTTTCCGTAAATAAAAACGGAAAGATTAAAGGAAAGAAGAAGGGAACCGGAAAAGTAACGGCAACCGTTACCTTAAAAGATGGAACAAAGAAAATCGTAACCATTAAGGTAACTGTAAAGTAAGAAAATATCAATAAATTACTCATTATCTGCTATCGGGGCTTATGGAGGGAGAACCTCTGTAAGCCCTGATTTTTATTGGACTTTCATGTGTCACTGTGCTATACTCGTGATACATTAAGGAGGAGGCAAAATGAAGAAATCATATGCAGTGATCACAGGGGCAAGCTCCGGAATCGGTATGGCGTTTGCACGGCAGCTTGCAGCAGAGGGGTATCGTCTGGTACTGGTTGCACGCAGAGAGGACCGGTTACAGGAACTGGCGCAGGAATTACAAAAGAAGGGAACCGAGAGCATCGTGATATCGGCGGATTTGTCACAAAAAGAAGCCTGTTATCACCTGATGCAGCAGATCGAGAAGCTGCCAGTCGGGATATTGATTAACGATGCGGGATTCGGTGACTGTGGCAGCTTTCTGGAGACGGACGCAGATAAGGAAATGCAGATGATTGATGTAAATGTTAAGGCTATGCATCTTCTTATGAAGCTGATGCTTCGCCGTATGGAGAAGCAGGAGGGCGGTTACATCTTAAATGTGGCTTCCTCGGCGGGACTTCTTCCGGCAGGGCCTTATATGGCCGCCTATTATGCGACCAAAGCTTATATAGCCAGCCTGACACGTGCCGTGGCACTCGAACTGAAACAGAGAGGCAGCCGCGTGTATGTGGGGGCATTATGTCCCGGACCGGTGAATACAGAATTTAATGCCGTTGCAAATGTAGAGTTTGCACTGGCAGGAATTACTCCGGAATATTGTGTTAGATATGCTTTAAAGCAGATGAAAAGGCGCAAAGTAGTGATTGTTCCTACGTTGACGCTAAAAGCCGTGACAACCTGTGGAAGATTTATACCACAAAAAGTGCTGATTGCAATTACCGCACATCAGCAGAAAAAAAAGCTCAGAGCAGAGGATATATCATAAGATGGAAGAAATTAAAATCGGTTCCCATGTGAGAATGGCAGGAAAAGAGATGTTTTTAGCGTCCGTAAAGGAGGCAGAAAGCTACGGAGCAAATGTGTTGATGCTCTATACGGGTGCACCACAGAATACCCGCAGAAAAGAAATCAAAGATCTGAATATTGAGGCAGGATGGGCCTATGCAAAACAGGCCGGAATCCGGGAGATTGTGGTTCATGCGCCTTATATCATCAATCTGGCAAATACCGTAAAGCCGGAGACATTTGAACTGGCTGTACAGTTTCTGGAAAAGGAGATCCGGCGCACGGCTGCTATGCGAAGTCATATCCTGGTGTTACATCCGGGGTCCGCGCTGGATGCGGGTGCAGAGGCCGGAATTGCACAGACTGTCCGCGGGCTGAATATGGTGCTGGATGAGAACGAGGATGAGGTATTTATTGCTCTGGAAACGATGGCAGGAAAGGGCAGTGAGATTGGAAGAACCTTTGAAGAAATTAAGGCAATCTATGATGGAGTGAACAAAAAGGAGCGGTTGAGAGTCTGTTTTGATACCTGTCATGTAAACGATGCCGGGTATGATCTGGTGCATGATTACGATGGTGTTTTTAAACATTTTGATCAGGTGATCGGACTCGACCAGATTGCGGTCTTTCATATCAATGACAGTTTAAATCCACTTGGGGCACACAAAGACCGTCATGCCAATATCGGGCAGGGAACCATTGGATTTGAGACGTTGCATCGTCTGGTTCATGATCCACGTTTTATGGAAATTCCAAAGATTTTGGAAACGCCATGGCTTTGTGCAGAGGGGGAGACAAAAAAGACGATTCCTCCATATAAAGAAGAAATTCAACAGCTTCTTGCAAAATAATGACAAAAAGGAGAATGGTTATGGAAACAAAACAACCGGGGATTTCCGGCTATTGGTTAAAGCTGATTGCTGTAATTTCCATGCTGATTGATCACACGTCAGCCGTTATTTTAGAACAGATTCCGGGATTAGAAGCCCCCGCATTTTTCATGCGCATCATTGGAAGAGCTGCGTTTCCGATTTACTGTTTTCTTCTGGTAGAGGGATTTTACCATACACGCAGCAGGGCAAAATATGCGGGGAGGCTTTTTTTGTTTGCCCTGATTTCCGAGGTTCCGTTTGACCTAGCATTCAGCAGGAGAATGTGGGATTTTTCCAGCAACAATGTCTTTTTTACTTTGCTGTTCGGACTTTTGGTGATCTGGGGTGTTGAAAAGATAAAGCAGAAGTTTGTGGCGGATGTTTACGGGGAAAAAGCAGCAGCCATCCGTGTGATTCTTATCATTGTGACAGTTGCAGCCGGGGGATTTCTGGCACTTCTTTTCCGTACAGATTACGATTTGTCGGGAATTGTGACAATTTTTGCAATTTACATGTTTTATCCGAAGAAAGTGAAGGGAATGGGTATCGGTGTTCTGGTTTTAACCCTGCTGGCAAGTATCATTGAAGCAGCAGCATTTCTGGATATGATACCGATTTATTTATATAACGGAACCAGAGGAAAACAGATGAAATATTTCTTTTATATATTCTATCCAGCACACCTGTTTCTTCTTGCCATGATCGCACGGGCAATGGGACTTTGGGCTTAATATTTTAAGAAGATGTTACGATTCTTATGAAATTCTTATCTTTTTCAGATACAGCTTGCGTTCCTGAAAAAGCGGGAGTACAATGCAGACGAAATGAAAGACAGATAGGAATGGAGGTCTTGGATGATGAGACAAAAATCTTGGAATCAGTTTAAAAAAACAATGGCTGCCTCGACACTGGCAGGAGCGATCACTTTTACAGGGTGTGCGGTGATGCCTTCGGTTACAGCTTTTGCAGATACAACAGAACAGACCGGTCAGGTATCGTATGATAATGAGGTGATGCCGATCCACACGGACGTGAAGACGGAGGCAAAACCGTTGATGAAGGGTACGTCATGTACGGTTTCGGATGGAAAGAACCTGTATTATGCGTTTGAAATGATGGGTGTGCGTATGGGAATTATGAAATACAACACCAAAACAGGCAAAAAGAGTGAGGTATATTCCTACAAAATAGGGAAAAACAAAAAGGGAAGCAATGGTTTTTCCCAATTATCTGTGGATAAGAAATATATTTATGCAACCTGGGACCGTTACTATGGAACCGATGCAACAAAAGAATATATTTACCGGATCGCAAAAGACGGGAAATCCGCAAAGAAACTTGCGCTCGGACGTGATCCACAGCTTGTAGATGGACGGATTTATTATCTGGCACTGAAAAGTAAAAGTGAAGATGGCATGAATTATTCGGAAGATACCGGAACCGTTATGAGCATGAAGACGGACGGAACGGATAAAAAGAAAGTTGCACAGATTGTAAACAGCGGAGATGCTTATCGGTATTCCCTGTTTCAGAGTGAGGGAAAGATTTACTATACCAAGGAAAACGAGAACAAGACATTTTATGATCTGGAGGGAAACAGTTATCAGAGAGAGGCCTTTGCGGTTAAGGATGAAAATTATCTGAGTGTTTCGCTGGAAGCCGTCAATGATGGAACGTATACCTACCGTACGACAGGAAAGGATCGGTACATGCAGACGAAACTCTACCGGACAGATAACAGGACGGGAAAGAAAAACCTTGTGGCATCCTTTAAACTTGGCATTGAAAAATACTCGGTTTGTGGAAATTATGTATTCGTGGAAGCAAATGTTCCGTACAAGGGAGCTGATGTGACTGAGAAACTTGCAGTTTACTGCTATAAGGCAGATGGCAGCAGCAAAGTAAAGCTTGCTTCCTGGTTTCCGGCAGAATAAAATCCGGGTAACAATCGAAAAAATAAAAGAAGCACCGCGACTGCGGTGCTTCTTTTATTCTGGGGATTTATTTATCCAGATCTTTTTTATCTACATTCTGCAGCATCATTGCACGAACTTTCAGAGGAAGTCCGAACAGTGTGATGAATCCGTCTGCATCGTGATGATCGTACTGATCACCGGTTGTGAAACTTGCCAGAGACTCACTGTAGAGAGAGTATGGAGAAGTTGTGCCGGCTTTGATGATGTTTCCTTTATAGAGCTTGAATTTTACTTCACCGGTGACATACTTCTGGGTAGAAGTAACAAATGCCTGGATTGCTTCGCGAAGAGGAGTGAACCATTTTCCTTCGTATACAACATTGGCAAGACGGTTGCCCATCTCTTTCTTTGCAGATAAGGTATCGCGGTCGAGAACCAGTTCTTCCAGCTGGTCATGTGCTTCCATAAGGATCGTTCCGCCAGGAGTCTCATATACACCACGGGATTTCATACCAACGACACGGTTTTCTACGATATCGATGATGCCGACACCGTGCTTTCCACCGAGACGGTTTAATTCACGGATGATATCGGAAACTTTCATTTCTTTTCCGTTTACAGTTTTTGGAACACCCTTTTCAAATGTCATGGTTACATATTCGCCTTCGTCCGGAGCTTTCTCAGGGGAAACACCAAGAACCAGAAGATGATCATAATTTGGCTCGTTTGCAGGATTCTCCAGCTCAAGTCCTTCATGGCTGATATGCCATAAGTTACGGTCACGGCTGTAACTTTGGTCTGTGCCGAATGGAAGATCGATTCCGTGTGCTTTGCAGTATGCGATCTCTGCCTCACGGGAATCCATCTGCCACTTGTCATCACGCCAAGGAGCAATGATTTTGATATCCGGAGCAAGTGCTTTGATACCAAGCTCGAAACGGATCTGGTCATTTCCTTTTCCGGTAGCACCGTGGCAGATGGCAACAGCGTTTTCTTTTCTGGCGATCTCTACCAGTTTCTTTGCGATACCAGGACGTGCCATGGCAGTACCTAATAAGTATTTGTGCTCATATACAGCACCAGCCTGTACACAAGGTACGATGTAATCGTCACAGAACTCATCTGTGATATCTTCGATATATAATTTAGAAGCGCCGGATAATTTGGCTCTTTCTTCCAGTCCGTCTAATTCTTCGCCCTGTCCGCAGTTGATACAGCAGCAGACAACCTCATAACCATAAGTCTCCTTTAACCAAGGGATAATAGCGGTAGTATCGAGTCCGCCGGAGTAAGCTAAAACAACTTTTTCTTTCATAAGATTGTATCCTTTCTTTCTATATGGAATTGTACGCTCTCGTACGACTAACCCTACTATACATCAATCCAAATGAAAACACAAGTGAAAAAATATACATAAAATTGCATAAATATACATAAATTTGTGAATATTTGCTATTTACGGATGGAAAAAGATGGACTATTATAGGGTAGAATCATATTTTTAAAAGAAAGAAAAGGTAAGAAACATGGTAAAGGTAGGAATTATCGGAGCGACCGGTTATGCAGGAGCAGAACTGGTGCGTATTTTATTGAATCATAAAGAGGCACAGATCGAATGGTTTGGATCAAGAAGCTATATCGATGAAAATTATGCAGATATTTACAGAAACTTTTTTGAACTTGTCGATGCAGACTGTCTGGGTGATAACATGGATGAGCTTGCTTCCCGCGTGGATGTGATTTTCACGGCAACACCACAGGGATTTCTGGCAGGTGTGCTGAATGAGGATATTTTAAATAAGGTAAAGATCATTGATCTGAGTGCGGATTTTCGAATCAAAGATGTTGCTACCTATGAAAAATGGTATAAGATTGAGCATAAAAGCCCACAGTTTATTAAGGAAGCCGTTTACGGACTCTGTGAGATTAACCGTGATAAGGTGACCACCCAGACCCGTCTGATTGCAAATCCGGGATGTTATACGACCTGTTCCATTCTGACAGCATATCCGCTGGTAAAAGAGGGACTGATTGATCCGGATACATTGATTATTGATGCAAAATCCGGTACTTCCGGAGCGGGACGTGGGGCAAAGACACCGAACCTGTTCTGCGAAGTGAACGAGAGCATGAAAGCATACGGTGTGACAACACACAGACATACACCGGAGATTGAGGAGCAGCTCGGCTATGCGGCAGGAAAAGAGATTACCGTGAATTTTACACCGCATCTGGTTCCGATGAACCGCGGAATTCTTGCGACAGAGTATGCAACCCTGATCAAAAAGCCGGATGGTACCTATCCTTCTTATGAGGAACTGAAGGCTGCTTACGATAAATATTATGCAAAGGAACGTTTCGTGCGTGTATTAAAGAAAGGTGTCTGCCCGGAGACCAAGTGGGTAGAGGGCAGCAATTACGTGGACGTAAACTTTGTCATTGATGAGCGTACCGGCAGAGTTGTGATGATGGGTGCACTGGACAATCTGGTCAAGGGTGCAGCCGGACAGGCCGTACAGAACATGAATCTGCTGTTCGGATTTGATGAGGCAGAAGGACTTTCCATGGTTCCGATGTTTCCATAAGGAAAGGCATCTGTTTGATGCATTTCCTACGCTCATTGTTTCCGCGTAAGAGGAACTTTCATACAATGAGCTCTATAATGAGGTGAATAATGAGTAAAGAATATACAATCCGTGTGATGACACTGGAAGATTATGATGAGGTGTATGCGTTGTGGATGGGCATCCACGGTTTTGGAATCCGTTCCATCGATGATTCCAAAGAAGGCGTGGAGCGGTTTTTAAAAAGAAATCCGACCACGAGTATGGTAGCGGTAGCAGATGGAAAGATCGTGGGAGCCATTCTCTGCGGACATGACGGGAGACGCGGATGTCTGTATCATGTCTGTGTGCATGAAGATTACCGGAAGAACGGAATCGGAAAAGCCATGGCAGTCGCATGTATGCGCGCCCTGCAGAAAGAAAAAATCAATAAGGTCAGCCTGATCGCATTTAAGAGCAATGAGCTGGGAAATCATTTCTGGAAAGATGCCGGCTGGTGTTTCAGGGAAGACTTAAACTATTACGATTTTACATTGAACGAAGCAAATATTACGAGATTTAATCAGTAAGGAGAATGTTATGAGTGAGAATTTAAACGCATTGGAAAAAGCACAGGTGCTGATTGAGGCATTGCCTTATATCCAGCGTTTTAACCGCAAGATTATCGTTGTAAAATACGGTGGATCAGCGATGGTAGATGAGAAACTGAAAAAACAGGTCATCCAGGATGTCACCCTGTTAAAGCTGGTTGGATTCAAACCGATCATTGTGCATGGCGGTGGCAAGGAGATCAGCAAATGGGTTGCCAAAGCAGGAATGGAACCGGAATTTATCAATGGACTGCGTAAGACGGATGCGCCTACCATGGAGATTGCAGAGATGGTGTTAAACCGTGTCAATAAATCACTTGTATCCATGGTGCAGGAACTTGGGGTGCAGGCGGTCGGCATCAGTGGAAAAGACGGTGGTCTGTTAAAGGTGGAAAAGAAATTGTCGGATGGTCAGGACATCGGATATGTAGGAGAAGTAAAGGAAGTAAATCCAAAGATTCTGTATGATCTGCTGGAGAAAGATTTCCTTCCGATTATCTGCCCGATCGGTCTGGATGACAATTATGATACATATAATATCAATGCGGATGATGCGGCATGTGCGATTGCCC
>ENA-OXQR01000527-OXQR01000527.1-human-gut-metagenome-genome-assembly--contig:-NODE-527-length-11862-cov-8.27272_pt1 | contig 11862 bp, 9 predicted proteins | sample MGYA00249587_ERZ652573 | MGnify/ENA primary metagenome ERZ652573 (study PRJEB26925, sample SAMN05826651) | human gut metagenome | biome: ENVO:2100002; feature: ENVO:00000062; material: ENVO:00002003...
CAGATGTGTATAAGAGACAGCCGCTCGGCTCAGCTTCGGCAGCGCTATGCAATCATGTTGAAAAAAGGAGGTAAGGAGCTGTCCCTCTATGCCTTTATCCAGTCGCTGCAGACTGATATCGACACCACCGGCGCGCTTTTGGAGGATAAGGACCGGGAGCTGTTTGAAAACATCCTGACCGAGACCATCAGCCATACCCTGCGCGCCCGCATTGAGGAAAGCGCCCAGTGGACCCAAAATATGACTGGACTGATGGCAACGCTGACCACCTCTATGGGGCTGAAATTCAGTCTGGAGTGGAAGGAGAAAAAATCGGAGGGTGAGGGAGAACTGGATACCGCCCAGCTGGTCACGCTCCTGAACAAGGACCGGGCACTGTTTACTCCGGAGGACAGCCAAAAAATCTCTGGTCATTTTCGCAGCAAAGTCAAACGCACCCGGGAAGAGGCGCGCCTTGAGGGGCTGGCGGTCAATTATGCGGATTTGATCCGCTCGGTGTTGGATTACCGGGATTGGTACGAGTTCCACCTATTCTTTTATCGGGGAGACAGCGGGAAAAAGGAGCTGACGGACCGGGCCTTCAACCGCTTCAGCGGCGGGGAAAAGGCCATGGCAATGTATGTGCCGCTGTTCGCTTCGGTTTCCGCGCAGTACATAAAGGGCGGTGATTCCTGCCCACGGCTGTTGGCGCTGGATGAAGCCTTTGCCGGCGTGGATGACCAAAATATCAGCGCCATGTTTGAATTGATGGGGATCCTGGATTTTGATTACATCATCAATTCTCAGGTTCTGTGGGGGTGCTATGCCTGTGTGGCCGATCTGGACATTGCGGAGATGCATCATCCACCCAACGCTCCGGTGGTTACCATTCTGCACTACCACTGGAATGGGGCACAGCGGATATTGGAGGACGGCAGCCTATGAAGGAGCAGGTCAGGGAATGCACGGAATATTTTCGAGCTCGGCCCGGGTATCACCGCATTCTGATCGCATTGCGGCAGAAGTATGAGCGCTTTGGCCGGGCAGCAGGAACCGTTCAGCTGCCGGATGCCTCCGACGCAGAGTGCGAGGCCGCCCGTCTTCTTTTCGGCCGCCCATTTTCCTCCCCCATACGGTTCCAGGCATCCCAGCTTGAGTCGGCGCTCCAACAGACCCGATTTCAAGGAGTATGCCTGAAAGAGGTGCTGGAGGACTATTTTGGTGTGCAGATCAAAACCAACCGTGAGGTTCAAGAAACACAGGAGCGATGTCTTGCATCCATCCTCGATCAGGCTGCGAAGAACGCCCACGGCAAAACAAGTGCGCAGTGGGTTCATGCGTTAGAAGAACGCCAAGGGGGTGGATACTCCCTGTTCCGCCGGGAAGCTGTGAAAGATCCGGAATCCACCCAAACCGACTTGCTTCGGGCGTGCCAGAGCATGGACTGGCTGGAGCTGAAGTCAAAGGAGCCGATCCGCTTGGCGGTGCTCAGTGCGGCGGCCACCTCAGATCCTCACGCCCTAGACAGCGGAACGCGGTGCGGAAAACTGTTCCTACACCTGTTGTCCTTCCGTTCCGGCCTGTCAAGCCCTGGTGCGAATGCGGAACAGCGGGACCGTCTCTATTATCAGAACGGCATTCTTTGTGATAGCATTTCCAGTCTGGTCACGCAGGTTGGGCTCGTTCTCAACACAGAGGCCGGAGAACATCCCGCCTATCGTCTGTTTCGCCAAAGACACGAAATCTGCACACTATCCCTGGCAAGTCTGTACCACATGCGGGGGGTGGTCAGTCCTTCAGGCCGAGTTTATATTGTAGAAAACGAGATGGTTTTTTCTCAGCTCTGCGATCAGGCCGCACAGTTCCATTCTCCGCTAATCTGTACCTCTGGCCAGCCTTCCGTAGCGGCTATGCGTCTGCTGGATCTTCTGGCAGCGAATGGGACACTGCTGTTATACTCGGGAGACTTCGACGGAAAGGGCCTGTCCATCACAGGTCAGCTATGTGCACGATACCCGCATCTGCTCAAACTCTGGCACATGGCTCCTGAGGACTACGAACGGTGCTGTTCAGATGAAGTCTTGAGCGATGCCAGCTTATCGCTGCTCCGAGGATGTGATGCGGCGGCACTGGAACCAACCGTACGCGCCGTCAGGCAAGGTGGCTGCGCGGGATATCAGGAGCTGCTGATCCCGCAGCTGGAAGCAGACTTGATTGCGACCCCGTAGCGGCAAAACAGGTTCTCCATTTCTTTTATTTGGGTGTTGTTCCCCAACAGCCTATGATTGGGAACAACTATTATGTCAAGCTCTCCCCGCATGGCGGAACACAGTACCCGGGTCAAGCCGCTTTGTGGGAACTGGGCACCGTCCCCGGCGCAAAGCGAAACGCCTACCACTGCGTCACCGGATTGAGCATAACGATCCGCTATTGTTTGGATCTGCGCCAGACTTCTTCCATAAACCCACACGCGCATCTCTGTTTCCTCCCAGTAAAGCATTCGGGAACAAAAATAGATATGACGAAGGTGTGTCAAATATTCCTTCGTCATACCTATTTTGGCGCGTTTTTCAAATTTGATACCGGATTGTCCTGTGTGGCGGTGCTACGTTCATTTGGATGGTTTCAGTTTCGGTGCAACTGTCCCAAAAAATATTTTGGGGTACAATTGGATGTATAGTATATTCGATTTGATCGGCCCCCCCTTCTTCCTTGCACATCAAACACAAAACACCGCATACAACGGAACAGACTTCAACCCATCTTTCTCCCCGAAATTCTTGAGTGAGAAACGAATCGAATAAGCTGGCTTATAGCTATTTACAAAGACGCCGAGGCTGCGAGAGCGGACATGCTCCCCTTTCTTGACTTCAATACCGATGATTTGATTGCCTTTTTGCAGCACAAAATCCAGCTCTGACGTACTGCTACTTTCCCAATAGTAAAGGTCATAGCCCTTAGCCGCCAACTGCTGGGCCACATAGTTCTCCGTAACGGCCCCCATGAAGGTATTCCCCTCGCCGGAGAGCACCGTCTGCTGAGAGATCCCGGATTTCATCGTCAGCAGCCCCACATCGCCCATGTAAAGTTTGAACGCTGAGAGATCCGCATAGACAGCGATCGGCTCAAAGGCCTGACTGATCCGCTGACACTTCAGCACCACGCCCGCCAGATTCAGCCACTCGATAGAGGCCCCGAACAGCGTGGCGCTGCCGCCCTTCTGGACGACCTTATACTGGAATTTCTTATTTTCCTTGGCCAACTGCGCCGGAATGGAATTGTAGCAGGCCCGGATTTTCACGCTGTCCGTATTGCTGGCATACTTCGCCATGTCCGCGATATAGTTATCCAGAATCTCATTTTGTACCAGCGGAACATCCAGAAAACTGCCGTTTTTCAAAAACGCGTTGATGCAGGCGGGCATACCTCCGATGATCAGATACTCCCGATATAATTCAATGGCCTCCTGATGCAGGGCATCGGGCAACGGCTCTATGGCGTCATAGGCTGCGCAAATCTCCTCGCTGAGGAGTTCCTTGCCCCTGGCCCAGAGATACTCCTCAAAATCCAGAGGATAAAGGGTGATGGTCTCCACCTTACCGACTGGAAAAGAGTAATGCTGACGGTTGATCGCCACCCCAAGCAGGCTTCCGGCCGCCGCGATATGGAACTCCGGCGTCTCTTCGCAGAAATACTTCAGGGAGGTCAGCGCGCGCTCGCAGGATTGAATCTCATCGAAAATGATCAGCGTCTCCCCCGGGATAATGCGCTCCCCGGTAGACGCCTCCAGATACCGCAGGAGGCGCTCCGGCTGGATATTCTCATCAAAATAGGAGGCCACCGTCAAATTCGTCTCCAGATTAATATAGACAACATTGTTGAACTGTTTTTCTCCGAACCTGCGGAGGATATAGGTCTTTCCCACCTGCCGGGCACCGTTGACGATCAGCGGCAGACGGTCGGCAGTCTTTTGTTTCCAGGCAAACAGCTGTTCCTCGATCTTGCGCCTCATATTCCTCACCTCACGAGTACAGCATATCGTTGATTTGCAGTTAAGTCAAGAAAAATATGTCGTTTAAGCATTTTTCTTTACTTAAAGCTTTTTCGTGCGTTTTACTCCTGTATACACCCGGAGAAGATGACCGTCTCGCGTTCCTCCATATCGTACATCATCGCCGCCAGATGGACGCAGAGGCCGCCGGTGCGGCAGGTGCAGTACAGATCCTCTATCTCCGCGTTTTCGTCCAATGTGATCTCCGCGATGATGCGCTCCCCGTCTTCGGCGGGGAACTCCGCATCAAATTCATAGGTATCGCTGGACTGGACTTCAAAGGGCTGGATACTCTCGTAATACCCTTTGGTGCGTGCCTGATCCTCCGCCGACAAGTGTTTCAAAGTCTCATGAATCATCATGGCATATTCCTCCAGTTAAATTTTTTTCAGCGCCTCTGCGCTGGCCAGTTTTGTCTCATATTCCAGGTGGGCATACAGGTCTGCCGTTGTGGACAGCGTACTGTGTCCCAGCCATTGTTGCACTTCAATGAGGGGCGTCCGCCTCTGGATCAGGAGGGAGGCACAGGTGTGCCGGAGGTCATGCAGGCGGATCTCCCGCAGGTCGTGCTCCCGGAGAAACTGTTTGAAGCTCTGACTGAGGTAGTTGGACGCGATGGGCTCTCCTTCTGGATTCAGGCAGAGGTAGTTCTCTGGTGGTGGGGTTTCCTCCCCATAGCGGTTTCGTTTTTCCTCCCGCAAAATAGCGGCGATCTCCTCCGGCATGGGTAGCGTACGGCAGCTGGCTTTCTGCTTCATGGTGTCCCTCCCTACGGAGACCTGTCGGCCGCCTACCTCCTGATAGACCCTGGTATGCTGGATCTGGATGGTGCCCACGGAGAAATCAACGCTCCGCCATTGAATCCCTAGCACCTCGCTGCGGCGCAGGCCGTAGAACAGGCACAGCATTACGGGCAACCAGAGCCAGTGGCCCCGGAGCTTGTCCAGCAGTTCATTTGCCTCTCCCAGTGAGTAATACCGCGGGATATAGGGTGTTTTCTTCGGCCGCTCCACGAGGTCGGCTATATTCCGATCCACCAGGTCCAGCCGCACCGCGTCTTTCAGCGCCTTGTGGATATTGGCGTGATGGTGTAGGGCGGTATTACCGGATACCCCGGACGCCAGGAGGTAGTCGTAGTATCCCTGTAAGTCTGACGGGTGCAGCCCGGTCAGCGTAATGTGCCGCTCCCGAAAGTAGGGGCAGATGCTGTTTTCTACCAGATTTTGATAGCCGGTATAGGTCGTTGGGGACACTTTTGCCCTCATGGTCCCCAGCCACTGGAGCATATAGTCCGCAAACAGCAACCCGCTGTCCTCCCCGGAATCCGCATACTGATGTCGGATCTGAAAGAGCATTTCCTCCGCCCGCTTTCGATTGCCCGGCACCGGGAGATGGGTGGCGATCCACTTCGTCTTTCGTCTCCCGGCCTCGTCATGCAAATTGAGTACCATATACCAATAACCTTTTTTCTGCTGCAAGTGTCCTGCAACCATCTTTTCTCCTCCCAATAGATAAGGTCAAGGGAACACGGCCCGGCGTACTCCCCTTTACAATCCGTGTACATTCACTTTTAAGCTGTCCATATGGAAATGTTAGATGTAGCGGACTCAAAATCCGTTATGTACATGACGGTGTGGGTTCGAATCCGACCTCCGATGTAGCGTGCCCTTACCCGGGGCGCGGTTTGATGATCAACTCGTTACGAGCCGTAGCGGGTTAATTTTTTTAAGCAGTTACGCCTATTTTTGAATGCCTGTCCCATAAAAGTGTCCCAAGTAACCGTGCTAGGTGCTGGTGCCGTCCAAAAGCCGGTTCCGCAGGCCTTTGCAAATCCTGACTTTTTTCGCGGAGTGTCCTAATGGTGCTGTGCCATGAGGCGACGTACCATCCACCACGGCGCAGCGGAGCTCCGGCAGCACCACGCCGTCCAGGGAATCCGGGTCGCCGGAACACCATAAGTACTCCACCGGTGTGCCGGCCTCCTCCATGCTTCGGCCGATCTCCCGCATGAAGGTGGCCTTGCCCACGCCGGGGCCGCCTTTCAAAACCATCAGATCATAGGTGTCTTCCAGGTCCACGATCTCCGAAAACAGGTTCTGGAAGCCGTCACCGCTGTTAGCGCCTGCGAAAAAATGGGTAACTTGAGCCATACGCTCCCCTCCAAGTGTTGTTCTTACACTCAGGCTATGCAAAAACAACTTGGCCTGACAGCGGTTTTTCACGGGTCAAAAGCCGGATGGATAAAATTCCCTCTGCCAAACCGGAAAATAGGAGATGCATTTTCTTCCATCATCTGTTATAATGAAGAGTACGAGACTGCGGCGGTGCCGGACAGGCCCGCCTTTCAGATAGGAGCGCCGATATGGACGAGGAGTACAAGCCCATTATCACGGACGAGGAGCGGGCCACCCGGCGGGCCCAGCGGGCGGAGGCCCGCCGAAAGAAGCAGCGGGAAAAGCGGCGGCGGCTGCTTCGCCGTCTGGTGCCCTGCGGGCTGCTGGCCGTTCTGTGTGTAGGCCTGGTGACCGTGGGAGCCCAGCTGATTGAAAAGCCTGCGCCGGAGATGGTTAAGGCCGAACGGCCCTTTCAGGTGACATCCGTCGCCAGCGCCCCTGCGCCGGAGCCCTATGCCAGGGCCGTGTCCGGCCCGGACACGATCCAGTTGGGAGAGGACTTTCCCAGCCGCTGCGCGGTCCTGGTTGACCTGGACACCCGGACGGTCCTGGCGGAGAAAAACGCGGATACTGTGATCTCTCCCGCCTCCATGACGAAGGTCCTGACGGTTCTGGTGGCCGCTGAGCACATCACAGAAGCGGAGCTGGACGACACCTTCACCATGACCATCGACATCACCGACTACTGCTATGTCAACGGGTGCAGCGTGGTGGGGCTGATGGTTGACGAAACGGTCCCGGTGCGTGAGTTGTTCTACGGCACCATCCTCTCCTCCGGTGCGGACGCGGCGCTGGGGCTGGCCACTTATGTGGCGGGCTCCCAGGAGGCGTTCGTGGCGCTGATGAACGAAAAGCTGGAGGAGCTTGGCATCGCGGACACCGCCCACTTCACCAACTGTGTGGGACTGTATGACGAGGCCCACAAGTGCACGGTCTCCGACATGGCGGTGATCCTGGAGGCGGCCATGGACAACGACCTGTGCCGGGAGGTGCTGGGGGCCCGGACCTATGAGACTCTCCCCACTGCGGACCACCCGGAGGGGCAGATCCTCTCCAATTGGTTCCTGCGGCGGATCGAGGACAAGGATACCGGCGGCATTGAGGTCACCGGCGCCAAGACCGGCTATGTGGTGGAGTCCGGCAACTGCGCCGCCAGCTGCGGCGAAACAGCGGACGGCAGACGCTATATCTGTGTGACGGCAGACGCTTACAGCTCCTGGCGGGCCATCTATGACCATGTGGCGCTGTACAAAACCTATTGTTCCCCCGCAGATGACACCACAGAGGATGGCGGGGCGGCGGATCCCCTTGTGGAACCGGTGGCCCCCACCATAAAAGACACCACGGAACACGAAAGCGGAGCGTCCCTGTGACGCTCCGCTTTTTTCCGCTCAAAAGCCTCTGTTTTTCAGATCCGCTACCAGGGAGACATAGAACTCCCGGACGTCGAAGCCGGGAATGTTCTCCCGATTCAGATCCACCACATCCCCGTGTGAGATGCCCCGGTGCCCCCTTGGCTCCAGCAGGGTGAACTGATCGCCCCATTTGGCGGAGTCCACCGCCACCAGCCCGTCGTTCAATCCATCAAAGTGCTTGACGATGGGATAGGTCATGTTCAGAGGGAACTTGCCGTGCTGGGCCTTTCTGCAATAGGACATGACGCTCTGGTAAAAGACGCCGGGGGCGTCCGGGGTAGCCGCGTTCCTGGCCTCGCAGGCAGAGGCGGTCAGATCTGTCACCGCCGCCAGGAAGTCCGGGGCCTCATCCCCCAGCCGCTTCAGGGCGGCGTTGTAGGTATCTGCGATCTTCTGCCGAGCCGCTGCAGGGATCTTCTTCAGCAGATATTCGGCAAAGATGCAGCCCCGGTGGGGCGTGTTGATGGTGGTGAGGCTGGCCACACAGGGGGCACATCCAGCGTGGGCGATGGCGGCCCGGCTGTCCAGTCCCCCCTTGGAGTGGGCAATGATGTTCACCTTCTCACAGCCGGTCTCCGCCAGGATCTGCCGGATACGGTCCGCCAGCTCCCGCCCGCTGTCCTCCACCGCGGCGGCGGACTGCTGCTGTCCGTAGTACACTGTTGCGCCGTTGCGCTGGAGCTCCTTGGGAATGCGGCCCCAGTAGTTGACATAGCGGAAGTCCCGGAAGAACACCCCGTGGACCAGAAGGATCGGGTATTTCGTCTTACAGATCTCGCTCTCCGCCCGGGCGGTGTCCAGCTCCCACTTCTCCGTCTCGAACTCCGCCTCGTCGGCGGTGATGCGGATAATCTTCCGCAGATACCAGATGTTGAGAATGGGGATCCACCCGCACAGGGCCGCCAGCACCCGGTGCTTCAGGCCCAGCTGGACGGAGGTGAGATACACCCGGATCATGCCGTTCCAGAAAACGATGGCCTCCAGCAAGACAGCCCAGAGAACGCCAAAAGCCGCACCTGCAACAGCTGTTCCAGCGGCAAGGCTGTTCTCCGGCGTTATCATGGAAATCTGGCACCACAGCCATACCATCTGCACAAAGACTGTGACCGTAGCTGTAATCAAAAACAGGCGCAGCAATTCGCAGCCGCTTTTCAAATACCAGATCCGCTTTGTAGGCGCACCGCTCTTCTCAATGGGCCGCAGATTAAAATAGAGAAACTCCCCCAGAAGCAGTATCGTCGTCAAGAGCCAGCTCACCGGGCCAAACGCATAGATCAGAGAAACCCAGTTGGCTGTGACCGCCATCAGAAAGGCAAGAACCCACCGCCTCACAGATACACCTCATTCTCCTTGGGTTCTGTGAAGTTCTGCTCCAGCATGGCCACGTGGGACAAAAAGGCCGGGTCATCAAAGTACTTGGCGTGCTTCGTGCACTTGCGGACGCACCGCTGGCACTTGATGCAGGTGCCGGGCACCTCCGCCACGTTGGAGGGATTGATGGCCCCCATGGGACACAGGCGGGCGCAGGCGCCGCAGTCGGTACACTTGCCCAAATCCGTCTGGGGCTTGGCCTTCAGGAACTTGACGGGCTGGCCGTCCGTGCCCTTGGGCACGTAGTAGGGCGCCGCCGCATCGCCCGGCACGGCCACCGGAGCAGGGATGTCCGTCAGGTCTTTTACCTTGTCCGCAATGCGGGCCGCGAACTCCCCCATCTGCCGCTTGTCATCCCAGTCCGGGCGGCCGTCCGCCAGCGCGTCCGTAAAGGCGTGGCGGCACGCAAAGGCGCCCCCGGCCACGGTGTGGAAGCCGTCCGCCTCCAGCGCGGCGCACAGCTCCGCCAGGGAGTTGTCGTAGGACCGGTTGCCGAAGGTGACCACCCCCACCGCCAGGGCGCCGTTCCCGTGGATCTGCTGCTGGACATAGGGCAGCATCTTGTTGGGCAGCTTTCCCGCATAGGTGGGCATACCGAACACCACCAGATCTCCCCCCGTAAAAGACAGATCCTCCGCCCGGTCTGACGGGCGTGTGAAGTTCCTCCGCTCCAGAGGGACGCCCAGCTTCTCCGCCAGGGTCTCCGCGATGGTGTTCACCGTCTTGTCTGTGTTGCCTGTGGCGCTCCAGTACGCCGCGCAGATCCGCTTGACTTCCATGATGTCTCCTCTCCTTCCCATTTGTGACAGCGCCCGCCCGGGGATTTTCCCCAGGCGGGTGCTGAACGCTGCTTACAGCGAAAAATCTTCCTCTTTCAGCCGTTCAGTCTCCAGCGCTGCCGGCCGGGGCGGCACCCGCTTCAAGGGGTCGTATTTGAATGCCAGGCAGTGGTGCTCCACCGCCACGATGCCCCGCTTGACGCAGGCCACCTCCCGCTCGTTGATCTGCTGGCCCCGCTGGCAGTAGGCACAGCGGGGATCCATATCCTTCCGAAACAGCATGGTCCTCCCTCTCCTCTTCTTCCGGTCACAGGGTGTACAGCCGAATGGCACCGTCCTCCACCGTGGCCTTCACCTGGGTGATGGGATGCTCGTAGCTGTCGATGATCTTTGTGGCCATGGGGTCCTCCAGCTCCTTCTGGATGGTGCGCCGCAGGTTCCGGGCGCCGTAGGTCAGGGAGTAGGACTTCTTCGTCAAAAGCTCCACCAGTGCGTCGTCGTAGATGAAGGTGATGCCTTTCTCCTTCAGGGAACCCACCAGTTCGTTCAGCATGATACGTGCGATGCCGTGGAAGTTCTCCTCGCTGAGGCGGTTGAAGGTAATGACCGCGTCCACCCGGTTGATGAACTCCGGCCGCAGGAACTGCTGGAGCGCCTTCATGGCCCGGTCGGCGTCCTGCTCGTTCACGGAGCGGCCGAAGCCCACGGTGCCCTCCTTGGTGGCGCTGCCGGCGTTGGAGGTCATGACGATGATGGTATTCTCAAAGTTCACCTTGCGGCCGTGGGCGTCGGTGATCTCGCCGTCATCCAGGATCTGGAGAAGGATGTTCAGCACATCGGGATGGGCCTTCTCAATCTCGTCGAAGAGGACCACGGCGTAGGGCTTGCGGCGGATCTTCTCTGTCAGCTGGCCCGCCTCGTCATACCCCACGTAGCCCGGAGGGGAGCCCACCAGACGGGAGACGGAGTGCTTCTCCATGAACTCCGACATATCCAGCCGGATCAAGGCATCCGGCGTGTTGAAGAGGTCTGTTGCCAGCTGCTTCACCAGCTCTGTCTTGCCCACGCCGGTGGGCCCCACAAAGATGAAGCTGACAGGCTTGTGCTTGGGGGAGATGCCCACCCGGTTCCGCCGCACCGCGGCGGCTACGGCGGACACGGCCTCGTCCTGGCCGATGATATGGCTCTTGAGCCGCACTTCCAGCTGGCTCAGGCGCTGGAACTCCTGCTCCCGGATCTTGGCCGCCGGGATTTTGGTCCACAGCTCGATAACATGGGCTAGATTCTCCATGGAGAGCTGTGGATCGCCCTTTTCCAGCAGACTGTTCAGCTCTGTGTTCAGCTGGAGTTCCTTGCTCTTCAGCTCCGCCATGCGGGCGTAGTCGCCCTCGGCCTTCTCCTCCTGCTCCTCCAGCATGGTGCGCTCTTTCTCATAGTCGTCCAGCTCCCGCTGAATCTCCATGCGGCGGGAGATATCCGGGTCTTTCAGATTCAGGTCGGAACAGGCCTCGTCGATCAGGTCGATGGCCTTGTCCGGCAGGAACCGGTCGGTGATGTACCGCTCACTGAGCAGCACCGCCTGACGCAGGATCCCCTCAGAGATCTTCACCCCGTGATACTGCTCATACTTGGGGGCCAGGCCCTGGAGAATCTGCACGGAGTCCTCAATGGAGGGCTCGTTCACCGTCACCGGCTGGAACCGCCGCTCCAGAGCGGTGTCCTTCTCGATGGACTTGCGGTACTCGTTGAAGGTGGTGGCGCCAATCACCTGGATCTCGCCCCGGGAGAGGGCGGGTTTCAGGATGTTGGCGGCGTTCATGCTGCCCTCGGCGTCGCCGGCGCCCACAATGTTGTGAACCTCGTCGATCATCAAAATAATGTTCCCCAGGCGCTTCACCTCGTCGATAAGGCCCTTCATCCGGCTCTCGAACTGGCCCCGGAACTGGGTGCCGGCCACCAGAGCTGTCAGATCCAGCAGGTAGACCTCCTTGTTCCGCAGCTTGAAGGGCACGTCGCCCTTGGAGATCCGCTGGGCCAGCCCCTCCGCGATGGCGGTCTTACCCACACCGGGCTCACCGATCAGGCAGGGGTTG
>ENA-OXQR01000528-OXQR01000528.1-human-gut-metagenome-genome-assembly--contig:-NODE-528-length-11834-cov-8.22116_pt1 | contig 11834 bp, 9 predicted proteins | sample MGYA00249587_ERZ652573 | MGnify/ENA primary metagenome ERZ652573 (study PRJEB26925, sample SAMN05826651) | human gut metagenome | biome: ENVO:2100002; feature: ENVO:00000062; material: ENVO:00002003...
GCGCATGGCTCGTGGGCTCGGAGATGTGTATAAGAGACAGTTGCTGGCCTTTGCGCTTAATTACATCCCGAATATTGGTTCAGTCCTCGCGGCAATCCCCCCTATCGCTCAGGTACTGGTGTTTAATGGCTTCTACGAAGCGTTGCTGGTGCTGGCGGGATATCTGCTGATTAATCTGGTCTTCGGCAATATTCTGGAGCCGCGTATCATGGGGCGTGGGCTGGGGCTTTCCACATTGGTGGTATTTTTGTCGTTGATTTTTTGGGGATGGTTGTTAGGACCGGTGGGTATGCTGCTTTCCGTGCCGTTGACAATTATTGTCAAAATTGCGCTTGAACAAACAGCGGGAGGTCAAAGCATCGCCGTTCTGTTAAGCGATCTCAATAAAGAGTGACGGCCTCAGCAGAGGCCGTCAGGGTTACAGAGCTTTCAGGATTGCATCCACGCTGGCTTTGGCGTCACCAAACAGCATGTGGGTGTTTTCCTTGAAGAACAGCGGGTTTTGCACACCAGCATAGCCAGTGTTCATCGAACGTTTAAAGACAATCACGTTCTGCGCTTTCCACACTTCCAGCACAGGCATACCAGCAATCGGACTCTTCGGATCATCCTGCGCCGCCGGGTTAACCGTATCGTTAGCACCAATCACCAGTACGGTATCGGTATCAGCAAAGTCATCATTGATCTCGTCCATTTCCAGCACGATGTCATACGGTACTTTTGCTTCAGCCAGCAATACGTTCATATGTCCAGGCAAACGCCCCGCGACCGGGTGGATACCGAAACGCACATTAATACCACGAGCGCGCAATTTCTCAGTAATTTCAGCGACAGGATATTGCGCCTGCGCGACTGCCATGCCGTACCCCGGAGTAATGATCACTGAATGGGAGTTTTTCAGCAGTTCCGCTGTCTCTTCTGCGGTGATTTCGCGGTGCTCACCCACTTCCTGATCATCGCCAGTAGAAGAGCCGTCGGTGCCGAAACCACCCGCAATAACGCTGATAAAGGAACGGTTCATCGCCTTACACATAATGTAAGAAAGGATAGCCCCCGAAGAACCGACCAGCGCACCGGTCACAATCAGCAGGTCGTTGCTGAGCATAAAGCCCGCAGCCGCAGCCGCCCAGCCGGAGTACGAGTTCAGCATCGACACCACCACTGGCATATCTGCACCACCGATGGAGGCGACTAAATGCCAGCCGAATACCAGCGCAATTGCGGTCATTATCAGCAATGCCAGCACTTGCAGGCCGACGCTGTCCGTGCGAACAAATACAATCAGCAGCAGGAAGGAAACGACCAGAGCCGCCAGGTTCATTTTGTGACGGTTTGGCAGCATCAATGGTTTAGACGAAATCTTGCCACACAGTTTGCCGAACGCCACCACCGAACCCGTGAACGTTACCGCCCCGATGAAGATACCGAGGAACACTTCCGTCAGGTGAATATTGACCAGAATCGGTGCCATTCCCGCGTCATGATGCAGATAGCTGTTAAAGCCAACCAGCACTGCCGCCAGACCCACGAAGCTATGCAGGATCGCCACCAGTTCTGGCATTTCGGTCATTTCAACTTTCTTCGCCAGACGGATACCAATTGCCCCACCAATGACCATCGCCAGCAAGATCCAGCCAACATTACCCGTATCCGGTCCAAAAATGGTTGCGATTAACGCAATCGCCATCCCGGCGATACCGAAGTTGTTACCCTGGCGAGACGTTTCATGTTTCGAAAGACCGGCCAGACTGAAGATAAACAGGATCGCGGCAACAATGTATGCAGCTGTAACTAATCCTCCAGACATATGTTACCCCTTAATTTTTGCGGAACATTTTCAGCATGCGCTGAGTCACGGTGAAGCCACCGAAAATATTAATGCTGGCTATAAGCACCGCGATAAAACTAAGGAAGCTAACCCAGCCGCCCTGGCCAATCTGCAACAGTGCTCCGACAACAATAATCCCTGAAATCGCGTTGGTGACCGACATCAACGGTGTATGCAGCGCGTGCGATACATTCCACACCACGTAATAACCGACAACGCAGGCCAGCGCGAAAACGGTGAAGTGCCCAAGGAATTCTTTCGGCGCAACGCTTGCCATCCAGCCAAAAAGAATGATTGCCAGCGCCATCAACGCGTATTTACGCCACGGTGAGCAGGTACATTTTTCCTCAGTTTTCACTTCCGGTGCCGCTTTTTGTGCCGCCTGCGGCTGAGCTGATACCTGAATCGGCGGTGCCGGCCAGGTAATTTCGCCCGCACGGATCACGGTCACGCCGCGAATCACCACATCATCAAAATCAACAGTGATATTGCCGTCTTTCTCTTTGCACAACAGTTTCAGCAGATTAACGAGGTTTGTGCCGTAAAGCTGTGAGGATTGCGTCGGCAGACGGCCCGGAAGATCGGTATAACCAATCACTTTGACACCATTTTCCGTAGTGAAGATTTCACCCGGCACGGTGTATTCACAGTTGCCGCCGTTTTGGGCTGCCAGGTCGACAATCACACTGCCCGCCTTCATGGAGTCAACCATTTCACGGGTAATTAGCTTCGGCGCTGGTTTGCCTGGAATAAGCGCGGTGGTGACAATGATATCGACCTCTTTTGCCTGGGCGGCAAAGAGTTCCATTTCCGCTTTGATGAACGCGTCCGACATCACTTTGGCATAGCCATCGCCGCTGCCAGCTTCCTCTTTAAAATCCAGCTCGAGGAATTCCGCGCCCATACTTTGAACTTGTTCTTTCACTTCCGGGCGGGTGTCGAATGCACGCACAATCGCGCCGAGACTGTTTGCTGCGCCAATGGCGGCCAGACCTGCAACACCCGCACCAATCACCATCACTTTTGCCGGTGGCACTTTCCCGGCCGCAGTAATTTGCCCGGTAAAGAAGCGCCCAAATTCATGTGCCGCTTCAACAATGGCGCGATAACCGGCGATGTTCGCCATCGAGCTTAGTGCGTCCAGCGATTGTGCGCGTGAGATACGCGGCACAGAGTCCATCGCCATCACGGTCACGTTACGTTCCGCAAGTTTTTGCATTAATTCCGGATTCTGCGCAGGCCAGATAAAACTCACCAGCGTTGTCCCAGGATTCAGTAACGCAATTTCATCATCTAACGGCGCATTGACCTTCAGAATGATCTCTGACTGCCAGACGCTATTCCCTTCTACAATTTCAGCGCCCGCTTGCACAAACGCTTTATCGTCAAAACTTGCCAGTTGACCCGCGCCGCTCTCTACCGCGACGGTAAAACCCAGTTTCAGCAGCTGTTCCACTGTTTTTGGCGTTGCTGCAACACGGGTTTCATTGGTTAACCGTTCTCTTGGTATGCCAATTCGCATGATATTCCCTTCCATCGGTTTTATTGATGATGGTTTGCCTGTGTCAGGAGCCACACAAGCTGCTCATGTACGAGCTAAATGTTACTCCGTTAAAATAAATTAGTAACAAACGCCCTATAACGTACTGAAAATTATGCCTGTGATCTAGCGCCAAAAATCAGTATTTCGGCGTGAACTCGCAAAATATTAACGATTCAGCCGTGATAGTGGGATAAACACCTTAGAACGCCGGATAAAGACTGATAATTGTCTTCGACGGTCGGGTAAAACGAGACATCGCCCCGGCACGAATCACTACTTAACATTAAATTAACTTATACAATTCAGTTGCTTCAGTAGTAATGATGCTGATACGGCTGTTTTTTAAGCATAGACGGTCATTTGAGCAGGATTAAAATTGGCTTAAGGAATGTGATATGAAAAATGACGCAGACAGTTACACCGTTTAAATGCAATAATCAGCCACGTTTCTCGTTAATAACAATACCAGTACCTGGTTTGCGCAAGGCGAAGGATTATTTTTATGAAGCTTAAGAACACCCTCCTGGCGTCGGCACTGCTTTCTGCTACGGCATTCTCCGTTAACGCAGCAACAGAACTGACACCGGAGCAAGCGGCAGCGGTTAAACCTTTTGACCGTGTAGTGGTTACCGGTCGTTTTAATGCTATTGGCGAAGCGGTGAAAGCCGTTTCTCGTCGCGCAGATAAAGAAGGTGCCGCCTCTTTTTATGTTGTCGACACTTCTGATTTTGGTAACAGCGGTAACTGGCGTGTGGTCGCTGACCTCTATAAAGCCGATGCTGAAAAAGCAGAAGAAACAAGTAATCGCGTAATTAACGGTGTTGTCGAACTGCCGAAAGATCAGGCTGTTCTGATTGAACCGTTTGACACGGTCACCGTCCAGGGCTTCTATCGTAGCCAGCCAGAAGTCAATGATGCCATCACCAAAGCGGCAAAAGCGAAAGGTGCCTACTCTTTCTACATCGTTCGTCAAATCGATGCCAACCAGGGCGGCAACCAGCGTATTACTGCATTCATCTATAAAAAAGATGCTAAGAAACGTATCGTCCAGAGCCCGGATGTGATCCCGGCAGATTCCGAAGCAGGACGTGCAGCTCTGGCTGCCGGTGGCGAAGCCGCGAAGAAAGTTGAGATCCCGGGTGTTGCGACTACCGCATCACCAAGTTCTGAAGTCGGTCGCTTCTTTGAAACCCAGTCATCAAAAGGCGGGCGTTACACCGTCACGCTCCCGGATGGCACTAAAGTCGAAGAACTGAACAAAGCGACCGCAGCGATGATGGTCCCGTTCGACAGCATCAAATTCTCTGGCAACTACGGCAACATGACCGAAGTCTCCTATCAGGTTGCGAAACGTGCCGCGAAGAAAGGTGCTAAGTATTACCACATCACCCGCCAGTGGCAGGAACGTGGTAATAACCTGACCGTCAGCGCAGATCTGTATAAATAACTATTCAGTTACTCCTATAAGGCGGCTTGATGCCGCCTTTCGCATTTTTAGTCACAAATTTCCCCGCGACCATTGCATGCAGACACATCTCTTCGTAAAATCCCGCGCTTCAGTGGCAAACTCCATTTTTATGCGTTTTGCCCTAATATTTATTCTTCTTATCACGTTTTAATCACTGGATATCGATGGAAAAGAAACTGGGACTGAGCGCACTCACCGCGCTGGTATTAAGCTCAATGCTGGGCGCGGGTGTTTTCAGTCTGCCGCAAAATATGGCGGCAGTTGCCAGCCCGGCAGCACTGCTCATCGGCTGGGGTATTACTGGCGCTGGCATTTTATTGCTGGCCTTTGCCATGCTGATCCTCACGCGCATTCGTCCCGAACTTGACGGCGGTATCTTTACCTATGCCCGCGAAGGGTTTGGCGAGCTAATCGGCTTTTGTTCCGCATGGGGATACTGGCTGTGCGCAGTCATCGCCAACGTCTCCTATCTGGTGATCGTTTTTTCCGCGTTAAGCTTTTTTACGGACACGCCGGAATTGCGCCTGTTTGGCGATGGTAATACCTGGCAATCGATAGTCGGTGCATCGGCTTTATTGTGGATTGTTCACTTTTTGATCCTGCGCGGGGTGCAAACCGCTGCCTGCATTAACCTGGTGGCGACACTGGCAAAATTGTTGCCGCTGGGTCTGTTTGTTGTGCTGGCGATGATGATGTTCAAACTGGATACCTTCAAGCTCGACTTCACCGGACTTGCACTTGGCGTACCCGTTTGGGAACAGGTGAAAAACACCATGCTGATCACCCTGTGGGTTTTCATTGGTGTGGAAGGTGCCGTGGTTGTTTCTGCGCGTGCGCGTAATAAACGTGATGTTGGCAAAGCGACACTGCTGGCGGTTCTCTCCGCTCTGGGCGTTTACTTGCTGGTAACGCTGCTTTCGCTGGGTGTGGTGGCACGTCCTGAACTGGCTGAAATTCGTAACCCGTCAATGGCCGGTCTGATGGTGGAAATGATGGGACCATGGGGCGAAATCATCATCGCTGCCGGTTTGATCGTTTCCGTTTGCGGCGCGTACTTAAGCTGGACCATCATGGCAGCAGAAGTACCGTTCCTGGCCGCCACTCATAAAGCATTCCCGCGCATTTTTGCGCGCCAGAACGCACAAGCTGCGCCATCCGCCTCACTGTGGTTGACCAACATCTGCGTGCAAATTTGTCTGGTACTCATCTGGCTGACCGGTTCCGATTACAACACGTTGCTGACCATCGCCTCAGAAATGATTCTGGTGCCCTATTTCCTGGTCGGCGCGTTCTTGCTGAAAATCGCAACCCGTCCACTGCATAAAGCGGTAGGTGTCGGTGCCTGCATTTATGGCTTATGGTTATTGTACGCCTCTGGTCCAATGCACTTGCTGTTATCCGTTGTTCTGTATGCACCGGGGCTGCTGGTTTTCCTGTACGCGCGCAAAACGCATACCCATGATAATGTACTGAACCGTCAGGAAATGGTGCTGATTGGCATGCTGTTAATTGCCTCAGTTCCGGCGACCTGGATGCTGGTGGGATAACGTTCATCCCATCGTTGGATAGCAAAGGAGATAACGATGGGTAAAACCCAGCCCTTGCCAATATTAATTACTGGCGGAGGTCGTCGCATCGGCCTCGCCCTCGCATGGCATTTCATTAATCAAAAGCAACCGGTGATTGTCAGCTATCGGACACACTATCCAGCCATTGATGGACTGATTAATGCAGGTGCGCAGTGTATTCAGGCTGATTTTTCGACCAACGACGGTGTGATGGCGTTTGCCGATGAAGTACTAAAAAGCACCCATGGTCTGCGTGCTATTTTGCATAACGCCAGTGCGTGGATGGCGGAAAAACCGGGTGCGCCACTGGCCGACGTACTGGCTTGCATGATGCAGATCCACGTTAATACCCCATACCTGCTCAACCATGCGCTGGAAAGATTACTGCGTGGGCACGGACACGCCGCCAGCGATATCATTCACTTTACCGATTATGTGGTGGAGCGCGGTAGCGACAAACATATTGCGTATGCTGCAAGCAAAGCGGCACTGGATAATATGACCCGCTCGTTTGCCCGCAAGCTGGCACCGGAAGTGAAAGTGAATTCTATTGCGCCATCGCTGATCCTGTTTAATGAACATGATGATGCCGAATATCGACAACAGGCGCTGAATAAATCACTGATGAAAACCGCGCCTGGCGAGAAAGAAGTGATCGACCTGGTCGATTACTTACTTACCAGTTGCTTTGTCACCGGACGCAGTTTCCCACTTGATGGCGGTCGTCATCTGCGTTAATGCAGCTTTATCCAGCATATAATCAACACCCATGCGCTTATCCCCCAACACGCAACAGAACCAACAAAAGCGGCGGGCAAGCGCATCATTCCGGTGAAATACCACAGCGACACCAGGTAAACAAAATAGGGAATAATCGACCACATACTAAAAATGATGGTTGCGCGTAAGGCTTCAATGCCGCGTTCGCTGGCAACAATATAATGCGCGATAAGCGCAAAGGTCGGGAAAAGTGGAATCAGCCCGGCGATATAATAATTTTTCGTTTTTGCTAAAACACCAATCAACAGCACTACCAGCGCACCGAGCGCGGCTTTGATTACCAGCCCCATCTTTTTACCTTAACACTTCCATAACAAGTCATCAGTAGAATACCTGATGAAAACTTGTTTAGAAACGATTGATAGTAAGTAAAAACAGCGCGGTGTATTGTGACGTTTTTATATCTACCGTGAATGTTATGAACACTATCGTATTTGTGGAAGATGATGCGGAAGTCGGTTCACTGATTGCCGCGTACCTGGCAAAACATGATATGCAGGTTACCGTAGAGCCGCGCGGCGACCAGGCCGAAGAAACCATTTTGCGAGAAAATCCGGATTTGGTGTTACTCGACATCATGCTACCAGGCAAGGACGGCATGACCATTTGTCGTGATTTACGCGCAAAGTGGTCTGGACCGATTGTTCTTCTAACCTCTCTCGATAGCGATATGAACCACATCCTGGCACTGGAAATGGGTGCCTGCGACTATATTCTCAAAACGACGCCCCCTGCTGTTTTGCTAGCGCGTTTACGTTTGCATTTGCGTCAGAATGAGCAAGCCACACTGACCAAAGGTCTTCAGGAAACGTCTCTGACTCCCTACAAAGCCCTGCATTTCGGCACGTTGACCATCGATCCCATCAACCGCGTAGTCACCCTGGCTAACACTGAAATCTCGCTCTCGACAGCTGATTTCGAATTATTGTGGGAATTAGCTACCCATGCCGGGCAAATCATGGACCGCGATGCATTGCTGAAAAATTTACGCGGCGTCAGTTATGACGGACTGGATCGTAGCGTGGACGTGGCTATTTCGCGGTTAAGAAAAAAACTGCTCGATAACGCCGCAGAACCTTATCGCATTAAAACTGTGCGTAACAAAGGCTATCTTTTTGCGCCTCATGCATGGGAATAAGCGATGAAAAAACTGTTTATCCAGTTTTACCTGTTATTGTTTGTCTGCTTCCTTGTGATGTCTCTGCTGGTTGGGCTGGTGTACAAATTTACCGCCGAACGCGCGGGCAAACAGTCGCTGGATGATTTGATGAACAGTTCGCTGTATCTGATGCGCAGCGAATTGCGTGAGATCCCCCCACACGACTGGGGTAAAACTCTGAAAGAGATGGATTTAAATCTCTCTTTCGATCTGCGTGTCGAGCCACTGAGTAAATACCATCTTGATGATATTTCCATGCACCGACTGCGTGGCGGCGAAATTGTCGCCCTGGACGATCAGTACACGTTTTTGCAGCGTATCCCGCGCAGCCACTACGTGCTGGCAGTTGGTCCTGTTCCTTATCTTTATTATCTCCATCAGATGCGATTGCTGGATATCGCCCTGATCGCTTTTATTGCTATTTCCCTCGCCTTTCCGGTGTTTATCTGGATGCGTCCGCACTGGCAGGATATGTTAAAACTGGAAGCAGCGGCGCAACGATTTGGCGATGGGCATCTCAATGAACGTATCCACTTTGATGAGGGTTCGAGCTTTGAACGACTTGGCGTCGCATTTAACCAGATGGCGGACAATATCAACGCCTTAATTGCCAGCAAAAAACAGCTTATTGACGGTATCGCTCACGAACTGCGAACACCGTTAGTGCGCCTGCGTTATCGACTGGAGATGAGCGATAACCTGAGCGCCGCCGAATCCCAGGCGTTGAATCGTGATATCAGTCAACTTGAAGCTTTAATTGAAGAGCTGCTGACTTATGCCCGACTCGATCGCCCACAAAACGAGCTTCATCTTAGCGAACCAGACCTGCCGTTGTGGCTGTCAACGCATCTGGCAGATATTCAGGCAGTAACGCCCGATAAAACGGTACGGATAAAAACGCTCGTGCAAGGCCATTATGCGGCGTTGGATATGCGCTTAATGGAGCGCGTGCTGGATAATTTGCTCAATAACGCCCTGCGGTACTGCCATTCAACGGTTGAAACCAGCCTGCTACTGTCGGGGAATAGAGCGACATTAATTGTTGAGGATGATGGCCCAGGGATTGCCCCAGAAAACCGCGAACATATCTTTGAACCTTTTGTTCGCCTCGATCCCAGCCGGGATCGCTCAACCGGCGGCTGCGGGCTGGGGCTGGCAATTGTCCACTCTATAGCACTGGCAATGGGCGGTACGGTTAATTGTGACACCAGCGAACTGGGTGGTGCCCGCTTCTCGTTTAGCTGGCCGTTATGGCATAACATCCCGCAATTTACCTCTGCCTGACACTACGCGCACGATGGTCAAGTCACCACGACTGTGCTATAAAATAAGTATGTTGTAACTAAAGTGGTTAATATTATGGCGCGTTACGATCTCGTAGACCGACTCAACACTACCTTTCGCCAGATGGAACAAGAGCTGGCTATATTTGCCGCTCATCTTGAGCAACACAAGCTATTGGTTGCCCGCGTGTTCTCTTTGCCGGAGGTAAAAAAAGAGGATGAGCATAATCCGCTTAATCGTATTGAGGTAAAACAACATCTCGGCAACGACGCGCAGTCGCTGGCGTTGCGTCATTTCCGCCATTTATTTATTCAACAACAGTCCGAAAATCGCAGCAGCAAGGCCGCTGTCCGTCTGCCTGGCGTGTTGTGTTACCAGGTCGATAACCTTTCGCAAGCAGCGTTGGTCAGTCATATTCAGCACATCAATAAACTCAAGACCACGTTCGAGCATATCGTCACGGTTGAATCAGAACTCCCCACCGCGGCACGTTTTGAATGGGTGCATCGTCATTTGCCGGGGCTGATCACCCTTAATGCTTACCGCACGCTCACCGTTCTGCACGACCCCGCCACTTTACGCTTTGGTTGGGCTAATAAACATATCATTAAGAATTTACATCGTGATGAAGTCCTGGCACAGCTGGAAAAAAGCCTGAAATCACCACGCAGTGTCGCACCGTGGACGCGCGAGGAGTGGCAAAGAAAACTGGAGCGAGAGTATCAGGATATCGCTGCCCTGCCACAGAACGCGAAGTTAAAAATCAAACGTCCGGTGAAGGTGCAGCCGATTGCCCGCGTCTGGTACAAAGGAGATCAAAAACAAGTCCAACACGCCTGCCCTACACCACTGATTGCACTGATTAATCGGGATAATGGCGCGGGCGTGCCGGACGTTGGTGAGTTGTTAAATTACGATGCCGACAATGTGCAGCACCGTTATAAACCTCAGGCGCAGCCGCTTCGTTTGATCATTCCACGGCTGCACCTGTATGTTGCAGATTAACGCCCGGCTTTCATACTGCCGACCATCTGTTCTGGCCGTACCCAGCTGTCAAACTCGGCTTCGCTAAGATACCCCAGCGCAAGGGCCGCAGCTTTTAAGGTCAGCCCTTCTTTATGCGCTTTTTTGGCGATCTCGGCGGCTTTGTCATAACCAATGTGGGTGTTAAGCGCAGTCACCAGCATCAGCGATTCATTGAGTAATTGATTGATTCGCTCACGATTCGGTTCAATACCCACTGCGCAGTGTTTGTTAAAACTTTCCATGCCATCTGCCAGCAAGCGCACCGATTGCAGGAAATTGTGGATCACCATTGGACGGAAGACGTTCAGTTCAAAGTTACCGGAAGCGCCCCCCATGTTGATCGCCACGTCGTTCCCCATCACCTGACAGCAGAGCATGGTTAATGCCTCACACTGTGTTGGGTTCACTTTCCCCGGCATGATTGAGCTGCCCGGCTCATTTTCCGGGATTGAGATTTCACCAATTCCGCAGCGCGGGCCAGAGGCCAGCCAGCGGACATCATTGGCGATTTTCATCAGTGACGCAGCCAACCCTTTCAACGCGCCGTGCGCCTGAACCAGGGCATCACAGGTCGCCAGCGCTTCAAATTTGTTCGGCGCGGTAACAAACGGTGCACAGGTAATGACTGCCAGTTCATCTGCTACGCGACGCGCATACTCCGGATGGGTATTTAGTCCAGTACCCACCGCTGTACCGCCAAGAGCCAGTTCCGCTACGTGAGGCAGGCTGTATTCGATATGTTTGAGATTATGCTCGAGCATCGCTACCCAGCCGGAAATCTCCTGCCCCAGCGTTAACGGCGTGGCATCCTGCAAGTGAGTACGACCAATTTTGACGATATCGGCAAAAGCACGGGATTTCTCATTCAGTGTCTGTGTCAGGGTTTTAAGCTGAGGAATGAGTTGCTTGCGCAGCGCCAGCAGCGCCGCAACGTGCATCGCCGTCGGAAAGACATCGTTGGAACTTTGGCTTTTGTTCACGTCGTCGTTAGGGTGAACTTTACGTTCCATCCCGCGCACACCGCCGAGTAATTCACTGGCCCGGTTAGCCAGCACTTCGTTCATGTTCATGTTACTTTGCGTGCCGGAGCCGGTCTGCCAGATAGCCAGCGGGAATTCGTCGTCATGCTGTCCTGCCAGTACTTCCTGTCTCTTATACACATCTGACGCTGCCGACGA
>ENA-OXQR01000531-OXQR01000531.1-human-gut-metagenome-genome-assembly--contig:-NODE-531-length-11814-cov-8.55115_pt1 | contig 11814 bp, 9 predicted proteins | sample MGYA00249587_ERZ652573 | MGnify/ENA primary metagenome ERZ652573 (study PRJEB26925, sample SAMN05826651) | human gut metagenome | biome: ENVO:2100002; feature: ENVO:00000062; material: ENVO:00002003...
GTTGAGGAAGGCGTTGTGGCCGGCGGCGGCACCATCTTCGTGAACGTGATCCCCGCCGTGGAGGCTCTGCTTTCCAGCGTGGAGGGCGACGAAAAGACCGGTGTCCGCATCGTGGCCAAGGCCCTGGAGGCTCCCATCCGTCAGATCGCTGCCAACGCCGGTCTGGATGGCTCCGTGATCCTGGAGAAGGTCCGCACCTCCGGCAAGACCGGCTACGGCTTTGATGCCTACAAGGAGGAGTACTGCGACATGGTCTCCGCCGGCATCATCGATCCCGCCAAGGTGACCCGCAGCGCCCTGGAGAACGCCGCCAGCGTCTCCGCCATGGTGCTGACCACCGAGTCCCTGGTAGCCGATAAGCCCGAGCCCCCCGCTCCCGCTGCCCCCGCCGGCGGCGAGATGGGCGGCATGTACTAAAAACAGGCCGCAAAGCATTGATATGACTGGATTTGTCGGAAGGAAATCGGCAAACTTACCATAAACTTACGACAATTGCATGGGAAAACGCACGGCATGTATGATGCAGGTTAGATGTCGGAAACTTGGATAAAATAGTTGTCCTTCTGTCACAGAACTGCAAAGAAACAGCCAGAGAGTGTAGTGCTCTCTGGCTGTTCTTCTTCATGTAGGAAAAAGTGAAAACTCCATTACCCCATGTACTCTTCGCAACTGTGGTTATTGTACTGTTTCTTGATATGGATGATGATCGACCCATCCGGCTGCTCCGCCTCGTCTGTGATTTGGTACTTTGTCCGGTTGCGGTCAAGCTGAGCCTTATAGTGGTTCAATTCCTCTCTGACCATCTGCACCGCAGTCGTATGGTCAAGGTCTTCTTTCAACTGGAAATGGATGGTCTGCAGCAGGCAAGCGGATTTGATTCGTTTCATGGTAAATTTCCTCCTGATGTCGATGGATACCCGCAGGTATCAGATGGAATTGTTTCCGGCAATCCGAGTTTTTGGCGGATATATGCCCCAATATCTTCTGTACCCAGGTTCAGAGCGAATGAAAACTCCTGAGCGATGATGGACTCCGCCTTTTTCAGGATATTGGCGTCTGTATGTGTGAGTCCCTGTTTTCCAGCTCTGGATTTCAGATAGAAACAACTGGCGAGCTGCAGCAGCTCATGTTCATCCCTTCTTGCAAGGACCTCATGGGATTTCGCAAGCCTCCGTTTCCGGTCGCTGATCCAGGATATATCTTCCTCCTTCACACTGGCAATGGCCTTGTCGATCTCCTGAGGGGATAGCACCGGCCGCATTTTCTCCAAGAGCTCCTGATTGTCCGCTGGAACATAGACACGGGAGCCTTTCTGATAAACCGGACTTAAAATATAATAGTCGCGCTTGGGCTGGGCAGATCCAAATTTCAAGGACTGCCTCCCGTCGATCCTGCAGACGCCCTGATTTCCGTAGTTCACATAGTCCCCAACATTGGGCATTTTCTTCACCTCCAACTGAGGATTTCCTCGTTTCTATATCAAATTATACCAAAATTTTTCCTGTTTTTTCAAAGGGCGTTTTTCTCAAAAAATTGACGCGGCGTGCATTGGTGAAAATGCGCAGATAGGCCCATAACTACTTTTGTGGCAGATGCAGAAAATAAAATCGTCGCTTGACTTTTTCGGCTTTGATCTGTTAAAATTCAATAGTCAAACAGCTAACAGCGTAGAATCTTGACGGTTCTGCGCTGTTTTTTTGTTTGTGCGCAGTTTTCAGGCAGCTTTTCTCTGATAAAGACTCCAGCATACCAAGTAAACGGAGGTCAAACCCATGCAGTCTAAAAAGCAGACACACTATCTGGGGCAGGAGAAGATCCCGAAACTGATGCTGAAGTTCTCCATCCCCTGTATTCTCTCCCTTCTGGTCAGCGCGCTCTATAACATCGTGGATCAGGTCTTTATCGGAAACAGCGAACTGAGCGCCCTGGGAAACGCCGCCACCGGCGTGGTGTTCCCCATCTTCATCATCGCCCAGGCATTTGCCTGGTGCTTTGGTGACGGCTGCGCCGCCTATCTGAACATCTACCAGGGAAAGAAGGACACGAAAAACGCCACAGCCTGTATCGGCAGCGGCATCACGATCACCCTCCTGGTCAGCCTCATCCTGATGGCCGTCTTTTTCCCGCTGAAGGAGCAGATCCTCACCCTGTTCGGCGCGTCGGAGAATACCATCGGGATGGCGGTGGAGTATTTCAACATCATTCTCGCCTTCTTCCCGGCCAATATGCTGATGAATATGATGAACTCGGTGATCCGGGCCGACGGCAGTCCCGCTTGGTCCATGGCCTCCATGCTGTCCGGGGCCATCATCAATATCATCCTGGACCCGGTCTTTATTTTCGGGTTTCACTGGGGAATGTCCGGCGCGGCTCTGGCTACGGTCATCGGCCAGGTAGTGTCCTTTGTGATCAGCGTCATCTACTTCTTCCGCACCAAGACGTTCCGGCTGTCTGCGCGGAATTTCATCCCCCATTTCCGCGTGTTCTCCGCCGCTCTGAAACTGGGGGCCTCCTCGTTTGTCACCCAGATGACCATTGTGATCATCTCCCTGGTCTGTAATATCATGCTGGCCAAGTACGGCGCGCTCTCCCAATACGGGGTGGACATCCCCATCGCCATCATCGGGATTGAGAGCAAGGTCTTTACCTTCGTCATCAATATCGTGGTCGGCATCATCCTGGGCTGTCAGCCTATCATCAGTTATAATTTTGGAGCCGGAAACTATAAGCGGGTCAAGCTGACCTACCGCTACACGATGACTGCCACAGTGATCATCGGACTTGCGGCGACCCTGATTTTTGAACTTGCACCCCGGTTTGTGGTAGGGATGTTCGGTCAGCCCACCAATGTGCCCAACCCCGGCGACTACTGGGAATTCGCGGAAATGACCTTCCGGATCTTCCTGGCCCTGGTGGTCCTCACCTGCGCCATCAAGATGACCTCGATCTTTTTCCAGGCCGTGGGCAAGCCCATCCACGCAGTGATCTCCTCTCTGACCCGCGATATCATCTGCTTTGTCCCGCTGGTAATCATTCTGCCCCGGTTCTTTGGGATCAAAGGCATCCTGTACGCCGCGCCCATCGCGGATCTGATCGCCGCCCTGGTGATGATCGCTATGACAGTGCAGTTCATGCGCTCTCTCAAGCGGAAGCCCGCCGCCGTGCCGGAGAACGCCGCCTCCGCAATCAAGCCGACCCACAAAGGCGTGATCATCACCATCGCAAGGGAGCACGGCTCCGCCGGCAAGCAGATCGGAAAGGTCGTGGCGGAGAAACTGAACATCCCCTTCTACTACAAGGAGGTCGCCGCTCTGGCGGCTCAGGAGAGCGGCCTGCACAGGGAGTTCATCTCAGACCTCAATGCCAATGCCCCGCAGATCCTCCACGACCTGTATCTCAGCACAGACGTGGTACAGCAGGCAGTCCAGGCCCAGGATCAGATCATCCGGAAGATCGCCGATCAGGGCTCCTGCGTCATCGTAGGACGGGCGGCGGATTATGTTCTGCGGGATTACGACGATGTGGTGCGGATCTTTATCTATGCGCCGGAGACATACCGTGTCCAGAAAGTCATGGAGGTGTACGGCGATACCCAGGAGGAGGCTGCCAAGAACATTCGGCGGTCGGACGAGGCTCGCGCGGCCTACTACCACAGCATCTCGGACGCCAGTTGGGGAGAGGCCCACAATTATGACCTGCTGCTGGACAGCTCTATCGGTGTTGAGGCGTCCGCCGAGGTAATTTGCAGCTTTATTCGCTGCACGCATGAAAACCAAGTGAAAATGAAATATGCAGGGTAATGGGCGATAACTTTTGCCGCCACATTTTTCCAAGTGACGGATCACTTGTAGAACACAGAACGACATCTGGCCTGCCTGGACAATATACCGGACAGGCCAGATGCCCTATACACAATATATAGTATTTTTATAGTTGACAGTTGCTAAATCCTGTGGTATATTGATGATGTTGATTTTTGTGCGCGTCCGAATGGATGACAGATTTCTGATCTGTCCCGCGGGAGAAATCCTGCATTGCACACGTTGTTAAGTTTGTACGCCGGCGCGGCGTCATGCCGCGCCGATTTTACTAGAGTTTCTTGCCCTGATGGGCCTTGCTAAGTAGTGAGCGTGTCCGTGTGACAGCAGTTTGTTGGATGCTTTTTCTTAAGGGGGCGGTGTACCCCGCAGACTTTTTTTGAGGATATATAAGTTTTTTGTGTGAGTACAGTTCTGGGATGAACTGTACTCTTTTTCTGCTTATTTTTAGAAATACGGTATTCCAGAGGTCCGCCGCCGGGGGCAGTCCCTACCCACCGACACGACTTCCGCGAAAGGAGGTGACCTGTATGCCCGGTTCTCATTTTTCCCTCTCTCCCGGCAATCCCGGCATACACCCTTTCCCCAGCGCCATCACCTCCGGCGGCGGGGCCCTCTGATGTTCCTCTCCACGAGGCAGCATGGGCAAGATCAGCGCGGACGGCTTTAAACGCCGTTTCGCCTTGGCCTGCCGGCCTCAAGGAACCTGGAAAGACGAGATCAACAGATTGTTTGTGGAACAACAGATTAACCCGAGGACATTTTGCGATGATACGGAATTGGATGAAACGATGTACTACCGGCTCAAGAGCAAGGATGAGCCGCCCACCCTGGCAACCGTCATTTCCCTGTGCGTGGGCCTCTCCCTGGACACCCTGACCGCCTATCACCTGATCGCGCTGGCCGGGTATACCTGCTCCCGGGCAACCGGCTCCACCGGCTCTACGCCTACTTCATCGAGAACAGTGAGGACCTGACAGTTTGGGAGTGCAGCGAGTTTTTGCGGAGCATGGGCTATTGCAGGAAAGGCGAGCTGCTGGGTTCTCAACAGCGGATATAAAATTTTGAAAAGTTTTCTGACTTGCCAAGTCAGAAAAAGGTGGGAAAACAGGCGGCTGGATCAAGCCGCTTTGCGGCAAACCGTTGAAACTGCTGGATTTTTCCTCTGACTTGGCAAGTCAGGAAATCGCCTCGTATTCGGGGTATGATGGGTATACAACACAAGGCCAAGTGTTAAGTTCCATCAACCAAGCAGTCCAAAAAACTGCGCCGAATTTATGAAAACGAGGTATATCAGCTATGTTAAACATTCGAGATTTGAAAATTGACCCCGCCTCTTTGGGCAAGCCCCTGCTGCTGGTGGAAGTCCGGCCCTACTCTGAGTACAAGGACGGAAAAGCCGTGGAGGGGATCGCCGGTTACCGCTATGATGTCTGCCTGGCAGCACACCGCCTGGAGAAGCTGGGCGTGAAGATTGCGGGACCACAACTCATGGAGAGCCCGGAGGACGGTGCGGTGGAGGTCGAGTTCAGCGGCCTGGAAGTCAGCGCCTATCAGAAACGATTCAAGGAAGAATACGGCCCTGTGATGTTTACCGCCAAAGCGGCGGGTATCAAGCCGGTCAACGGAGCCCGGAAAGCAACTTGACCTGACGGCGGCGGGCCGACGCCGGTGGGGAACAGATGATCTCCCTTAGGAGAGCATCCCCCGCCGGCAGGCGGAACGCCGCCGGGATGGAAAAGGGGGCTACCATTGCCCCCTTTTCCATCGCACATCGCAGTCGCACCTTGAAAAATGAACAGGAGGCTGATCCTATGGCATCAGATCCGCAGGGCAAGAAATGGCAGCTTACCTGGAATAATCCCCAGTCCTATGGCTTGACAAGGGATGCGATCCTGGAGATCTTAAGCCAGTTGCCCCTGGAGTATTTCTGCCTTCGCGACGAGATCGCAACAACCGAAACACCCCATACCCACGCTTTCCTGTACGCGCACTCAAACATGCGGTTCTCCACCATCCAGCGAAAATTCCCCACGGCCCATATCGAACGGGTGCAGGGGACAGCAAGGCAGAACCGGGATTACATCGCCAAAGAGGGCAAGTGGGCGGACACAGAGAAAGCGGAAACCTCTGTGGCAGGCAGTTTCTATGAGTGGGGAACGCTCCCAACGGAGCAAGAGGAACACTCCCCTGCCATGAGCCGTCTGCTCCAGAGTGTGAAGGAGGGCCGCTCCACCATGGAGATCATTGAAGAGACGCCGGCCTTCGCCTTCAAGACAAGGGACATTGACACACTGCGGGAGGCCGTGACAGCGGCCCAATACGGGAAAGAGAACCGGGACCTGACCGTGTATTACCTGTACGGAGCCTCCGGAGCCGGAAAGACCCGGAGCATCTACCAGGCGCATCCGGCGGGCGACATCTGCCGGATCACTGATTACGGCGGGAAGAACGGCGTCCGGTTCGACGCTTACCACGGCCAACCCGTCTTAGTCCTGGAAGAGTTTTACTCCCAGATCCCCATAGAAACAATGCTGAACCTTTTAGACATTTATCCCCTGACGCTCCCGGCCCGGTACAGTGACAGGATCGCCTGCTATACCACGGTTTATCTCACTTCCAATATTCCCCTGGAAGAGCAGTACCCGGAAATCCAGCGGTACAAGCCGGAGACCTGGCGGGCTTTTCTCCGCCGCATCCATGTGGTGCGGGAGTTCTGGCGGGATGGCACGATACAGGAGGTCATCTATGACACGAAACGAAAAATATAATCAGAGGCGCAGGCGGGAGCGGCGGGATTTCCTGCGGGGCTTTCCCCTGACCCTCTTCGACGGCCCCGGCCTGGTCGTGAAACTGCCCTTTGCGGCGCTCTATTTCCTGGGCGCTGTGTGGGTATGGGGCCAACAGGAACAAGCCGCTGCTCTGGCACAGGGGAGCGACCTGATCTCCCCTGTCCTCCGCCTGATCCTGGAAAACATCTTCCCCGCCTACCTGATTATAGGCGGCGCGGCTCTGCTGATCCTGCTATGCTATCCAATCGGCAGGAAAGCGGCGGAAGAGGAACTGCACCGGGTAGGGCTTGTGAACCACGCTGGGGAGGCCCCTGCCTTGCTCCGCAAGAGGCGGGACAGAAATCATCCCAATATCACCATTTGGGAGTTTGACAACCGGGGTATTCCGCTGAACGAGTGGGAGGACAAGCAGACGAATGTAGAGACCGCCCTGGATCTGAATATTGTGAAAATGAAGTACAGCAAGGGCAAACGCCGCATCCTGCTCTATGCCGCCCCGGCGAGGGCCGGACTGCCTGATGTGCTCCCTTGGAAGGACAAGTACCTGTCCCCGGAAAGTTTTGTGCTGGTGCTGGGGGAGAGCCTGCTGGGGCCGGTGACGGTCAATCTGGCCCATATCCCCCATATCCTGCTGGGCGGTTCCACAGGGAGCGGCAAGAGCGTCCTGCTGAAACTCCTGCTCATGCAGGCGATCCACAAGGGGGCGCAGGTCTATATCGCTGACTTCAAGGGCGGCGTGGACTTCCCTCCCGCATGGCGGGAGCCCTGCCGGATGTGTTTTGAGGAACAAGACCTGCTGAATGTCCTGACGGGGCTTGTGGAGGAACTGGAACGCCGGAAACGGGCCTTTGCGGAGGCCGGATGTCCTGATATTGACCGCTACAACAGAGCCACAGAGGAGGACCTGGAGCGGCTGATCTTCGCCTGTGATGAGGTGGCGGAGGTGCTGGATCGGACAGGGGCCGACAGCGAGCGGAAGAAACTGCTGGGCCAAATCGAAAACAAACTGGCGACCATCGCCCGGCTGGGCCGTGCCTTCGGCATCCACCTGATCATCGCAACCCAGCGCCCGGACGCCAACATCATTCCTGGGCAGATCAAGAACAACATGGACTTTCGGGTCTGCGGCAGGGCGGACAGTGTCCTCTCCCAGATCATCCTGGACAACACCAGCGCCGCAGACCAGATCCTCAAGGACGCGAGAGGACGGTTCATCACAGGGGATGGCACCGTGTTTCAAGGCTATCTGTTCGACGAGGAACAGTTGTGATGGGTAGTGGATGCCATGAGCCACGAAATTCCCATTTGGCAGAAGGCGAACCTTACCCTGGAAGAGGCTGCCGCTTATTATAACATCGGGATCAATAAACTGCGGCAGATCACGGATCGGAAAGAGTGCGAAAAATATGTACTCTGGGTGGGGACGCGACGCCTGATTAAACGAGTCCCCTTTGAAATTTATCTGCAAGGCGAATATTCGATTTGAGTGGAAATAGATGCCCGGATGTGTTATGATAATTTTATCATACATGTCCGGGCGCTTTTCCGGAAAGGAGCGTGCACAGTGGCGGGAAAGCGCAAAGACAAAAGTGGCCGTGTTCTGAAAACTGGCGAAAATCAGAGGAAAAACGGAACCTACGATTATCGCTATACAGACGGCCACGGGAAAGTCCGGTGTGTGTACGCCAAGACATTAGAGGCTCTTCGTGAGAAAGAAAGTGCAATTCAAAGAGATCTGGCAGATGGGATTGACTATGCCGCCGGTGAGATAACCGCATCGGAATTGGTAGACCGATACATGGGCTTGAAACGGGATATTGGGCCGAATACATTAAGAGCCTATCAGACAGTGGTCAACCGGATCAGAGAGTCAGACTTTGGGGAACTCAAGGTACGGAATGTAAAACTGTCGGATGCCAAGCGGTTTTATGTCGAACTGCATGATAAGGGGATTAAGCGCAATACAATCACAGGCTACCACAGTATCTTAAGGCCTGCCTTTGAGATGGCCGTGGATGATGATATGATCCGCAAGAACCCATTCAAGTTCAAAGTTGCGGACATTCTTCCGGATGATGCGGCAAAGCGCACGGCCCTAACAAAATCCCAGCAGGAGACCTATTTGAAGTTTATCCGCGAGAATGGGCAGGATAATTACTATGACGATATTGTGATCCTGCTGGGAACCGGCTTGCGGGTCAGCGAATTGTACGGGCTCACCAAAAAAGACATTGACTTTAAAAAGCGGCATATCTTCATTGAGCATCAACTATGCAGGACAGCAGAGCAACCTTATTTTGTTACCTCTCCCAAAACCAGCAGCGGCGTCCGGTGCATCCCCATGAGCGATATGGTCTACATGGCGCTGAAACGGGTGGTAGCGAACCGCCCAACACCAACGGTTGAGTTTTTGGTGGATGGGTACAGCGGATTCCTGTTTCTGGATAAGGACGGAAAACCGAAGGTCGCTATGCACCTGCAGAACTACATGCGGGGGATGCAGAAAAAGATCGCCAGAATTTACGGGCGTTCATTTCCCAGGGTCACGCCCCATGTCCTGCGGCATACCTTCTGCACAGATATGCAACGGGCCGGAATTGATGTGAAGAGCCTGCAATATCTCATGGGCCACTCTAATGTCAGCGTAACACTGGATATTTACACACATGTGAATTTTGACGCGGTAGAAGAGGCGTTTGGACGGGCAGTCAGCAATCTGTAATCCGTGGCAATGGCGGGGCTGACCTTACCATAAAACTTACCATTTTCAACCGTAGGAATATGTAGGTTACCACAGAGAAGTGCGCGGATAATATTTAAAATACACGGCATTTCTCTTTATATCTCTACATAATTGTTGATAAAAGTTCAAAGTTCCGGAGGGCGGCATGTACTAAGTGCAAAAAACATCAAGCCCCCTGGCGAAAGCCAGGGGGCTTTTCTCGTGGAGACTCGGCTTGTCGGCGGAGCACAAGCATCAAGCATTGAGTCCTCCACTGCGCCTTCGAGCGGGGTGAGCCGGAGTCGGGAATCGCTTGCGTTCCGGCTATAACGCCGGAATACAGGATACGAAGCTTGTGATGGCAGGAAAGTGGGGGTGACAGGCTTTGCAGCGGCGCCCCGCTTCCACCAGCGGCACAGATGCTGCACATACTGAGTACCAGCAACCATTAAGCCCTTTGGCTTTACAGCCACAGGGCTTTTTCTCGTACGCTGGGGTTCCATCAGCGTTGCCCTCCCCTGCCCATACTCTGGAAACCGCAGTCGGCATGCGTCATGGGCTATGCCTCTGCTCATGTCTGTCCGACCTGATACTTCTTCAGCAGCCGCCACAGTGTCCCCCGGCTGATCCCCAGTTTTGCCGCCGTCTGCGTCCGGTTCCCGCCGCATTCCTGAAGAACGGCCAGCAACTCCTCATAGGACAGGTCGATCCTGGTATGGGCGGCCTTCGGCATCGGCGGCGGGCACGGGGGCGGCGTCTCGGGAGAGGCGGCACTCTCCAGCAGATGGGCGATCAGGCCAGATACAGAGACGCCAGGCCGGTAAAGCACCGCCAGCCGCTCACAGAAATTCTGCAGCTCCCGGATGTTTCCCCGCCAGGGGCAGCTCTGCAGCAGACGGCAGTCGCCATCGCTCAGTTCCAGCGGACAGCCGTCGCCCTCCCGAGCCTGGAAGTTCCGAAGGAAGCTCTGCGTCAGCAGCGGGATGTCCTCCTGCCGCTCCCGCAGCGGGGGCAGATTCAGCTGCAGGACATACAGGCGGTAATAGAGATCGCTGCGGAATTTACCTGCCCGGACCAGCGACTCCAGGTTCTTGTTGGTGGCCGCGATCACCCGGATATTGATGGGGGTCACCTGACTGTCCCCCAGCCGCATGATCTCCCGCTCCTGCAGGACCCGCAGCAGCCGCCCCTGAAGTCCCAGGGGGATCTCCGAGATCTCGTCCAAAAAGATGGTGCCGTTGTGGGCGATCTCAAACAGGCCCGGCTTACCGCCCCTGGTGGCGCCGGTGAAGGCGCCCTCCACATAGCCGAACAGCTCGCTCTCCAGCAGGTTCTCCGGCAGGGCGGCGCAGTTGATGGCTACGAAGTTGTTCTGTGACCGACGGCTCCAGGCGTGAATGCTCTGGCTCAACAGCTCCTTTCCGGTACCGGTCTCCCCCACCACCACGATGTTGGAGTCCGTCTGGGCAAAGGCCTTGGCCTCCTGGATACAGGCTATCATCCGCGGGCTGCGGGTGATGATGTCCCCGAAGGTGTACTTGGCCTTGTGTCCCTTGTAGTGGAGCTTTTTGCGCAGCTGGTCCTCCGTGGTCTGGATCTGCGCGGCGTTCAGCAGGGAAACCACAGTTCCAGCCCGGAGGCCGTGCATCATCATGTTTTTCGTTTTGACGGACAGGTGGGTGTTTTTGTAAGCGATAATCTCGTCCGTGTTCTCCGTCGCGGACACGATGCGGCTCAACGCCGGGGTGGAGAACACGGAGGATGCCGGCTTTCCCAGATACTGTTCCCGGCGAGAGAGCTGCAAGATCTGGATGGCAGCTGTGTTCAAAAAGGAGATCTGTTGATTGCGGTCGATGACCACCAGCCCCTCATAGGCGTTGTCCAGCATGGTTTGGAAGCTCAGGGCCTTCTCCCGTTCCACCTGACTGATCTTGGCCTGCTGCTTGGCCTCCGAGATGGCGTTCCAGAATGCCTCCCGGCCGGAGGTAATGAGCATGGAGGTCAGTCCGATCTCCTCCGCCAGGCGGCAGCCGGTGCCGCCGCCGATGATGACCCGCTTCCCGTCTCTGGCTGCCTGCTCCACACAACGGCGGATCTCCAACAGGCTGTTCTCCTGAAAACAGTACGGCGTCACGTCCACACCCAGCTGGCGGGCCAGCTTCTCCACGCCCAGGATCATGTTCTGGGTTCCCAGGATGGCGGCCGGAACAGGGCCGTACTTCTGCCGCAGCTGCAATAGAGTATTGACAATGTCCGTTCCGTTGATAATCAGCTCGATCACCGGGATAGAGAGGGAACGGCGGCACAAGTCCAGATAGGTGGCGCCCCGGGCGATCATGGCGTCGCAGTCCGGCCACTGGGGCAGCAGCTCCTGGGTCGTGGACGCCACCAAGATGTCCAGTGAGTACTCCGTGGCGTCCAGAGCCTGCAGGCGCATCTGCTCCTGTCTCTTATACACATCTCCGAGCCCACGAGACATGCG
>ENA-OXQR01000536-OXQR01000536.1-human-gut-metagenome-genome-assembly--contig:-NODE-536-length-11738-cov-12.2264_pt1 | contig 11738 bp, 11 predicted proteins | sample MGYA00249587_ERZ652573 | MGnify/ENA primary metagenome ERZ652573 (study PRJEB26925, sample SAMN05826651) | human gut metagenome | biome: ENVO:2100002; feature: ENVO:00000062; material: ENVO:00002003...
GGTGCTACTGATACATAAAGATATATTTCAATCATTCGCCCATAAAGAATGACGGTGATAAGGACTGACATGATTTTCATACATAAACTGACGATCATGGTCTCCATTCCAAGTCCCAACAGCTCTCCTATGCTCATTTCCGAAAACTGCTCATTGAACATCGTCTGCAGCGTACTTGAAACATCAATACTGGTTTCCCCGCTGATTGCTGCGGCGGCAGAATTGACGATGTGGCTTCCCACATCAAATACCGCCATTACAATGTCAAAAGTCTTGCTAAGAAGCATGACTGCAATACACGCTTTCATAAAAAAACGGATAAAAATTTCCGTATTGAAGTCATGCAGATTATTCTTGTCAATAACCATGGAAATAAGCTCGTAGACGAGTACAAAACTGATGATCATTCCCGCTATGGGAATCATCACGTTATCGGACAGGGTTTTTATCATGTCAAAAATACCGGAGTTCCAAGTGCTGGGAGTTTTGCTGACCTCCCCTGCAATCGTGCCTACCTTGTCATTAACATCGGTAAACATGGTTTCAAAGTTGGTCAGAACCCACCCCTGCAACAGTTCCTTTATGAATTCAGTAATCTTATCAATGATCCCACCCATGAATTATGAAAACAGAGTGGTAAGCTGTGGAATTACCGTCTGTGCCACAATGATGATGCCACCGCCACTCATAAGCTGTTTTATCCCCAATTAGTTGGAACAGGTTCATTTCCCCCTGATTTTTCAAGGGGGTGCAGTCCCTCTTGAAATAGTGGGTTCATGCCTAATTAGGTGTAACAACAGCCAACGGCGGGCGGCGGCGTGTCAAGAAATATATGGAGTTTTTAGAAGTGACCCGGCAGGGCGGCAGGTCAGGCCGTGACCTGCTCCACCTCCGGGATTGGTTTGAGATTGAAGTGGATTTCAATGGAAATGTGTCGTGTCTTGTCGCTGTCGATACGCTCATGGACAACGATCTCTTTTATCAGGCGGTTCAGGGTGGCGGCGTCCAGTTCGGTAATGTCGGCATATTCCTGAATGGCGTCTATCCACTGGCGGGCGTCGCTTTCAATCTTCGCTTCATCGGACAGCCTTTTCCGGACTTCCTCTACCCGCGCTTTCAGTTCGGCCTGCTCCGTCTGTGTCCTGCCCAGCATGAGGTTGAAGTTGGTATCGCTGATCCGTCCGGCCATCATGTCCTCATAAAGCCGCAGCACCATCTTTTCCAAAACCTCAATCCGTTCCTCGTCTTTGGCAAGGGAACGCTCCCACGCCTCCCGCTGGCCCTTCTGCTCTGCTTCGCAGGTGTCGGTCAGCTTTCCGGCGATGGCCTCCCCGTCCATCAGGGCGGCGCTGGCGCACTCCCGGATTTTGTTCAGGACAAGCCGGTAAAGGGTGTTATATTCCACCCGGTGCTGGGAACAGTGGGTCTTGCCGAACGCCCCATAAGTCTTGCAGGCGTAAATCTGCTGGGGGTGCTTGGCGTGGGTGGTGCGGATGGTCAGGGATTTGCCGCACTCGCCGCATTTGATAAGCCCTGCAAACAGGCTCGTTTCCCCATTCTGCCTTGGGCGCTGGCGGGATTTCAATTTGTCCTGTACAATGGCGAAACTCTTACGGTCGATCAGTGGCTCATGCCGCTGTTCCACCACGATCCAGTCCTGCGGCTTCTTCTCCCCGATGGTGCCGATCTTGAAGCGGTAGTCCTTTTTCTGTGACGCGATGGCCCCGGCATAGACCGGGTTCATCAAAATGTCCTTTATCACTGAAAAGTCCCACATATACCGCCCGTTTACCGGGTCTTGCTTCTCCCACTTGGTACGGACATTGCGGATACCGCGCTCCCGGTTCCACCATGTAGGGCAGGGTACTTTCTGCTCCTCCAGCCTGCGCCGGATGAAGTTGGGGCCGTGGCCCTCCAGCGCCCACCGGAATATCTGCCGGACAATGGGGGCCGTTTCCTCGTCCACCAGCAGGTGGTTTTTGTCCTCCGGGTCTTTCCGATAGCCGAAGGGAGCCACACAGCCGGTAAATTCGCCCTTCTGTGCTTTCAGCAGGTAGGAAGAATGTACCTTCTTGGAAATATCCTTGCTGTACATCTCATTCAGGATATTTTTGAACGGCGCAATGTCGTTGTTCTCCCGCAGGGTGTCGATCCCGTCATTCATGGCGATGTAGCGCACACCGTTCCGGGGGAAGAAGTCCTCAATGAGATAGCCTGTCTGCAAGTAGTTCCGGCCCAGCCGGGAGAGGTCTTTGGTAATGACAAGGTTGACCTGCCTGCGCTCGATGGCCTTTATCATCCGTTTCAGGTCGGGGCGCTCCATGTTCAGCCCCGTGTAGCCATCGTCCTGATAAACTTCCACAACCTCCCATCCCTGCTTTTCGCAGTAGTGTTCCAGCATATCCCGCTGGTTGGCAATGCTGGCGCTCTCGCCGTCCAGATCATCGTCCTTAGAAAGCCTGCAATAGATGGCCGCCCGGAAGCTGCCCGCCAGAATTGCATTCATGCCTGTATATTCATATCCGTTCATCATAACCGTTTACCCGCACAATCCAGACGGAACACGGTTCTTCTGAACCTTATCTTTATTATACTCCATTTCTTGCTTTTTCGCAAGATTTCTTTTCCCGGTGTCCTGCCCGTATTTCTGTACGATCAGGCTCACAAATACATCGGCAGCGTCCAGTTCACCGTCAAATACTGTGGTCACATGAATTTCTGTTTTGGTTTTTGCCATAGGCAGTTATCCTCCATAAATGAAATAAGCCAGACAGGGAGAGGTTCGGCAACGAAGTCCGGCAACGGGCTTCAAAAAACCTTAAAAACCATCTCCGTCTGGCGGTTGGGTTACTATTTCCTTTTTCTTTTATTTTTTGGTTGCTTTGGTTGTCAGAGGGGGAGAAAAGCCCGTGGTTACAGGCTTTTCCCCGGCAACCGGGTCGGCAACGGGATGGCAACCGGGTCGGCAACGGGGTGGGATTTTCCCCGGATTTTTCAAAACGGCAGCTCCATCTGCTCCGTGACTTCTATAAAGCCCTCCGGGGTTTTTTCACGCCCGTTGTCAAAGCCCGTTGCCGGGGCTTCGCGCTCCCAGCCCTTCTGTCTGCCATATCCTTCAAATATCCGGGGGTTGGAGAAGTACCTCCATCCCGTGATACAGTGGTTCATAATGTCGTTGACCTCCCGGATTTCCCATTGTTTCGGTTCGTCATAGGGGTGGTTCAGCGCCTCCCTGTAAAGCTGCTTGGAGCAGACGGCCCCGCCGGTGTAGCGGTCAAGGTAGGCTTGGATCATCCCGGCTTTCGTGTCCTCTGGCATAAAGTCCCGCTGGTGTTCTTTCAGGTAGCGCACCATTTCGGGGCTGAAAGACAGCTTATAGTCCCCGCTGCGGTAGATGGTCATGGCCTCGGCCCACACCTGTTCAATGTAGGCTCTGGACGCGGCTTCATCGTCCAAAATGTGTACCTCGGCCTGCGCCGGGTTCACCATGACCGGCAGAAAGCGCCGGTTGCCGGAGCGGTCAAGGGGCAGGAAGTCCAGGGCGTTGGAAGTGCCGCCGAACACACATTGACGGGGCCTGTCCTCCGGGTGGGTTTCATAGGGTATCTTGTAGACCTCCTTCTGTCGGCTCAAAAAGGATTTGATTTCCTCAATGCTTTTCGCGTTGGCGGTGGCGATCATCTCGGACATCTCAATGATCCAGTGGCCTTGCAGCTTGCGGTAGACATTTTCATCGTCCAGCTTGCGAAGATCATCGGAAAACCACTCGTCCCTTACCGCCAGCAGGCGGAAGAAGGTGGATTTCCCGGCCCCCTGACCGCCCACCAGACAAAGCATGACCTCGAACTTGCAGCCGGGGTGAAATGCCCGGCGGATGGCCCCCATCAGGAACAGCCGCAGGGCTTCATAGGTGTACTGGTCGCTGTCGGCCCCCAAAAAGTGGCGCAGACAGAAACGGACGCGCTCTTTCCTGTCCCACACAAGGCCGTTTAAGTAGTCCTGGATAGGGTGGTAGCGGTTGGCGTCTGCCGCAAGGTCGGCGGCGTCCGCGATCTTCTTCTCGCTGGTCAGGCCATAGGTCTTTTCCAGATACAGCCGGATATACTTCATGTCTGTGTCGGTCAGGGCGCGGCTGGCCGTCCTATGCCGCCTGCCGATGGGCTTTAGAAGGTCTATGCGCTCGGTCAGCAGGTTCTTTGCCAGCGCCCCGGACAATAGGGGGTCATACTGGAAGGCGGTCAGGCAGTTTTGAATACTGTTCCTTACGCCGCCTTTCTCGGTGCTTTCCAGCATGGCTCTGACTTCCTCAACGCTCCGGGGTGGGGCTGCTTCTTGTATGGTCTGTTCTGCGGCCTGCCGTATCTCTGGCGGCAAGGTCTGCCATTCTTCGCTCAAGATTTCTCACTTCCTTTCCGTGGCTGGCAATCAGGGCCGCCCGTTCCCCTATGTCGGAGAACAGCAGCGTGTCCAGCAGATAGTCCACATAGTCCTGCTTTTGCAGGGTTTCTACAAACAACGGGTTCCATTCGTCCTCCGGGGTCTTGGGGGCATAATCCTCCTTCCAGCGGCGCAGCAGGTTCCGATAATCGCACAACACCCGGAAACAATGCCGCTCCATACGCCTGAATTGCTGTTCCGGGGTTTTCTGCCGTGGCTGGTGGTGGCGGCTCCTGCCGGGCGGCCCCTTGTCCTCATAGGGGATGGAGAAGTCCCGCGCCAGCAGCAGGGCGGCCTCTTTGGGGCTAGCCTGTTCCAGCCGGGAAACAAAGTCGATCACATCCCCGTCCGCGCCGCAGCCGAAACAGTGAAAGCGCCGGTCAACCTTCATGCTGGGGGTCTTATCGTCATGGAAGGGGCAGCGGCACATCCCGTTCCGGCCCACCCGGACGCCGTAACGCTCGGCGGCCTGCCGGGTGGTGACAGACCGCTTGACTTCTTCAAAGATACTCAAATAGACGGTTCCTCCTGAAATAAGAAAAGCGCCTGCCATTCTCACAAAGAAAAGGGCAAGCGCCGGTTGGTGGGTTCCATATTCAGTTTTAGGTATGGAAATGGCGCGGCTTGCTGGCCGCGCCTATAAAATAGTTTATCCTTGCATTCCAAGTACGATCCATTCATCGACAATATCCCAAAAATTTATATCATACTTGGGCTGCCGATTGCTAAACCACAATGTTGCCTTGCAATTATTACAATCCGATAAATCCACTGCAACATATCCGCCCATTCCAGAACCAAACATTCCAAAAGTAGTTGGCAGATAAATTCTCAATGGTTGTGCCAAATCATCAAGAATACCCCATTCTTCATCATCAAACACAACAATATCATTTGATTCTAACAATCCCATGCCTCCGCTTGCATAGTAAAAGAAGCCGTTGTGAAGTTCTTGATAAAACTTGACGATGCTGCTTGGAAGGTTGTCCAATTTAGATTGTAGTTTATCGGGGAAGTGTGTGGTATTGCAATTTCCGCCCTCATAATATAACACTTTTTTATCAGAAGAGAGAATACTATATAAAACAGAGTATTTTCCCTGATATTTAATTAGATTTACATCAAGCAAATTTTCTTCCAAATACAGAATAGTATTTCTTAACTCATTTGCAAACAAGGCTTTCCAGCACTTGATTGTTGCAGCAATCCTTTCCTCTTTTTTGCTAATATGGAAAATTTTCTTCCATGACTCCGGGATTTCTACTATATTTTCAACTTTACACGAGATTAACTCCACATCTCTATGGTATTTTCTTAGATAAGACAATTTGTCCTCAAATACCTTATCATTCTTGCTATCTTTTAGCTTATCAAAAATCCCCATATAAATTCTTCCTCCTGTTTATCATCCACTGGCTGGACAAAGTGTCCAGAAGTTGGGCGGGGCGGTCATGCCCCCGGCTTTGGGACACTTTGTCCCAGCCGGGACGCGGCCCGTAAAACTGATTTCATTGTACCACTGGCGGCGGGAAATAGGAAGTCCCTTACCGCTCCAGATCCCTGTCCCGGCGTTTGGCCTGCGTCTGCTCCTGCTGGCGGCTCGCGCTGTCCACCACGGATTTCACTTGATACAGCTTCATCAAGTCCTCCCGGATAGGCTTGTACGCGGTGTATTCCTCTTGGTACTTCTGTTGCAGCTTGCCGTACTCCGTTTTCCACTTGGCAAGGGGCAGCCTGCCCTCCGGGGTGAAGTGGGGTTCCAGCTTGCGGCGGGCCATGTAAAACTGCCGCAGCTCCCCCTCGTGGGCGGCCTTGAATTTGTCCCGCTGGCCCTGCCGGTGGATGGCGTTCATCTGGTCGTGGACGGGTTTCAGCTCCCGGTAGCGTCCCGCCTGTTTCAGCAGGTCTTGCAGCTCCTTCATGCGGGCCTGTTTGCTGTCCATCCCTTCTTTCAGGGCGGTCATGCGCTCATTGTGGGAAGTGACGCGGGCCTCCAGATCGTCTACGGTAAATAGCTTCTGCTCGGTCAGATAACTCACAGTGTCGGCAAACTTTTGGAGATTGACCACCTTGCCCTTATTGCTCCACGCGCCCGCGTTCCTTGCGCCGTAGTAGGCCCCCAGCAGGTCGGCAAGGACGGGGGCCTGCGGCTTGGACAGTTCCTCCCGCACCTCGCCGATCCAGTCCATCAGGGTCTTGACCTTCCTGCGCAGGTCTTTCAAGAGGGCGTTGGTGGCCTTGATCCAGCGGTTGAGTTTCCCCTTGTCGGTGGCGATCCCCCGCGCCTCCATCTGCCGCACCGCTGGCCCCTCGTGGACGGTGGGGAGCAGGTCAAGGCCCTGTCTTAAATAGGAGCGGTGGTCGATCCGGCAGGTCAGGCCCTTTTCCTCAAACTTGGCGTTGCACATTCCGGCCCATGTCTCCCGCCAGTGTTCCAGCGTTTCCGGGCTGCCCCAGTCGGTGGTGGGGGCCGCGTCAAAGAGGGGCTTGCCCTTGCTGTCCAGTATGCGGTTGCCGTCCTCGTCCAGACGGTAGACGCGCCGCTGCTTGAAGCCCCACTTGCCATCTTCCCGGATAGGCCGGATGGGGCAAAGCACATGGAAGTGGGGGTTGGGGATGCCCCCGTCCTCCTTGTCGGGCTGGTGTACGGCAAAGTCCACTACCATGCCCCGGCTGACAAACTGCTCCAACAAAAACTGCCTTGCAAGGGCGATGTTTTCCTCCAAAGAAAACTCATTCTGTAAGGCAATATCGAAGCTGTACGCAAGCTGGGCGTCCTTGCCGCGCTCGGCGTTCTCCACGGCGTTCCATAGGGTCTGGCGGTTTTGGTATTCCGGCGGGGCCTGCGGGGGCAGGAGAATGTCGGAACAGATCACGCCGCCCTTGTGGGTGTAGTCGCTGTACTCGCCGTAGTATTCGCTGTAAAGCCGCTCCCCGGCGCGGTAGGCGGCTGACGCGATGGCGGATTGTCCCGCGCTCCGTTTGACCTGCGTAACCGCCAGATGGAACAGGGCCATTTATTCGCCCTCCCGCTGGGCGGCGGCCCGGACAGCATCCCTCACCTCCGGCATGGAGAAGATATGCTCGGCAAGGGAATAGAAGCCCTGCTCGGACAGGGGCCTGACCTCCGGGGCCACGCTCTCCACGGCGGCCCCTCTGGTAATCAGGCGGTGGGCGCGTTTCTGCCGCTCGCCTTTTTCATAATACTGCTTGCGCTGTTCCAGCCGCTTGGCCCGGTGCTGGTACTGCTGCAATTTGGCTTTATTCTCGGCGTACTCCCGCCGAAGCTCGTCTAACTCTTTGCTCATGTCGTTGACCTCCTTTGGCTGAAAAATGGGTAAAAAAATGACCGTCCTCCGGGGCGTTCCCGGTGAGCGGTCAGGGTGTCGGTTTTGGTTTTCAGACCCGCCGAACCGATATAGCCGCGTAAGCGGGTGTATCGGTTCAGCGGGTGCGCGGGGTAAGCGGCGTAAGCCGCGCAAGGGGTGCAGCCCCTTGGACGGAGCGTAGCGACGCAGAAACGGCGGGTTGCTTCCATCTGCAATCCGCCGTTCCGCCTCGCAGAGCGCACGAATACATGGCCGTTAGGCTATGTATAGAAGTGCGCCCTTTAGTTCCTAAAGGGATTTATACACCTGTTGCGTTTTTAATCACTTTGAGTAACTGTTTTCGTGGTTCCGTCTTTGCAATCCCAAAAGACAAAGAAAGAAGTTCCGTATGACACGCCATCTCGTTTAATAATAGTATCAAGTTGTCCTACAAAAATCATAGGCTTTCCCTTGTTAAACTGCCAGTCATCTCCTTGTATCCATTGGGGTTTTTCTTTCATTACTTGAAAATCTTTTTTTATTTCGCCCTCAAAATATCCTCTTATTTCATCTTTGTTTCCACAATAATTTTTCAGTAATTCACAAAAATAGTTTTCGCTTTCAACACTTGAAAAAGGGTTAATTCCTATTTCGCTTCCCAACTCAAGTAATAGTTCAAAGATATCATCTGGTAGTTCGGTTGAAAATGTATCATATCCATGTTCCATTGCATTATCCTCCACGATATATTAACCTCTTGGTGGCATTGTGTTCCCTCGCAAACTTCCTTGCCGCCTCCCGGCGTTCCTCGCTGTATGGCGCAGTCAGCCGGAAACAGAAGCGGCCCTTGTCGATCTCAAAAGTCTTGCAGCCCCAGCCGTCATCGTCCACCTCCTGACAATGCTCCGGCCAGCGGTGGGCGTAGGCTCCTAGCCGGTTCTTCAAGTCTGTGTTGTGGGTGCTGACGGTGATCCGGGGGCCTTGCTCGTCAAACTCAATTATAGTTGTTTTCTGGCTTTTCTTCAATCCTGTTTTCATGTCCTCCGCTCCTTTCCTCTATTTTCGGCCCGTCACGCGAGAGGGGCCTTTTTCGCCTCTTTTTTCCGGCTCTTGACTTAGAAAAAACAGCGTTTTTGCGTTCAAAATGGCCCGGACGGGTCATAGTCCGTTCCGGGCCGCTGTTATCGCCTGATTTTCGTTTTTTACGGCTCTTGACCGGGATTGCCGCCCCTGTTGGCGTGGCGGCATGAAACGGCCCCGGAAGGGCCGAAGCGACACGGGCGGGGCGGCGTCCTCCCGCCTGTCCCGCGCTGGGTGTTCTGTTCGCCGGTTCTCCCTGTTCGCCGGTTCTCCCTGATGTCGTTCCAGCCCCTGGCTCTTTCAGCGGCGTTTCGCCCCCGTTGGTACGCTCGCTGCGGTCAAGGTTCCTCCACTTCCTCGCCGCAGGTCATCGCGCTACATCGCCGGGGGGCATATCCCATACAGGCCGGTCATTCGATTGGAATAATCCATCGATGAACTACCCATATCATAGGACATTTTTGCACTTCCTCCCGTATGTCCGAAAAGTAGGAATACCGGGTCAAGACCGGAAATTTCCACGATTGCGGAAAGATATGCTATAATGGGAGAAAACGGCGGAGGGTTAGCCGCAGGAAGGGGTGGCCGGAATGAAAACCCATATTTCGGTGCAGGAACGGCTGAAGGATTTACGGGTGGAGCGCGGCTTGAAGCTGGAAGAACTGGCGGAGCAGACCGGCATTTCAAAGTCCGCCCTCGGCAGCTATGAGAACGACGACTATAAGGAAATCAATCACGGCAGCCTGTTAAAGCTGGCCGACTTCTATCAGGTGTCCGTGGACTACCTGCTGGGCCTGACCGATAACCGGGAATACTTGGACACGCCGCTGGCGGAGTTGCACTTGACCGATGAAGCGGTGGCCCTCCTGAAAAGCGGGCGGGTCAATAACCGGCTGCTGTGTGAGATGATGGCACATAAAGATTTTATCCGGCTGCTGGCGGATATTGAGATTTATGTGGACAGGGTAGCCAGTATGCAGGTGCAAAGCCTCAACGCCTATGTGGATGTGGTGCGGCAGGAGATTATAGACCGCTACCAACCGGGCGAGGACGATCCCCACCTCCGCGTCCTGCGCGCCGCCCATCTGGACGAGGACGAGTATTTCAGCCAGCTTGTCAGCGAGGATTTGCGCCGGGTCATTCAGGACATTCGCGCCGCTCACAAGGGGGACAGCGAGGGAGCGCCGGTCAATTCGGTGGCCGAAGAACTGCGGCAGGACATAGAGGACACTATGAAATTCAAGGGCAGCGACTTGGAGCGGCAGGCGGTGTTGTACTGCAAGCGGCTGGGGATCAATTATAGCAAGCTGACGGAAACGGAGTTCCGGCAGCTTATCCATATCTTGAATAAATCCGCCCTGCTCAAAACACACGGCTCAAAGCGGAAGAAGCGCAAATAAAAAGCAGGAAACCGAAGTCTCCTGCTTGGGGGCCGCCCGCTGGCTGGACAAAGTGTCCAGAAGTGGGGTATATCTGCTTCGGGTCAGGTTGGCCCTATGTTCGTGGGGCTTTCGTCCTGCTCCAAAGCAATCACATCTGCAATATCACAATGTAGCGCCCCGCAAATACGCAGCAGGGTTTTCATGCTGATATGCTCGCTCTTGCCCATGTTGGCAATCATATTCGTGGTAAGACCGGCGGCAAGCCGCAAGTCCTCTTTTCTCATGCCGCGCTCTTTCAGGGTGTCCCATAGCGGCTGATAGCTAATGTGCATAGGCTCCGCCTCTCTTTCCATTGTCAAGTGTTCTGCACCCATTATAGCAGAAATCTTGTGCTTCCACAATATTTCTTGACCGCACCGCCGGTTCCGTCTGGATTGTGCTTTTCCTTTCTTGATTTTGTTACATCTACTTCGCCATCAACTGCTTGATGCCCTGTGATTTTGCAGATGTGCGATAAAGAAGTAATAGAAGTGTAAAAATTTTGCCGTTCCTATCCGGCACTTAGCTCTTGTGTCGGATAGGTCGGGCGGTTATTCGGGCAAGTCCACCTTGCCAACAAAAGAATAATAAATCTCAATGTCCTGTCTGCGGGTCTTGTTCTCGTCATAGCTGCACTCATGCACAACGATTTTCTCTACAAACTCCCGCAGCAGAGTAGGGGTAAGTTCTTCAAAGCTGGTATGCCGCCGAACAACATTCATAAACTTTTCTGCGTTCACGGTGGCTTCCTGTGCTTTGGAAAGCTCCGCTTGGATAGCGGCGGCTCTTTCTTTCAGTTCCCGTTGCTCTGCTTCATAGTCTGCCGACAGCTCTGTGAAACGCTCGTCTGATATGCGCCCGGTCACGCTGTCCTCATACAGCCGCTTGAAGATAGCGGATAACTCGGCTATGCGTTTCTCGGCGGCTTCCAGTTCCTTTTTCTTGGCGGCGTTCCTGCGTTTGCCCCCGTCCTCGTTCTGCTCAATCAAGAGCTTCATAAACCGGGCTTCATGCTTTGCCGCATAGCTTGTCACTTTCCGCAGATTGGAGAGTACACCAGCGGTCAAGAGGTCGGTGCGGATAAAGTGCGCCGTACAGTCATGGGTGCGTTTCTTGTAGTTGCCGCAGATATAACAGTCCTGCTTGCGCTTGTCCGTCTGGTATCGCTGCTGGTACATGACGCTGCCGCAGTCCGCACAGAACAGTATGCCGGAGAACAAGCCCACTTCATCATAGCGGTTGGGGCGTTTGCGCTGCTTGCGAAGTTCCTGCACCCGTTCCCATGTCTGGGTGTCTATGATAGGCTCGTGGTGGTTCTCGAAAATCACTTGCTTTTCCGGGGGATTTTCTACACTGTGCTTGACTTTGTAAGAAAGTTTTTCTGTCTTGAAATTTACCAGACAGCCTGTGTATTCCCGGTTTTCAAGGATATGCACAACGGTATTGGTCGCCCACTTGCACTCATAGCCGGGGTGGTAGCGGCGGGTGCTGC
>ENA-OXQR01000561-OXQR01000561.1-human-gut-metagenome-genome-assembly--contig:-NODE-561-length-11364-cov-8.1826_pt1 | contig 11364 bp, 8 predicted proteins | sample MGYA00249587_ERZ652573 | MGnify/ENA primary metagenome ERZ652573 (study PRJEB26925, sample SAMN05826651) | human gut metagenome | biome: ENVO:2100002; feature: ENVO:00000062; material: ENVO:00002003...
ACGGTTGGGGCGGTCAAGAAAAATGCCGTCCACGATTTCTCTGTATTTCAATGTTCACTCCATTTTCATTTTTGTCTGATACGCCTGCGCCGTCCGGGCATCAAAGCAGCAGAAGATGACCCTCATATCGTAGTCAGCGTGGTTTTGCAGCCAATCGGTCACTGTATCCACCGCAATTTGGGTGGCGGCATCCAGCGGATAGCCATACACGCCCGTAGAAATTGCCGGGAAGGCGATGCTGTGGATGTCGTAGGTCTTTGCCAACTCCAGCGAATTGCGGTAGCAGTCTGCCAACTGCACAGCATCCTCCGGGGTGCCGGAGTAGATGGGACCCACCGTATGGATGATGTACTTTGCCTTCAGCCGGTAGCCCTTGGTGATCTTTGCTTCGCCGGTGCGGCAGCCGTGCAGGGTGCGGCACTCGGCAAGCAGTTCCGGCCCTGCTGCCCGGTGAATGGCCCCATCCACGCCACCACCGCCCAACAGGCTGCGGTTAGCTGCATTCACGATGCAGTCACAGTCCAGCTTGGTAATGTCTCCCTGCACGATTTCCAGTTGATTTCTGATCTGTTCGGAACGCATGGTATTTCCTCCTCAAAGCGTAGTTGCATAAAATACACTCGTAAGTTGGTTTCTTGCGAGTATATTACTTCATCCTCTGCACAAGGTCAAGCAGAATATTTTTAACGCTGCATCATCCCTCTGGCTGCACGCCAAAACAGGCTCCTGCAAGCGTCAACCACTGGCAGGAGCCTGTTTATTTCTTACAGCTTCGTCACCCACAGACCATGCAGGTTGCAGTAGGCGTAGACCGCCACCGGCTTTTCGCTGCCCAGCTCAAACACCGCCTTGGGTGCCTGCCCGGGGGCGAGGTAGCGGAGCTGTCCGCCGTTTTCCGTCTCCACAAAGAGCCACTGGATGTGGTGTACATCCACCATGGGATGCTCCACTGCACCCACCGTAACCGTGAGGGTGCTGCCGGAAAGCTGGGCCACCGGCAGATGCTTTTCGCCGCTGGCCTCCACCGTGTTGGGGAGCAGCTCCTTCATCTTTTCGCCGCAGCAGACCAGCGGAACGCCTGCGTTGTGGATGGTGGTGATCAGGTTGCCACAGTGCTCACAGATATAAAACTTTGCCTTCATATTAAAATCCTCCATCGGAATGTTGTTGGTGTTTCCTGTGGCTATATGATAACATTTCCTAGTTAGATTTTCTGTGACCGGGTCACGTAAGGCAATTTTGCTTATTGGCAATAAATTTCAATAGCTTTCTGAGCAAATTCTGCCGCACCCTCTCCCCCGGCAGCGTTGATGTTCTCCGTAAACTCTCCGCCGGCACCATACATCTGTCCAAGTTGATACAGAATGGGCTTCGTGCAGGTATAGTAATTCTCGGTGATAAAGTCCCGCAGTTTTTTCACCTGTGCCTGTACTGCGGGGTCTGCCGGTTCTCTGGTTTGCAGCGTTCCGAATGCCGCTACGAGCCCCATCAACTGCTCGTTGATGCTGCCAGATTCCTTCTGCGTCCGCCGGGCGTTTTTTGCCTCAAATTCCTGATACTCTGTGGTTTCGCCCCACTCTTTCTTTGCACGTTCTGCGTATTCCTTGATCTTCTGTGTGTCAAATGCGTTGAAGTCCATAACATTTCCTCCTGTTGTCCGAATCTTCTCCGCAAGAGCGATCAACTTTTCCAGATGCTGTTTTTTCAGGGTCAGCAATGTGATCTGCTGTTCCAGTGCCTTTTCCCGGTCAAACTCCGGGTTTTTCAGAATTTTTCGGATATCCTCCAGTGAAAATTCCAGTTCTCGGAACAGCAAAATCTGTTGCAATCGTTCCAGTGCAGCATCATCATACAGGCGATATCCTGCCTGCGTTCGATGCGCCGGATGCAGCAGACCGATTTTATCGTAATATTGCAGCGTCCGAATGCTCACCCCGGTCAGATTGCTCACTTCCTTGACAGTCATCATTTCGTTTTCCTCCCTTGCGACAAGCTCAGTATACGCTATGACGCAACGTCAGGGTCAAGTGCTTTTTAGTTTTTTCCGCCGTTTACCACAAGCAGCTCTGCACCGTGGGGATGCCCTCAGCTTCCCATGGCAATGAGCACCAGCACGACCACCACCGCAATGGCGATGAGACAGCCGCAGCCGTTGCCGTCTCCGCCACCGCCGCCATTGTTGTGGTTCCCACCGCCACCGCCGCCAGACGAACCGCCGAAGTTGCGGTTGAACGCCGTCATGTACTGGGCATAGCCCGTGTCGCCTTTGCCGAAATAGCCGTAATCACCGTTTGCCATGGTGTTTTCCTCCGTCTGAAGTGTGTTTTGCTTCTTCTGAGGTCATTTTACCGAAAAATCCGTCCCATAAACACCTCTTTCAGCATTTCTCGTTATCTCATTCTTCTCCGATGCCCAGATACGTATCAATGTCCATGATACCCTCCCCGCTGACCTCCACCAGATCCTCAAAGGGCACCACGGTGTCGCCCACCTGCAGGGTGCGGAACACCGGGTCGATGCGGTCTGCTTTTCCGGTCAGGGTGATGTAGTTGCCCACCGCCGGAACCTCCGGGTGGGCGATATCCTCTTTGAAATACCGCACCGTGATGGTCATACCCTTGGTGACCTGCATCAGCCGGTCGGACAGAGCCGACATTTCTTCCTCGGTCAGAATGCGCTTGGTCACACGCTCGGTGCGCTGCTTTTCTGCGGCAAGCTGCTCGTCATAGCCCCGCAGCGGAGAGAAGGGCGAGAAGATTTTGGCACGGTTCTGAAGGGTCATGCGGGGATGCTTGCGGAGGGATTCTTCGGTCTGGGGGCGTTCCATCTCTAGGATGTCCCCGTACTTTTGGGCGGTCTCCAGCCCGATTTTGCTATTTTTGTAGTTTTCCATCTGAACCTCCCGCCGAACCTCCTGCACTGTGCCCGCCGATCTGCGCGTTGCGCTGGCGCATGGTGGCACCTTCCTCGTAGCTGCTGGCTTTCAGCACGGCGTTTTTGCCGTACTTGTTCTTGATGCCCAGCATGGCTTGCTGGAGTTTTTTCTCCTTTTCCAGCTTCTTGGTGTCCGTGAAAAAGTCCACCTGATAGATGCCCTCGTCCGGCGTGACCTTGTTGGCGTTGAGGGTGATGCGCCGCACCGTCAGCGCCGGGTCGGTGATGCGCTCAAACAGCTTTGCGCTTTCGTTGATGAGGGTACTGCCCAGATTGGTAGGGGCATCAAACCGAACGGTGCCGTGGGCTGCTTTGGGGATGACCCTGCCGTAGCGGTCGGTCTGGGTCAGACCACGGTAGCCGCCCTTGTCTACGTTCTCCCGGTCGTAGCCGATCTCCAAGGTGATGGATTCCGTCACCAGCTTCTTTTCGGTGAGTCGGAACATCAGAATCTCCGCCATCTCCCGGACGATGAGCTTTGCTTTGTCGTTGGGGTAAGGGCAGGTCAGCACCTGTCCCTCACTGATGCTGTTGGTGCTGGACTTATAGCTTTTGATCTGCTCCATGCCGCAGGGTTCGTAGCCCCATGCGTGGTCAATGAGAATTTCCGCATCCACGCCAAAAATTTCATACAGACGATCTTCTCCATGGATGGAAAACCGTGCCAAATCCCCCATCGTATAAATGCCGTGGGCTTCCAGCCGCTTGACGGTGCCGGGGCCAGTCATCCAGAAATCCGTCAGAGGGCGGTGGTTCCACAGCAGATACCGATAGGACTGCTCGTCCAACTCTGCAATGCGCACACCGTCCTTGTCCGCCGGGATGTGTTTTGCCACAATGTCCATGGCCAGCTTTGCAAGGTAGAGGTTGGTGCCGATACCTGCCGTTGCGGTGATGCCGGTGTTGTACAGCACCTCCCGTACCATGGTCATGGCAAGCTCATGGGCGCTCATGCGGTAGTAGGGCAGATAGCCCGTCACATCAATGAAAACCTCGTCGATGGAGTAGGGGTAGATATCCGCCGGGGACACATATTTGAGGTAGGTCTTGTAGATTTGGGTGGAAACATCCAGATACCGCTGCATCCGGGGCGGCGCAACGATGTAACTCAGCCCCAACGTCGGGTCTGCGTTCAGGGCATTGGCATCAAAAGAGGTGCTGGCAAAGTGGTATTTTCCATCCTCTCCCTGGACTGCCTTTTTCTGCCGGATGGCGGTCTGCAGCCGCTGGGCGTTGACCTCTTTCACCCGCTGAACGGCTTCAAACAGCCGTGCTCTGCCGGGTATCTTGTAGGCTTTCAGGGAGGGCGACACCGCAAGGCAGATGGTCTTTTCGGTGCGGGAGGCGTCCGCCACCACCAGATTGGTGGTCAGGGGGTCCAGATGACGGTCTACGCACTCCACCGAGGCATAGAAACTTTTCAGGTCGATTGCCAGATAAGTGCGCTGTGCTGCCATACTTCAGCCCTCCTTTGCAAAAGTCACAACCATTTATCTTATTATAATAAATCTTTACGCTGTTTTCAAGATGGAACGCTATTTTATCTGTGATATAGACAACAAAAAAGAGTGGCAGCATTTCAAGCTGAAACGCTGTCACTCTGTAGGAACTGCGTAATGACTGACGATTATCCTTCTACTTTGACCGTAGCACGATCGCTCTTTGCGTTTCCATCCGCATCCAGCGTGATATGCACAAAATGTTCCGGCTTATCATAATCCTTTGTCTCGCCGTCATCGGTATAGTATTCATAGGATGCACCATCGGGAGCATAGGCAAGCAGGCGCAGATCTGCAAAATCCACATCGGCAACGCTCTGGATCTTTTTGCCGGCCTTGGCAAGGGGCAGAAGGTGTCCCTTGCGCATAAAGAACACCACTTCATCCAGCTCCACCGGAATGTAATGATGGCCTGCTGGCAGCACGCTGGTTTCGATGCGGTTGCTTTCGCTGCACTTTACCCGCACCTGCAGCATCTCCTCCGGCAGGTAAACATAACGGCCTCGGGCATTTTGCTCATATACCGGGGCGATCAACAGGCTTTCACCGATCATCACCTCATCCTCTACCCGGCGGGCAAAGTCGTCCTCCGGGAAGGCGAACGCCAACGGCATACAGTACATGCCGTCGTGCAGAGCAGCCTTCATGTACTCGCTGTAAATGTAGGGCAGCAGCAGGTAGCGCAGCTGTAAAATACCGGCAAAGGCGGCCTTGTTTTTAAAGCGGTAGGGCTCCTGCCGGCGGGTGTCCTTGGCAGAGTGGTTCCGCAGCAGCGGAGAGAAGATGCCCATGCCGTACCAGCGCAGCACCAGATCCTCTGTGGTATTGCTGCCAAAGCCGCCAATGTCGGGGCCTTCGTACAGGAAGCCGCACATATTCAGGGAGGGCATCATGCGCAGTGCAAGCAGAATGTGGCTCCACCAAGAATGGTTGTCGCCGGTCCAGATGCCGCCATACCGGTGCATCCCGATGCAGGCAGAACGGGAGTATATCAAAATGCGCTTGTCCGGCTCCAGCCGCTCGAAAGCCTCGCCTGCCGCACGGGTCATGTTATAACCAAAAAGATTATGTACCTTGTCGTGCCGCATACGCCCCTGTTTGGTGTTGTGGTAGAACAGCTTATAATCGTTTTCGTTGTTGGAAAGCTCTGCCACCATGCCGGTAAAAGCACCAAAGCTGGAAATATCCAGGTTTTGCTTGTCGTATTCCCCAATTTTAGCAAAGGTCTTTTTCAGTCTTTCTTCTGCGTAGAAGATAGCAGGCTCGTTCATATCATTCCAGAAGCCCTCGATCCCCTGATCCAGCAGAACTTTATATTGACTGCCAAACCAAGCACGGGCTTCCGGGTTGAGCATATCAGGGAAGTGTACCCGTCCCGGCCACACACCGGCTACAAAGGGGGTGCCATCCTGATTCGTGCAGAAGTAGCCGTTTTTCACGCCCTCCTCGTACACATCATATCCATCTTCGACCTTGACTGCTGCATCGATGATGGGGACAAGATGGATGCCCTGCGCTTTCATCTCGGCGGCAAAGTCTGCAAAACGCGGGAAGCGCTGCGCATCCACCGTAAAGTCCTTGTAACGCTCCATGTAATCGATATCCAGAACCACAGCGTCCAGCGGCATATGATTGGCACGGTAATTTGCCACCACCTCGCGGACCTCGTCCTCGTTCATGTAGCTCCAGCGGCTCTGGGCGTTGCCAAAAGCCCATTTGGGCGGAATATAACTGCGCCCCACCAACTGGCGGAACTGGTGCACAATATCGGTCAGGCTCTCGCCCTCAATGATGTAGAGATCGTAATTTTCCTCGGCCACCGTGATGCGTAAGGTATCCATGTCGGTGTAGCCGCAGTCAAAGGTGACCTTGCCCGGGTAGTCGATAAAAAAGCCAAATGTATCCTTGCCGGACACGATCATAAAATTATAAGCACCGTACAGCGAGGATTTGCCCTCGGTATGGTTGCCGTCATCGGAGCATTTGCTTTCGTACACCCACCCGCGCTTGTTGATACCACGGACGTTTTCGCCAAGACCATACAGGACATCCTGCGGCTCCATGGCATAGGAGAAACCATCCGGCTCCTTGGTCAGATAGGGTATCGTTTCCATCATGGGCAAAGAAGAACCCACTACACTTTCGGTATCAAACGGTTGACCGTATTGCTTTTTGTAGATCATAGTAAAATATCTCTCCTCTGTTTTTTGAATCGTCACAATGTAAAACGTACCAACGTATTTTTGATGAACAATTAAGAAACTCTGACATTGGCTGGAGCAATTGGGGCTTCAGCCTTATTTTCAACCCAATAGCTGCGGTTGTGCAGCTATTTCAATACAAGATCCTTGAAACGTGATGTTCCTGTTTGCCCAGATACTGCAATGCACAGATCACAGCCACTGTTTCAGCACAGCGTTCAGCTTATTCAAATCAAGCGGTTTGGCGATATGCTCGTTCATGCCGGTGTTCTTTGCCAGTTGCACATCCTCGGCAAAGGCATTTGCCGTCATGGCAATGATGGGCACTTTGCCCCGGCTGCCGGCAAGGGCACGGATCGCAGCAGTGGCTTCGTAACCATTCATGATGGGCATCTGGATGTCCATAAAAATGAGATCGTACCACTTTTCCGGTGCTTCCATCACCTTTTCGACTGCAATTTTTCCGTTTTCGGCAATGTCAATGGTCACGCCCGTCATGCCTATGATCTCGGTTGCGATCTCACGGTTCAGCGCATTGTCTTCCACAAGAAGGATCCGCTTACCCGCATAGTTTTCCTTCGCAAAATCTTCCAGATAGTTCCGGGCGTTTTTCTCCTTCTTCCCGGATGTAAACTGCCGCAGAGTTGCCGTCAGACGGGAACGGAACAGCGGTTTTGCCATAAAAGCATTCACGCCCGCTGCTCTGGCTTCTTCTTCGATCTCGCTGAAATCAAAGGAAGTCAGGATGATGATCGTGACATCTTCTCCTACCCGTTCCCGGATTTTTCTGGCGGTTGCAATACCGTCCATTTTCGGCATCTTCCAGTCCAGAATCACCGCAAAATAGTCGCGGCCGGTCTTGTGCCGCGCCGCGCAGCGTTCCACGGCTTCCTTGCCGGTCAGGGCCCATTCGCCCGCTATGCCGATCTCCTGAAGGGTTGCAACAGTGCTTTCGCAGCAGGTCTTGTCATCGTCCACGACCAGTACCGGCAGATCGAGCAGTTCTTTTTCCTGTTCCTTCTCGTTTTCCTGAAGCTTCAGATAGACCGTGACCGTGATCTTCGTTCCCTTGTTGGGAGCGCTTTCGACCTGAATGTCACCATTCATCAGGTTGACGATGTTTCTTGCGATGGCCATGCCAAGACCGGTGCCCTGCACCTTGGTCGTCCGGTGATCGTCTGCCCGACTGAACGGCTCGAACATGATCTTCTGGAATTCCGGCGTCATACCGATGCCGTTGTCCTCGATGGAAAACTCGTAGCAGCCAAGCTCCGAGAAGCCGTTCGGTTTTTCCTTGATCGTAAGGGTGATGTTTCCTCCATCCGGGGTGTACTTGACGGCGTTGCTCATCAGGTTCACAAAGATCTGCTGGATGCGCAGGCTGTCGCCGCAGACAGCTTCGTGCTCAATGTGCTCAATATGGACTTCGAGCTGATGTCTGTGCTCGTCGATTGCCGGTTTTGTGAGGGTGAGCAGGTTATCGACCAGCTCCGGCAGGCTGAAATCCTCCTCGGCAAGGCTCATTCGCCCGCTCTCGATTCTGGCCATATCCAGCACTTCATTGATCAGTCCCAACAGATGACGGCTCGATTTTGTGATCTTGCCAAGGCACTCGACCACCCTGTCCTGACTCTCGATATTCGCACCCGCAATGGCGGTCAAGCCAACGATTGCATTCATCGGTGTACGGATATCATGGGACATATTGGAGAGAAATTCCGTCTTGGCGCGGCTTGCGTTTTCCGCCGCCCGGTACGCATCCTTCAGTGCCTTATGGGATTCGATCTCGGCCTTTTTCTCCTGTGACACATCCATAGATGCCAACAGTGCTTTGACAAGCTTTGTGCCATCCCACTCCAGCGGAATGAAGGAAGCGATCTTATAGGTGTTCTCATCTATGGAGCAGTATTCAAATTTGTAGATGTCGTTCTCGCCCTGCAGATTCTTTCGGATATTTTCCGGTGAGAACAATGCGTCCATCGCCGCCAATGGTTCCAGCGTCTTATACCTTGCAGCCACCTGTTCCACAAAATCATGGTAGGTTCCCGTCGGCGCGTAGATCATGTCGCCTTGCAGATTATAGAACCGATACCGGTCATTCTCCAGATCGCAGACGACAAAGCGGTCCAGCAGACGCACCATACTCTGGATCAAAAGATCCATCGATGCGTTATCTGAGGCCATCTGCATCCGCCGTGCCGTCTCTGCTTTGGACTCTGTGATGTCCCGCAGAAAAATCATCGCATATTCGGAATCTTCGATCTCGCCGCGCATGACCACGTTGCTGACCCATCGTTCCTCCCCATCCAGAACGATGCGGCACTCCTGACGCAGCTCCGTCTCAAGCCCCTTTAATTTTTCCGTGATGTAGGCGCGATTGTAGAAATCCGTTACAGACTTTTTGTCCTCTTCCACCACATAGTTGTCCACAAAGAATCTGACCAGTCCATCCCATGTGTGGTTCTGCTCAAAGGCCGTCATCAAAGAGGGCTCCACTTTGAAAGCATCAAAGGTGTTCTTTTCCAGATTTACATAGTATTCACAGAGGTTTGCGCTGGTAAATGCACGGTGAAATGCCGCTGCCCGCTGCGCCTGCATCCGGCTTCTTTTTTCCTCGTCAATGTTGCTGATGATTCCGGCAATTCGATTGGCCGAACCATCCAGACGGCGTATCACCTCCGCCGATGCCCGGAACCAGTGGTATTGGCCATCCTGTATTTTCAGCCGGTACTCAACATTATACTTTGTAGTATTGGTTTTGTCCGCAATCGTTTCCAAAAGCAGCTGCATTACCCGGTCATGATCCTCCGGGTGCAGAAGGTTCGACCACGAATCCAGTTTGTTCGGAAAATCCAGAATGTCGTGATATCCAAGGATCTGCCGGAACGCATGGCTCCAGTTCACATGAACGATCTCATCATTTTCATTGCACTCAAAATACCATAGTGCAGAATGGATGGATTCATTAACCAGCGCAAGGTTCTCATACGCCCAGTTCATCTGTACTGACATGATCCAGATCGGTGTTCCATCCATATCGACTGCATCTTTTTTGTAGAGACGCACATAGACGGGAGAGCCATCTGCTGTAAGGATCCGGCCTTCCCCTTCGCCTTGGAGCTGACGAAAGCGCGCATTGTCAAGGAATATGGCATCTTTCTTATAGAAAAGATTCTTCAGCGAACCCTTTGTCTGCTCCATCAGGGATGCATAGCTGTGATTCAGATTATGCAGCAACAGATCACTGACCGACAGGATCGACAATTCAGCATCATAGTACCCGGCAATGGTTCCGACACCGCCATTATGATAGATCGTCTCCTGCATGGCCTGAAATGCATTTTTTCCCAGCCTTACCGTATCGGAAGTGTAGATTTCATCCGTAAGTCTTCTATCGAATTTCATTTTCATCCTCGTAGGGTTTTGATTCTGCCGCGCACTTCAATTCTGGTATGTCTTTTATGGTCAACTGGCATACTGATTTTTGATCAAGCTTGTACAGTATAACTAGTATAGTATACTTGCGCAGCGTTTCGTTTTCAAGCGCTAATTGGCATTGGTTGTGTAAAAAAGAGAGGCCAATCTGCGTAAAAATTTACACAAGTTGATCCCTGTACTTTTCCACAATCCGGCTATCCGTATAGACAGCCGCCCCTGCGATGCGGTATACTCGAACCAGATCAACATTTTCAGGAGGAAAATCATGGTGGGAGAAAACAACAAGGTCGTCATTGTTACCGGAGGAAGCTCCGGCATCGGACGGTGCACGGCATCCGCTCTGAAAGAGAACGGCTGCATCGTCTATGAGTTCAGCCGCAGAAGTATCCCTATGGAGGGCGTCACCCATCTGTCCGTCGATGTGACCAATGAAGATGCGGTCAACGCCGCTGTGCAGCAGGTCATCCAAAAAGAGACCAAAATTGATGCAGTGATCAACTGTGCAGGCTTTGGCATTTCCGGTGCGGTGGAGTTTACGTCCATGGAGCAAGCCAAAGCACAGTTTGATGTGAATTTCTTCGGGACAGTCACTGTAAATAAAGCAGTTCTCCCCTTCATGCGCCATCAAGGGAAGGGGCATATTGTGAACATCAGCTCTGTTGCTGCCGTAGCGCACATTCCGTTCCAGACCTTCTACTCTGCAAGCAAAGCCGCCGTTTCTTCTTACTCTTACGCACTGGCAAACGAAGTCAAGCCCTACGGCATCCATGTTACCGTCGTAGAACTGGGTGACATCTGCACCGGATTTACAAAAGCACGTCAGAAAAGCATTCTCGGCGATGATGAATACGGCGGACGCATCTCCCGGAGCGTCAGTCAGATGGAGCATGACGAGCAAAACGGCATGAACCCGGCACGCATTGGACGGTACATCGCCGGTATTGTGGAGAAAAAGAACCCGGCAGTCGTTTATGTTGCCGGTGCACAGTATAAATTCCTGAGCCTTTTGTGCAAGCTCCTGCCCGCTGCAGCACGAGGAAAGATCGTGGGGAAAATATACGGGTAACAGGCGCATTGCTCCGCAAAGCTGCTATATAAACTAATATCCGTATTTTGTGGACAATGAAGCGGAGCTTTTCGCCCCGGAGTCCGGAAAAAGGGCAAGCCCTCCTTCATAAATTGCAGTAAACCGTTTATGATGCTTTGGGGAGGGGTCGGCATGTTTTTATCTCTTCTGCAATTTTTTGCCACAAAGTTTCTGGTTCTGGCGCTTCATCTGGAGAGCGGCAGCT
>ENA-OXQR01000580-OXQR01000580.1-human-gut-metagenome-genome-assembly--contig:-NODE-580-length-11075-cov-6.44773_pt1 | contig 11075 bp, 8 predicted proteins | sample MGYA00249587_ERZ652573 | MGnify/ENA primary metagenome ERZ652573 (study PRJEB26925, sample SAMN05826651) | human gut metagenome | biome: ENVO:2100002; feature: ENVO:00000062; material: ENVO:00002003...
GCTTCACTGTGTCCAGTGGGAAGTTACAGGTTCTTCTCGTAGGACTCGATCATCTTCTTGACCATCTGGCCGCCGACGGAGCCGGCCTCACGAGAGGACAGGTCGCCGTTGTAGCCTTCCTTCAGGTTGACGCCCACCTCGGCGGCAGCCTCCATCTTGAACTTATCCATAGCCGCACGGGCCTCGGGAACGTTGATCTTATTGCTATTCTTGCTAGACATAATTGAATCTCCTTTTCATCATACATTTGTTGCGTGTGGGTTACTGGGTATCGCGAGCATAGTTTGACTCCGGGACGGGAGAATATGCGGTTTTTCTGGCGGAAAAATTTGTTGGCAGGGACGTCTTGGAGAAAAATGTCATAGATTTGTTACCCATCGGAAGGGCGGATTATGATATAATCTCAAAAAAACAAAGGGAGGCACTGGCGATGGAGGGCATCTGCGGGCGAATGTGCGACGCATGTACCTGGAAAGAGCAGCTGGACTGTCCCGGCTGTCAGGATGGGCCGGGGCGCCGGTTTTCCGGCGGCTGTCCCATTGCGGACTGCTGCCGGGAGAAGGGGCATACGGCATGTGTGACCTGCACCTTTTCTACCGGCTGTGCCCTGCGGCGAAGAGATATGCCCCAGAACCGGCTGTGGGCCGTTGAGGCAGAGCGGGAGCGCCGGGCGCGGCTGGACCGGAATGCCCCTGTGCTGGCCAAGTGGCTGTGGCTGCTGTTCTGGCTGGTGATTCCCAGTGTTTTCAGCAACATTCTGACCATGGATACTGTGGCGGGAGCGTTTCCAACTGCCGGAGTCGTTGGAAATGTGCTGGCATTTCTGATTTCCCTGGCCTATGGTGTCCTTTTGTGGCAGCTGCGGGAGGCGGCAGGCCGGTACCGCACGGCGGCCCTGTGCTATTTGGCTGGCGGCATCATCAGTGGTGTGCTGCTGCTTCCGGCAATTCCGGAGGGGAACTGGCTGTGGTGGCTGCTCTCCCTGCCGGTCATGGTGCTGGAGCTCTGTGCCGCATATCAGGAGTTTTATGCCCATGCAGAGGTTTTGGAAGAGCTTGACCCGGAGCTGGCGGGGAAGTGGCGGCTGCTTTGGAAATGGTGGATCGGCCTGCTGCTGGGGTTGTTTGGATGCATCTTCCTGGCATTGATTTCGGCAATTCTGGGTCTTCTGGCGATACTGGCGGACGCCATCGGCCTGTTGGTGGTGGGGATCGTGAAGCTGGTCTATCTCTACCGGACAGCAAAGCGGTTCCGGGAATATCAGCCGGCGGCACTGCAGAAGGAGGTTCTATGAGATTATTGTTCAGACAGCGGCTGTTCTCCTGGTTTGACAGCTATGACATCTACGACGAGGCGGGGAACACCGTCTACACTGTGGAGGGAAAGCTGGCCTGGGGACACTGCCTCCACATTTTGAATGCGGCGGGAGACCACATCGGCACTGTGCGGGAGCAGGTGCTGACCTTTCTGCCCAAATTTGAATTGTACGTCCAGGATCAGTATGTGGGCTGCATCCAAAAGGAATTCACATTTTTCACGCCGAAATTTGACATCGACTGCAACGGCTGGCGTGTGGAGGGCGACTTCCTGGAGTGGGATTACCGGGTGACGGAGGCCTGCGGGGCGCAGGTGGCGTCCATCCACAAGGAGCTGCTCCACTGGACGGACACTTACGTGATCGACGTGGCGGACCCGGGCAGCGCGCTGTGCGTACTGATGCTGGTGCTAGCCATCGACGCGGAGAAGTGCTCCCGGAACTGAGCGCCGCCCAAGAATGAATGTAAAGCACGCCGCCCTTTCGGGCGGCGTGCTTTACAGACTGCGGATTTGGTTTTGGATGAGGGAACCCACCGTGTCGGCGAACTGGTCCAGGGAACGGATGCGGGCGAAGTTCCGGCCATAGACGGTGTGGGCGGCGTGCAGGTCGTCGTCATTCCCGGTGAAAACGCACATGACGTTGATGCCCTTGTAGGTCAGGGACCGGATCTCCATGGCGGTGTTCTGGATGCCGTTGTCCGCGGCGTATTCCACAAAGCTTCCGCTGTGGTTCATCTGGATCACGTCGTTGGGTTTCACGTCGGAGAGGAGGATTACCAGCTTGTGTTCGCTGGGGGAGTCCTCCAGTCCCTTGGCCAAGGCCCGGATGGCCAGGCCGTCCCGGTTGCAGCCGGTGGTGAAGTAATTGAAGATGCGGTCGTTTTTGCCCGTCTCATAGTAGTCCCGATAGCGGGTCACCACGGTGTATCCGCTGAGGGAGCAGAAGGAGGATACTCGCACCGGAATGTGGCAGCGGGTAAGGCTTTCGGCAATCATATAGCCTTGGGCGGCCACCACCGCCTGCCGGTCGATCTGGGAGCTGGAGGCATCCAGAAGAATGTCCACCGACAGGTCGCCGGGATCCGACTGGAGAATACGGGTGAACACCTTGTTGTCGTCCAAGTACACGCCCCGCCAGATGCGGCCGGCATCCAGTGCGCCGGAGGCGGCACGGACAGGGGTGGGCTGGAGATAAGCCAGCATGGCGTTGCGGATGCGGGCGGTGAGGCGGCGGATGCTGGTGCGGTGGCGGGTGGCGTCGGCTTCGTAGGCGGCCCGGTTCAGCTCCATCTGTCGCAGGGCGTTGCGCCGCTGGGCGGCCACATAGCCCTTGAGCTTTTCATGAGTGTCGTCTCCGGTGGCGTAGTACAGGTGGCAGCCCTGGTGCTCGTCCACGCAGAGCTCCCGCTCCAGGCTCTCCAGCTGCGACTGGTCGTATAGGGGGGCGCCGAAGTAGCCCCGCATGTATTTTCGCAGGGCGGCCTCCGTCTGGGCTAGGTTGTAGTCCGTCAGGCGGCGCTGGACCGGCTCTGCGTTGGCTCCACCGCCCTGGCCCTTCACCAGATGCTCCCCGAACCCGTGGCCAAAGGCCCGCACGGCGGGCAGCAGGTCCGCCTCGGACCGGCGGCGGAAGGCGAAGAGGGGGCGGCGCCGTTTCCGCTCCTCCGACTCCTGGGCCTGGGTCTCGCCGGGGGTGAAATGGAAATAGGTGTGGAGGAATGCCAGGGCCCGCTCCGCAATGGCAGGGCCGTCCAGGTCTCCGGGGAACTCCAGGGCATCCAGCATTTCCCGGTCCCTGGGCAGCAGGGGCGGTTCGCTCTGCCCCAGGGCCCGGCAGAAGTGGGCGTTTTCCAGCGTGGCCAGCAGGTCGCCGGGATCTGCCCGCTGGTCCAGAGCCACGGCCCGGCGGGCATAGCTCCGCCGCAGGGAGGGCAGCGCCGGCCGGCGTGGAGCCTCCCGCTGGTAGACGGCGTTTTCCAGCCCCAGCCACAGCAGCTGCTCAAAGAGCTGTTCCTTGGAGCAGCCGTGGAGGGATTCAAACAGCCCTTCTATGGTCGCTGCTCCGTAATTCTTCCGCACAGCGCCGATGATGCTGTTCCAATACAGGTCTGCACGGCCATCCTCGTCGTATGCCTTGAAGTCTGGCTCAAAGGAGTAATCCGCAGCGGCGTTCCAGATCAGGTTCCGGGCCCGCCGCTTCTCACTGTCCAGGATCTCCATCAGTCAAACACATCCTCACGGCGGAGCGTCTCCGGCAGGCGGGTGCGGATCACGTCCCGCACCAGCTGCCGCTCAAAGTCATCAAAGGACTTGTTGACAAGGCCCAGATCCAGCGCCCGGTTGCCCTCCAGCCCGGTGCGCATCAGTCGCACGGCGGCCAGCAGGCCCCGCAGGTCCAGAGGCTTGGTAGAAAGCTCTCCGCCGTCGCATTTCTTCTGGATGTCCTGGAACAATCCGGCGAACTGCTCGGCATACACGCCTTTCAGAGAGGGGAACTCCCGCTTCAGGAGCTTGATGAGCCCCTCGGTGGTGATGGCGGGCATGTCGATCACCACGAACCGGGAGGCCAGAGCCTCATTCAGCTCCCGGGTGCCGGCGTAGCCGTAGTTCATGGTGGCGATGAAGCGGGTGGCGTCGTGAAGGGGAATGCGTTCATAGCCAGGCATGTCGATGGAGCGGCGGAAGTCCAGCGTGGCGTGGAGCACCGCCAAAGACTCGTTCTTGGCCATGTTGATCTCATCCAACACGCCGAAGCCGCCGGTCTCCGCACACTGGTAGATGGGGCCCTTCCGCAGCTGTACGGCGCCGTTTTCAAAGGTGTCCGTGCCCAGCAGGGTGGCGGCGTCTGTGTTGATGTAGAAGGACACGTTCCAGCTGGGGCGGCCGAACACGGTGGCCAGGTTTTCCGCCAGCACATTCTTGCCAGTGGCCTTGGGGCCTACCAGCAACAGGTTCTCTCCGCAGAGGATGGCGGTGATGGCCTCCTCCCAGATGTCCTTTCCATAATAGAGATACCGGGGATCGGGGACCCGGCGCCGCAGGGTCTCGTCCTCCTCCGGATAGGCGTCCCGAAATTTTTCGATCTCCGCAGTGATGTCGGCGCTGACGCCTTCATCCCGCAGAAATTCCAGCATATCCAACATAGTGTGAACCTCCCGTGTTTTCTGACTCTATCATAGCATGATTCCTGAAAATGGCAAGAGAAAAAGGCGCGCCCGACATTCACCGGGCGCGCTGAAAGGCTCAATCTGTATTCTCCAAGGGAAAAGTCACTTGCCAGAGGCCCTCCGTCAGGGTGGCGGCGGTATAGAAGTTGCCGTGGAGGGTGCATCCTGCCAGATCCTCCGGCGGGACGGCAAAGAGAAAGTCCATATAATCCGTCCGGCCGCCAGCCGTCTCACCTGTAAAATAAGAGATACCGGTACAATGGAATTCCCTGCCGTCGGCATCTTCCATCCACAAAAACGCGTGGTTGTCCGTCCTGGAGGCGTCTCCCCGGCACAGCTGGATGTGGAAGAGGCCGTCTGCGTAACCGGCGGCTGTGATGGGCAGGCCCTCCGCGGGCTCCGCCAGGACTTCACCGGGTTGCAGTATTACGGAAGCCAGATCGCCGCTTCCACCGGTGGCAGAGTAATAGGTCACCTCCGGCTCCCTCACCCCTGCGGCAGGGAGATCAGCCCCCCAGGTGAGGGCGGTCTCCGCCTCTTGGGCATAGTTCGTCAGCTTCAGGTCCACCGTCACGCCCTCCATCGCCTTCTTGCCCGTCAGCAGCTGCCGGACGGAGAAGGTCATCTTGCCGCCGGTGGGAATGGGGGAGCCGTCCATGGTTTTCACAGTGCAGAGAAAAGTGACTGTCCCGGTGGCCTCGTCCCAGGCCACCCGCTCACAGCGGCCGGTCTGGTCAAAGGGCAGGTGGAAGGACCAACTGTCAAACAGGTCTGTGGTGGCGTCCACAGGACCGCCGGAGAGGACGATGTACGCCTGGGCAGTGTCTCCCTCCACCCGGACGGCCGCTACCTCCATGGTGATGCCGCTGTCCGTGCAGGCTTCCTGCACCGGCTGGAAGAACTGGGCTACGGCGGGGGCAATCCGGTATAAAACCGCATATCCCGTCTCCGACCGGACCGCCAGGGCCGGGGTGGCCAGCAGCACCGCCGCCGCGGCAGCGGCCGCCGCCAGCCGGCGCAGGGGGAGGCGGTGTCGGTCAGGGTGGGAGAGAGTCTTGCGGATCAGGTCCGGCGACGGGCCGACAGGCTCGTTCATCCGGCGGTAGGTTTTGGAAAAGTTCATATATCCTCCTTCAGCAATGTCCGCAGCTTCTGCCGGGCCCGGGTCAGCTGTGCCCGGACGGTGGAGGGAGACCGGCCCAGAATCCGGGCGATCTCCTCCGTCTGATAGCCCTCATAGTAGAACAGGTGGATGACGGCCCGGTATTTGCCGGGGAGATGGGCCAGAGCCTCGTCCACAGCGGATTCCACGGAGTCTTGGTAGGAATAGACATCCTCCAGCGGGAGGGTCCGCATCCGCCAGGGGGAGGCCAGCAGGCTCCTTGCGCAGTTGGCCGTCACCCGCAGGAGCCACGCCCGCCGGTGTTCCTCATTCGCAAAATCCGGAGCGGACCGGTGGAGCCGGAGAAAAACCTCCTGAAACACGTCGTCGGCGTCGCTGCGGGAGCGGGTCATGGCGTAGGCCAGCCGGTAGACTGCGGAGCCGTATTGCGCCACGGCTTCGGCGGTATCGGGCATGTGATCACATCCTTCTGTAAGGAATACCCGGCAGAGGGTGGAATTGCTGCAAAGAGAAAAAACATTACATTTGTTTTGGCGGGAATGTTGCGTTTGGTTGCGGCGGTGTCAGGTGGCTGTGGTGGACTTTCCCGGCGGCGCTTGGTATGATGGGACCAGCGAAAGAGACTGGAGGAGGAAGACTGATGACCTTTGGAGAGAAGCTGACCGGGCTGCGGAAGCGGGAGGGGCTGAGCCAGGAGGCCCTGGTGGAACAGCTGGGCGTCTCCCGTCAGGCGGTGAGCCGCTGGGAACAGGGGGCGGCCCTGCCGGACGCGGCGAAACTGCTGCCCTGCGCCCGGCTGTTCAGTGTGGACGTGGAGTGGCTGCTGGATGAGGAACAGGATGGGGAAGATCGGCTTTCGGCGGCGGAGTTCCTGCAGGGAACGGAAAGGCCCTCTGTTCACAGAGACTGGCCCTGGTATATCGCCGGCGGCATCGTCACCGGCGCGGGTTCTTTGGGTATGGTGACCATGGGGATTCTGAGCGCCGTCTTTCCTGTCGTGGTTTCCGAGGCTCCGGCGGGGGTGGAGTGGGTTCGCATCTACACCGGCCTGGCTGGTTTTCTGAAAGCTCACGGCGTAGAGTGGCTCTTTGCCCTTTGGGCGGCGGTGGCCTTGGCGGGGCTCTGGCTGCTGGCCCAGCCGCCTATCCGGCGACGGGAGCAGACGGCCTCCCAGTTTTCCTCCTGGTACGCCGCGGGCGTGGCGGTAGGGCTGTACGGCGTCGGTCAGACCGCCTGGTATGTCCAGCTGGGCAAGCTGAGAGACCTGCCTCTGCTGGCCCTTTTCCTGGCGGCGGTCTGGTGCACGGTGCGGCAGTTTTGGCGGCTGGGCGGGGAGCCGGACGAGACCCGCAGGCGGCAGGAACGGATCATTGCCCTGCTATACACCGTCGCACAGGGAGTCCTTCTCCTGCTGACGGCGGAGGCGGGCTTTGGCCTGGTGGCGCTGGTGCTCCATATTGGGGTGTATTTCATCTGCGCTGCAGCCATAACCTGGAGGCGGTCCGGCAGGGGAAAGCACTAAACACAAAAACAGGAGGCCGGTCTCCCGGCCTCCTGCCTTTGTGTCTGTTCGGTTATCCCATCAGATAGGCGTACTTGGTCAGCACCGTCCAGATGAACACCTCGATGTCGGCGGGCAGGTCGTTCTTGGCGTCCAGATCTGCCTCGAACACCTTGCTGTCCAGGCGCACCAGCACCTTCTTCCCGCCCAGAGGCAGGAAGCCCTGATTGTTTACACTCTCGTCAAAGCCCTCCCGGGTCAGGAACAGGGTGAACTTCTCCCGGTAGGGGGCGGAGTCGTAGGGGCAGAACACGGCGCAGTTGCCGCACTCGTTGCACATCCGGTCCACATGGAGGATCTGCTGGCGGCCGTCCGGCAGCTCGATGACCACATTGGCCCGGTTGGGGCACACGTCGGCGCAGACCTGGCACACCACGTTGCAGGTCAGGCACCGGTCGCCCTCGCACTTGGCGCTCTCGCAGAGGACGCCCTTCTTGGCGACGGCCTCCTCCCGGGTGGCTACGGCCTTGGCGGGGATGGCAAACTTGTGGGCCTCGCCGATGACGGCATTGGCGAAATACTGGGCGTCGGCAATGCCCTCCACCACGGTGGCGGGCCCGCGCATGGCGTCGCCGCCGGCGTAGACGCCCTCGAGATTGGTCTTGAAGGCGGGGATGCCCTTCTCGTCCACGGTGATGCCGTTCCGGGTGAAAACCTCGCTCTCAACCTTCTCGCCCACGGCGGAGACCACGGTGTCGCAGGGGATCTCCACCATTTCGCCGGTGGGGACGGGCTTGCGGCGGCCCTTGTCGTCCGGGTCGCCCAGCTTCATCTTCTCACAAATCAGCTTGCCGTCCTTCTGCTCCACAGGGGCTACCAGCTCCAGGAACTCCACGCCGTCGGCAATGGCCATCTCCAGCTCCTCCGCATCGGCGGGCATATACTTCTTCGTCCGGCGGTACACCAGGGTAGAGGATTTGGCCCCGGCCCGCAGAGCGGCCCGGGCGGCGTCCATGGCGGTGTTGCCGCCGCCCACCACGGCCACATGGCCCAGAGAGACGTCCTTACCCGCCTTCATGTCGCGCAGCCAGCCGATGACCGGCACCACGTTGCCGGGGATGTCCAGCCGTCCGGCCTTCCAGGCGCCTACGGCGAAGAAGATGTGGGTATAGCCCTGTGCCTTCAGCTCTGCCACAGAGGGGGCCTCGGTGTTCAGCTTTACCTCCACGCCCATCTTCTCCATCAGAGCCACGTCCTTGTCGATGGCCTCGTCGCTGATGCGGAAGGCAGGGATCACCTGCCGGACGATGCCGCCCAGGCGGTCCGCTTTTTCAAACAGCGTCACGGGGATGCCCGCCCGGCCCACGAAGTACGCCGCGGACATGCCGGTGGGGCCGCCGCCGATGACGGCCACCTTCCGGCCGTCCGTCACCGGCGCGGGAGGCGTGATCTTGGACATGTAGGCGTCATAGCCCTTTTCGGCCGCCACCAGCTTGGTGGCCCGGATGTTCACGGGCTCGTCGTAATAATTCCGCATACACTTGGTCATGCAGTTGTGGGCGCAGATGGTGCCCGTGATGAAAGGCAGGGGGTTCTTCTCGGTGATGAGCCGCAGGGCGGAGGCGTACTCACCCTTCCGGCACAGCTCAATATACTCCGGGATGTCCTGGTGAATGGGGCAGCCGCCCTTGCAGGGAGCGGTGAAGCAGTCCAGCAGGGGAACCTTTTCATAGAGTTTGCGGCGGGGCAGAGGCTTGATGGCCTTCACGTGATACTTGTCGGACCGAGCCGCCAGAGAGAGGGCCTCGATGCCGACCACGTCCACGCCGGTGAAGGGCTTGAAGTCCAGAGCGTCCAGCTTGTCTCCGATCTGGGTGAACCGCTGGTAGCCGCCGGGCTTCAGCTCGGTGGTGGCCATGGTGATGGGCCAGATACCGCAGGCGAACAGCTTGTCGATGTTGAAGGCGTCGGCACCGCCGGCATAAGAGAGGCGCAGCTTCCCGCCAAACTCCTTGGCCATCATGGCGGCCATGGTGGTGGTCAGGGGGAAGAGGGACTTGCCCGCCATGTACATCTCCTCGCTGGGCAGTTCCCCGGCCTTCACGTCCACAGGGAAGGTGTTGGAGAGCTTCAGGCCAAATTCCAGACCCTCCCGGTCCGCCAGGGCCTGGAGGCGGTGGAACATGGGCACCGCGTCGGAATACTGCAGGTCCTCCTTGAAGTGGTGGTCGTCAAAGGCGATATAGTCATAGCCCATGGAGTCCAGAATGGACCGGGCGGTCTCGTACCCCAGGATGGTGGGATTGCACTTGACGAAGGTGTGCAGGTGCTTCTTCTCCAGCAGGTAGCTGGCGATCCGCTCGATCTCGTCCGGCGGGCAGCCGTGGAGAGTGGACACCGTCACGGATCCGGACACATGGGGAGTGATCGTGTCGATATAATCGCTTTCTCCCGGGAAGAACTCCTTCAAAACGGCGATGCACTCCTGGAAGATGGGCGTCTTGGAGGCGTCCACCATGCCGTTCAGGAAGGTGTCGATCTTCTCACCCTGGATGCCTGCCAGGTCATAGCCCACGGACATGTTGAACACGAATCCGTTGGGATCGCCCAGACCATAGACCTTTGCCATGATTTTCAGGGCGCACCAGGCCTTCACATACTCCTCAAAGGCCTGCTGGACATACAGCTCCGTGGACCACTCGCAGTTGTAGCACTCATCCTCCGCCAGAATGCAGGGGCGGTTGATGCAGGCGGCCAGATCCGCGCCGTCCATCTTCTGGACGGTCTTCAGCTCGAAGAACCGGGCGCCGGCGAAATAGCCGGCAATGATGTTCTGGGCCAGCTGGGTGTTGGGGCCGGCGGCGGGGCCGAAGGGGGTCTCGATGGTCTCCCCGAAGATGGGGAGCTTCTTCACGCCGGCCTTGTAGGGCTTGTGGACGCCGAACACGGCGCCGTCCCGGCGGTATTCGGTGGTGATCCAGGTCATCAATTCCCGAAAGGGAATGGGGGTCATTAACTCAGACATAGTTTTTCCTCCTCAGAATAACTCCTGAAATACGAATGCGCACTGCTTCCACAGGGGCACATCGGCCGGTCATCAATACTCCTTGTGGTTCAGCCGGCCCCACAGACGCTTGCTGCTCTCCAGAATGTGGGCATTCACGGCCTCCTCGTCGATCTCCGTCAGGACCCGGTCCTTCATCAGGATTCTGCCGTTAATCATGGTGGTCTGGCACTGCCGCCCCGTCATGCCGAAGAGCATGTGCCCGTCGATGTTGGCATCAGAGAACGGTGTGAAGGGCTTGTAGTCCATGACGATCACGTCCGCCGCCGCGCCGGGCTTCAGCACGCCCAGAGTGGGGAAGCCGGTGCGCTCCGCCATCTTGGCGTTGTTGCGGAACAGCATGTCCGTCACCTCGCACCAGCCCACGTTGGGCATACAGGCGTTGTGCCGCTGGGAGCACAGGGCCACCTTGATGGACTCCAGCATGTCGTTGGTGTAGGCGTCGGTACCCAGACCGATCAGAATGCCCTTCTTGTAGAGCTGCAGCACCGGAGAGATACCCACGGCGTTGCCCATGTTGCTCTCCGGGTTGTTGACGCACATGGTGTCCGTGGCCTTGATGATATCCATTTCCGCCGTGTTCACATGGATGCAGTGGCCCAGGATGGTCTTGGGTCCCAGGATGCCGTGGTCCTGGAGCCGCTGGACGGGCCGGCGGCCGTAGTTCTGGAGGGAGTCGTACACGTCGTTCATGCCCTCGGACACGTGGATGTGATAGCCCACCCGGCCGCTGTTGGCCGCCGCCATCCGGTCAAAGGTCTTGTCGGAGATGGTGAACAGGGCATGTCCGCCGAACATGGCCTTCAGCATATCGGAGGGGTTCTGCTCGCAGTAGTCGATGAAGTCCTTGTTCTCCTGCACCTGTCTCTTATACACATCTCCGAGCCCACGAGACATGCGCAG
>ENA-OXQR01000583-OXQR01000583.1-human-gut-metagenome-genome-assembly--contig:-NODE-583-length-11032-cov-6.54778_pt1 | contig 11032 bp, 8 predicted proteins | sample MGYA00249587_ERZ652573 | MGnify/ENA primary metagenome ERZ652573 (study PRJEB26925, sample SAMN05826651) | human gut metagenome | biome: ENVO:2100002; feature: ENVO:00000062; material: ENVO:00002003...
ATGATGCCGCCACGATATTGATGGTCGATTCCAATTTGCAGAGAGAACACATCCTGCCCAGTGAGCGGGCGTTTGCGTACAAAATGAAACTGGATGCCATGAAACAACAAGCAGGGCGACCACCACAAGATAATTATTCCCAACTTGGGAATAATTTTGGAAAGCTGTCAAGTAAAGAAATGGCCGAGGAACTTGGCACCAGTAAAAATCAGATATTCCGCTTTATTCGCCTGACAAACCTTGTTCCTGAACTGCTGGACATGGTGGACGAAAAGAAAATTTCGTTTAACCCTGCGGTGGAATTGTCTTATCTTGATGCAAAACAGCAGCAGGATTTTTTAGAAGCAATGGATGCTTCCCAGAACGCACCATCTCTTTCGCAAGCCATTCGGATAAAAAAGCTGGCGCAGCAAGGTGAGTTTGACTATGATGCAGTCTACAACATTATGAATGAGGAAAAGAAAAGCGAACTGGACACCGTAACCATCAAAAACGAAACTCTGCGGAAATACTTTCCGCGCAGTTACACGCCCCGGCAGATGGAAAGCATCATCATCAAGCTGCTCGACCAGTGGCAGCTTAAAAAGCAGCAGGCAAAACAGAAAAAGCAGGAAGAAACGCGCTGAGCATAGACTAAACCGTAAGACCCAGTTCCGGGTCTTTTATTTTTGCAAAAATTTTGGAGGAAACATCTATGAACTTTACTACCACTCACATTCGTTCCGAGAAAGTCACCATTGATACTCGCATCTACGCGATTCTGAACGGCAGAAAAAAGCCTGGTGAGGTCTATCTCGCTGCCATTGCCCCGGATATGGAGCTGACGGTCATCACGCTGGACGAGGTTTCTGATATCCTGCCCTGTTTTGATGAGAGCGATGTCTCCATCAACGTTGCAGACACCTCGCTGCTGCTCAGCTATCACCCGGCGCAGGTTCTCAAGTTTGCTGGCAAGCGGTATCTGACCGGCCCGGTGGTTCTGTATCGTGCCAATATGGACGGTGACATCATTTCACTGTCCGTTGACCAGATCTACCTTTTCCAGAAATACCTGTCGCAGCACAGCGTTACCCTGATGATTGACGAGCAAAAACTGACCTGCATCTGCATTGACTGAGGTGATGCTATGCTGAACTTTTTCATCGGTTTTGCATTTTTTGAGTTCGGCGCACTCTGCGGCTTCTTTATCGCAGCCTTGATGAATGCGGCGCGCGCCGGGCAGGAAATCACCATTAAATTTAAGGAGAACAAGCATGGAGCAGGAGAAAAACACCCTGACGGTGCTGGAAATTGCACCGGGACAGTATCCGAAGCAAGTTGAGATCAGCGATGAGCTGAAAGCATTGCAGTAGGCAGTCGGCGGTTCCATCGGTGCCACTTACCCTTTTGATGACTCTGTTGCCATCATCTACAACGATGATGACAAGCTGATGGGTCTGCCCCTGAACTGCGCCCTGCGGGACGAAAGCGGCGAAGCCTACGATGTGATTGCCGGAACTTTCCTGGTGGTCGGCCTGGGCGAAGAAGATTTTGCATCTCTCACCCCGGAACTGGCAGAGAAATTTGAGAAGCAGTTTCATCAGCCGGAATCTTTTATTCCGCTAGGACGCAGGATGCTGATTGTTCCCGTTCCCGATGAAGCCGTTCGCACAGACGAAAAGAAAACGGTTCCCCGCCAGCCTGTCGAGCATGACCGATGAAAGCAGTTTTCCGTGCAGGAGGTGGTGAAAATTGCAGGAAGAAATCGAGCAGAAGTCATTCAACATTATGATTTCGACCACGAAACTGTCTGCCCGGACAGTCCTCAATGCGGTAAAAGCAGCGATACGGCTGTATCAGTCCAAGGCATCCCAAGGAAAGCAGAGCGTCCGTACACTCCTGCGGCAGAATCGCGGTGTGTCCAGCGTGGAGATCCGCAAGACCGGTATTCGCGGCTTTGAGCGGTATAGGCGATTGGCTTAAATCGCTTCTGACCGCTGGCATCATGTCCAACCTGTCCAGGCTGTTCGATGCAGTCAACGAGCAGGTCGGTGACATTGCACAGCAGGTCGGCACTCGACCATCTGCCTTTGAACCGCGCGTCTTTGCGATGATCGAATCCCTCTCCCGGAATGTGGTTCTGCCCATTGCCGGAATCATCCTGACCTTTATCGCCTGTTACGAACTGATCGAGATGATTACCCAGCACAACAACATGGCGCAGTTTGAGCCTGCACTCATCATGCGATGGGTGTTCAAGACGGCGATATCCGTCTGGTTCATCAGCAACACGTTTGATATTGTGATAGCGGTATTCGATTTGACCCCGAAAGTCGTGGCAGATTCCAGCGGAATCATCGCTGGCAACACAAGGGTCAATGATATTGGATTATCCATGCTGGAAGCCAGTCTGATGCAGATGGAAGTCGGCCCATTGTTCGGCTTATGCGTTCCTTTCCTCTTTTGTTATGATTTACCTGACCAACACAGTTGGTCTGAACCCCGGCATTGTCGGCACCCTGATTGCAGTTTCTAAGCTGCTGGACGGTGTCACAGACATCTTCTTCGGCTCACTGATCGATAAGACCCATTCCAAAATGGGCAAGGCTCGTCCCTGGATGCTGTATGGTTACATCGGATGCGCCATCACTCTGGTTGCAATTTTTGCGATTCCCACCAGCCTTGGGCAGTTTGCGCAGTACGCATGGTTCCTGATCGCATACACGCTGCTGAACGCAGTGTTCTACACTGCCAACAACATCGCATACTCTGCGCTGACTGCGCTTGTCACGAAGAACAGTGCCGAGCAGGTCGAAATGGGTTCCTATCGTTTCATGTTTGCCTTTGCCACCAGCCTGCTGATCCAGTCCATCACACTGGGAGCTGTTTCCGCTCTGGGCGGCGGTGCTGCCGGCCGGCGCACCGTGGCCATCATCTATGCCATCATCGGTCTGGCAGTCAACACTCTGTCCGTTTTCTCCGTCAAGGAGCTGCCGGAAAGTGAACTGGTTGACACAAACGACAAAAAGGAAATCGAGCAGGACGAAAAATACAATCTGGTGCAGGCTGCAAAACTTCTCGCCGGCAACAAATACTATATGATGATCTGCGGCACTTACATCCTCCAGCAGATCTACGGTGCCATGATCAGCATGGGCACCTACTACGCCACCTACATTCTGGGCAATCAGAACTTGTTCGGTGTATTCTCTTGGGCAGTCAACATCCCTCTGATTATTGCGCTGGTGTTCACTCCGACGCTGGTCGCAAAGTGGAGCGGTATGTACAAGCTGAATGTGATGAGCTACACTCTGGCAACGGTTGCCCGTGCATTGGTCGCCGTGGCTGGTTACATGGGAAGCGGCAATGTTCCGCTGATGCTGCTCTTTACCGCAATCGCTGCTCTCGGTCAGGGGCCGTGGCAGGGCGATATGAATGCTGTGATCGCAGCCTGCTCCGAATACACCTGGCTCACGAAGCATAAGCGCGTGGACGGAACCATGTACTCCTGCACCTCTCTGGGCGTAAAGCTCGGTGGTGGTCTGGGCACGGCTATTACCGGTTGGCTGCTGGCTGCAAGCCACTTTGACAGTGCGCTGACGCTTCAGCCGGATTCCTGCATCAATATGCTGAAGATCATGTATCTGGTGATTCCTTTCGTGCTGGACGCAATCATCACCTTCATCCTCTCTCGGATGAAAGTCGAAGAAGCCAATGCAAAACTTCGTGCAGCCGCATAAAATCTGATATCCTCACACCTTACTTTTCTCCTTTCTGCCAAAGCCCGCACGAACCCCATCCGTGCGGGTTTTGACATATCAAGAATTCCACAACATCAACAAAATCATATAAGGGGGCGTTTTCATGTTTGAATGGCTTGCTAAATCCCATGTTGCAACTGTTGCCAATATAAACAGCAAAACAAAAATCATCTATGCGCTGAATGCTGCGAACATCCGCTACTACCTCAAGTGCCGGGACATCAATCGGTACAGCGCCACAAAGCGTGGCCGGATTGGGAAAATCGGTATCAAGCCCAAGTATGTTACAGAAATTTTCGTGGATAAGTGTGATTTCTTAGAGTCCAAATCCGCACTACTCAGGAAAGTCAGTAAAACCGCTACACTCCAATAACAATGGAAAAACAAAGAGAACTATGGTAAAATAGAAAAAACTCAAGCTCTTTGGGTATCACTTATGAAAACGAGAGAGGGTGTGATTATGACTCGACAACCGCACAAATTTTATATCGACTATTTGGATCATCTTACTAGCGAATCAACCAACTCATACAGTTCTCTTCTGAGTATTTGGCTTCGTTTTGATCTCTTGGTTTTTTGTCAAGATACCTTGTGTTTGTCTGTCCCTGCTTGTGTAAAGTTGCAGTCAACCACTGATTTGCTCGTTAATTTGGATGAATTTTGGGCGAACAACAGGATACAATTGCAGCTTGATAAAAAGCATCATGGAAATCCTCTACATTATTTTAGCAATCGAAAAAGCATATTATCCCATAGTATGTCTGAAAAACAACTGTCCAGTCATTTTGAGTTTCTTGCATACGAATTTCCTCGGACTCCCAATTTCTACAAATATTATATTCCTCAATTTTTGAACTCCAGAAATGAAATATTTATTCCCAAAACGCATGATACAGATTCACTATTTAGGAACACTGTAGTCAATCAATTTGAAAAGCACTATGACACCATTTGCCGTTCCTTGGATATTAATTCCCGCATCACTTTTACCGGAATTACAAATGAGGTCGAGAAAATGGCACTTGATTCTTGCGCTCTTTTTTAACGAGCATTAGTCGAGAATCATATTTATAATAATTTTACTCCTTCTATTTCTGAGCAAAAAATTTTAGCAACATTTTTGGATCGTGCTTTTGCATTAGCCAATGCAAGTGCTAGCGACGCTTATCCAGTCACACTCATTTTGAATCAACTTACAGGAAGAAGTATGGCAGCTCTTCTTCCCAAAGTATACCCAAAGCTTTACCATAATATTTGTAGCCTATCTTGGTCAGATGTGTATTACCTTAGCACGACGGCTACGTGGTTAAAATTTGTAAGATGTATAAATGCATTTATCTACATTATCCAAGATTTCCATAAGAATCACGAGTCACTTCCCATTGATGACATTATCCAAAAATTTAACTCCTACTCTATTCTATACGATTTGGTCACGTTTATCAAGGATAAGGCTATTGATAATATTAAATCTAAAATGTATGAGCAATACATTTTTTCTCAATCTCAAGATCCCTCTCAAATTTTCGATCTTCTATTGGATTGTTATAACGTAAAATACAAGCAACTTTTAGATGTCGTAATTGCAATTAACCTTTTCAGAGAAGCAGTTGAAAAAGAGATTCTTTCAATCAAATATAATTATCTTCAAGACCTTGGTTCTAAACAACATGCATCCTCTTATGAAATTTTGCATTAGCCTATAGAAATTCCATAAATTATGGCAGATATCCATGAAATTGAATTTGAGAAGAGTTGCCCCGTGAGGATGGCATTTTGAAAGCTGCTCGAACAGTGGTTGGCTGATTCTCAAACTGGCGGGCTTTTCTCAGAAAATCTTGATTTCAGCCCCATTTTCTTGATGGAATTCGATTCATCAGTCAAAGTTATATAGCAGCAGATAAAGATAGCGAGCACCCGCTTGTTCCAACAATTCTTCTACTGCCTATGTATGGTGCGGGCGCATATTGCGATTTCATGACGTATGTAAGTTGTTCAAGTTCATTTAGGATGACTCCTCTTTTATTTTAGTTTTGCAGATGACAGACCTCATCTTTATTATAGCCGAGGCCTTTTTCGCCATCCTTTTATTACTCGTAGATAAAACCTTTTTGATTCGCTCGCCTAGCAAATGTTTTTCTATGATCAACGAAAGACGATTCCGCAAAACAGAACCGTCTTTCGTTAATTATTTCTTGCTTTTCAAAACGCGGGAAAGTGCCATCATCAGCTTTTTTACATCGATTGGCTTTGCAATATGACTGTTCATTCCCGCAGCAAGGGAAGCCTTCACATCTTCGTCATAGGCGTTTGCGGATACGGCGATGATCGGTATTGCTGCCAATTTCTTATTTTCCAGGCTGCGAATCTCTTCGGTCGCTGCATAACCATCCATGACAGGCATCTGAATGTCCATCAAAACCACATCGTAAAACCCAGCTGCTGCATTTCGCACTTTTTCAACCGCAACAGAGCCATCCTCTGCCTCGTCCACTACAAATCCGGCTCCCGTCAAGACCGTTGCTTCAATTTCACGATTCAGTTCATTATCCTCTACCAGAAGCAGTCGTTTTCCAGTAAAGTCAACCGGTTCGACCTCGGAAATTTGCTGCGGTGCCACCGCTCTATCCTTTTCAGCAGCCAACTTCAGCGGCAGCTCTACAATGAACTCGGTTCCCTGATTTTCTGCGGACTCAACCCGGATGGTGCCGCCCGTAAGCTCAACGAACCGCTTTGTGATGGACAGTCCCAGTCCCGTTCCCGGAATGCCACTGACCGTAGAAGAACGTTCTCTTTCAAACGGCAGAAAAACCTTGTCCAGAAATTCACGGCTCATACCAATGCCGTTGTCCTTGGTACGAATCTCGTAGATTCCAACGCCTTGTTCTTCCGATGCACATTGCCGGATTGTCAACGACAGTGTACCGTTTTCGGGCGTAAACTTGACCGCATTGCTCAGCAGGTTCACCAAAATCTCCTTGACCCGCAGAGGATCGCACAAAACCTGTGGATTCTTGATGCCTGCTACATCCACCGTGAACGTCTGTTTCTTTTCCTCTGCTGTAACCCGGATGATCGTTTCCACTTCTTCAACCAATGCGGGCAGGTCACACGGTTCCTCCGACAATTCAATTTTACTATTTTCAATGCGGCTCATCTCCAGCACATCATTGATGATAGCCAGCAGATGATTACTCGAAATGTGAATCTTTTCCAAATCATCCTGTACCTGTGCAGGGAGATTCGGCTCTTTCAGTGCAAGGTCAGTAAAACCGATAATTGCATTCATCGGAGTTCGGATATCATGGCTCATATTAAATAGGAAGCGGCTCTTACTCTCGTTGGCTTCTTGTGCCAGTTTTGCCAGCTGTGACATTTCTTCCGCTTTTTTCTGCTCAAAGTCAAACAGCCGCCGCCGGGTACGCAGCCGTGTCAGAAGCACTACCACGAAGATCAGCACACCAATCGTCAGAATTGCAATTCCTGCAAAAAATCCAGGGTGCAGCCGAATCAGAACAAAGAGGTTGATGTTCTTCGCCTTGTAGCTTGTGTACTGAGCAGCCAGTTCGTCAATCGCACCGCTGGGCAGCGCATAGATTGCCTTGGTTAGAATGCCCGCCATCGCATGATCTACATTTGCACTGACGACCATTCGGTATTCATACGTTGGTTCACTCAAGGCCGTGTAGGTCAGCAGTCCACGTTCATCACGGTTGACAAATTCCTGTGCCGTGTATAAGTACACGAACGTTGCGTCTACCTTTCCGTTTAATACCGCCTGCAACGCATCCTCGCGTGTCGGGACGGTCACACGCTCTGCGCCCGGTGCCAGATTATCTTCAATTCCATAAGTGCCCTGGTTTTCTGCAATGGAGATTTTCCGAATCGTTCCGTCAAAATCCCTGCGAGTGACCATCGCCAGCTTCATTGTAACATAGCTGACCGTTCCGGCGCACTCATGTGTCTCCAGCCAATCTTCAGATGGAAGTCGGGAATCTATAAAGACATCCGCACCATTTGTCTGCTGCCACTCTCTGAACTCTGCACGGCTGGAAGGAATTTTGACCTGATAAGGAATGCCTACATAATCAGTCACCATCTGGAAATAGTCCGGGAGGATTCCTTTCAGTTCACCATTTTCGACATAAGAATACGGCGCACGATCCATGCTGCAAGCAATTGTCAGAACTTTTTCACCGCTGGCATACTGACAAATCAGTTCCTGCTCCTGCTCTGTAAAGGATAGATTCCGGTTTTCAAGGTGTGTGTAGTATTTGTTTTGCAGCGCATTTTTCCAGTCACCCTCGGCTGCGTTCATCTGGTCGATTGCATAATTGATTTCATCCAGAAGTTCTGTGTTTCCTTTTCGCACCATTGCATAAAAGTCGCGGGTGTCAAATTCTTCCAGAATACGTTCTCCTTTTGTCCGGCGCAGAGAACTGGAAACAACCGCATCGACCTTTCCTTGCTGCAAAGCCTGTGCCATTTCATCCGCAGATGAGTAATAAGTAACCGTATAGGAAAATCCTTTTTCCTTTGCCAGCTGTTCAAAATCATCATTCCGGCTGCTGTTACGCAGAACTCCCACGCGCATCCCATCATAGGTCGCATAGTCCTGCGCAATGATTGCTGTATTATCACTGCGCACAGATAAGACACAGCTGCTTGTACCGATTGGTTTAGAGAAATCAAATAATTTTTCGCGTTCAGGCGTTTTTTGTGCAGAAGTCAGCAGATCGATCTCACCATCTGCCAGCATCTGCTGTATCTCATCCCAGCCGCAGTCATAGCCGAGGTATTCATACTCCACATTCAGATACCGCGCCATCATTCGCAGGAAATCTTAGCCGTATCCGCTGCGTGTGCCATCTTCGCCCATCATGTGGTAGCCCTCAAATTCAAAGAAGCCTATCCGGATGACCTGTCGTGGAGCACTTTCAGCCGAAGCACGGGGCAGACAAGTCAGCAGAAGCCCCAGCATGAAAACGACTGCTATGAATGCACTGACGATGCGTATTCGTCCTTTTTGTATGGAAAACGCCTGTACCATAAAACTTCCTCCTCATCCACCGGACACCTGATGCTGAATCCATTCGACAACAATCCATAACAATTATACAAACTAGCGTCGAATCGTGCAAGGAGAAATCAACATCTGTCCATTTTTTAGCACAAAATTCGGCTTTGTAAGTTCTTTTATAAGTTCTGTCCACATTTTCTTCCATATACTAAGCAAATGTGCTATAATTTATATAATTAGTATGTGTGTTGACATTTTTATCGAAGAGAGGACGCTTTTATGGACTATAATCAAGGCTCTATCTGGAGAAAATGGGATTTTCACGTTCATACGCCTTATTCCATTCTGAACAATGGATTTGGATTCGACCCATTCACATTAGGCGATGATGATTTGGAACCCAAATTCGATGAGTATGTAAAAAAGTTGTTTACAATGGCTGTTGAGCAAGGAATCGCAGCAATTGGCATAACCGATTATTTTATGATTGAGGGATACAAGCGCATTAAGCAGAAATACCTTGATTGTCCAAAGAAAATGAAAGAGTGCTTTCCGGACGATACTCTCCGCCATGCCGTTGAGCAAATTTATATCTTTCCAAACATTGAACTTCGGCTAGATACCTTTGTTGGAGATGCTGCTCATTCTGTGAATTACCATGTTATTTTTTCGCCGGAAATCTCAATTCAGGAAATCGAAGATAATTTCTTGCACCGACTCAATTATAAGTTTAATAACGCATCACATTCGCTGACAATAGCCAATCTCAAACGTATTGGAGAACAAATAAAAACTGATAATGCGGCTTCCGGTTCCGATATTCTTGTTGGTTTGAAGCATGCCACCGTTTCCTACGGTGATGTTCTTGAAAACCTCCAAAATAATCCTTCTTTTTCTGGAAAACATCTAATTGTCATTCCAGTAGATGAGGATTTGTCCGGTATTTCTTGGCGGGGAAGAGACTATTCCACACGGAGAGACTTGTATGCACAATGCAGCTGTTTCTTCACATCAAACAAAGGCACTATTAAGTGGGCATTAGCTGTCGGTGAAGAAAAAGAGCGGATTCACGAATTTGGCTCTATCAAGCCTTGCATTTGGGGCTCCGATGCACACGGCTATGATCGTCTCTTCAAGCCGGACAGGGATAATTTCTGCTGGATAAAGGCAGATCCTTCCTTTGATGGTCTCACGCAAATTCTATATGAACCCGCTGAAAGAGTGCGCATCCAGCCTGCCAATCCAAATGTCCGTGATGCACACCAGCTGATAGAGTCTATTCAATTTAACAACCAAGATTTTCAAGAATCGCCTATCTACTTCAATGATAGCTTAACATGTATTATCGGTGGAAAGTCTACTGGCAAGTCCATGCTATTGCGCCAGCTTGCGCTCAACATCGATCCGACTTATGCTTATGAGCAGGAGAAAGGTGGGTCACAATCAGCAACAAGTTTTCCTAAAGCTGATGCCACCGTCAAATGGAAAGACGGGACTACTGAAAGTCGAAAAATTGTTTATATTCCCCAGACTTACTTAAACCGAACAATCGATAATCCCGAAGAATCAACAGCGATTCACAGTATTATTGCAAATGTTCTTTTACAAGAGCCTGAGATCAAAGCCGCTCATGATACTCTTGCACATACTGTCAGCATGATTCGGCGAAAAGTACAGGCATCCATCGACAATTTGCTTTCAGAACAAAAGCATCTTGCGGATGTAGAAGCGTTGCTCAAGCGCGATGGTTCTTCTGATACTTACACCTCAACAATTTTCTCGCTGGAAGCAAATCGTTCTCAATTAGCTAAAACAACGAATATCACTTCTGAAGAAATTGAACGATTCAATTATCTTGAAAAGGAACTTCAAAAGTTAATCCATCAAAAAGAGACTATCGAGGCTGAACTCAGTCGTTACAACAGTTTGCCCGACCCATGCATTATTATCCCAGGATTCTTCAGCAGTGTAGATTTTCGCAATATTACACATACCTATGCTTCTTATTTTCCAAGAACTGAAAAGGCATTATCTACAGCGTTGGATCAAGCGAACCAAGCTGTTCTTTCAATTTGGACTCAAGCTATCAAACAGAACATTCAGGATCTCCATGACATTATTCAGCACACCGATGAGGAGATTCAGTCCACCTCCATTGAACATGGAGCCTTGAAAAACAAGGTTGCTCAAAATCAACGCTTGCAAGATCTCACCACGCGAATCAATACAGAGCGTACAAAATTGCAAGTTGCCAAAGATCGGGAGGCAGATC
>ENA-OXQR01000584-OXQR01000584.1-human-gut-metagenome-genome-assembly--contig:-NODE-584-length-11024-cov-6.34953_pt1 | contig 11024 bp, 8 predicted proteins | sample MGYA00249587_ERZ652573 | MGnify/ENA primary metagenome ERZ652573 (study PRJEB26925, sample SAMN05826651) | human gut metagenome | biome: ENVO:2100002; feature: ENVO:00000062; material: ENVO:00002003...
AGAGACAGATATATAAGTGGAATATTTATTCTTATATATGGTCTGTTAATGTTTATTCATAACAACGCCAAGTTCAAGATTCCTGTCGTTCTTATGCTTACATTCTCAGTATCAATCATTGAATGTACAATGAATATGGATGCAACCGGTATTGGAACAACAAGCCGTACATCATATCTTCTTGATTATGATGCCGTAAAGACTGTTACAAAAACCGTATCTGATAATGACACATCCTTCTATAGAATGGATAAGCTTTTTGGAGCGCGTTCTAAAAATGATGGTGCATGGCATAATTACCGAACTGTTTCAACATTTTCATCAACATGCAATGCAGGGATGTCAAAGCTTTACAACCTTATAGGAATGGAAAATTCAACTAATGCATATGGCTGCAATGGTCTTACCGCTGTTACTGATTCTCTTTTCTCTGTAAAATACACTATTTCTAACCGACTTTTAGTTGAAAGTGATATAAGAAATTATTATACAGGCAGCGATGGTGAATTTGTGTATAAGAATAATTACACACTTCCTATTGGTTATGCGATTAACAGTTCAACAGCATATGACCTTGTTATGGCTAAGAATAACAATGGTATTGAGAACCAGAATATTCTTATTCAATCTCTTACCGGAATAAGTGATGTATTTGAATATACTACTTCATTCCCTACTGAAGCCGATTGTATTATCACACCTTCAAAGAGTGGTCATATGTACCTGTCAGTTGCGAATAAATCTGTTGATTCCGTAACTGTTACTATTAATAACACAACCACTTACACCTACAATAATATAAAGAGCAATAACCGGATTCTTGATATTGGTTATGTCCACGACACAGATACTGTCGAAGTAACTTCTGATACCGGCGGAATGAATCTTTCTGTATACACACTCGATGAAGACAAATTCATCAGGGCTTACAATAAACTCAATTCAGAAAGCTATCAGGTTGAGAAATTCTCTGATACTAAATTTACAGGAACTCTTACTGCTTCCTCAGACAAAGCAATATTATTCTCTATTCCATACGATGGTGGCTGGTCTGTGTATATTGATGGCAAGAAAGCTGACACTTATGCCTGGGAAAATGCATTGTTATGTGTTGACGTAAGTGCCGGAACTCACACTGTTGTATTAAAATATCGTCCTGTTAATTTAATATTGGGTTGCGTTATTACTACACTTTGCATTATTATATTGATTGGCATTTATCTTGCCAGCTGCTTTATTAAAGCAGGAAAAGTAAATATGGCACATTTTCCGTTAGTTATCAGAAAATATCTTGATGATCCGTCTCTTACTAACAAAGACATTAAGAAACTGTCTGATGATAATATAGAAAGTTCTATTCTTGATGATATGGATGATTTCGAGAATCTTGAATCACCTGATATTGATGATGAACTTACTGACAGTCTTCTCTCTTCTATTGAAGATGAAGAAGATAATTTTAATGAAGAAAATACAGATATTTAATTCAAGGAGGATTTATAAATGAAATTATGGGGTGGACGATTCACCAAAGAAACTAATGAGCTTGTTAACAACTTCAACGCATCAATTTCATTTGACCAGAAGTTCTATAAGCAGGATATTGAAGGAAGTATTGCACATGCTACTATGCTCGGCAAGCAGGGAATTATTCCTGAAAGCGAAAGTGAGCAGATTGTAGAAGGTCTTAAGGGAATTCTTGCTGATATTGAATCAGGAAAGCTTGAAATCACTGATGAATACGAGGATATCCATACATTTATGGAGGCTACTCTTATTGAGAGAATCGGTGATGCCGGAAAGAGACTTCACACAGGACGAAGCAGAAATGACCAGGTTGCTCTTGATATGAGACTTTTCACAAGACAGGAAGTTCTTAATACTGATGCTGAGCTTAAAGAGCTTATGGCTGTTATCTTAAGAATCATGAAAGAAAACACTCATACATTCATGCCTGGATTTACTCATCTTCAGAAGGCACAGCCTGTTACTGTTGCTCATCATTTCGGTGCATATTTCGAAATGTTCAAGCGCGACAGAAGCAGACTTCACGATATATATGAAAGAATGAATTACTGCCCTCTTGGTGCAGGTGCACTTGCAGGAACAACCTATCCATTAGACAGAGAACTTACTGCTTCTCTTCTTGGTTTCTATGGTCCAACACTCAACAGCATGGATTCTGTTTCTGACAGAGATTACCTTATTGAATTCTTATCTGCATTATCAACTATCATGATGCATTTAAGCCGTTTCTCTGAGGAAATATGCATCTGGAATTCCAATGAATACAGATTCATAGAACTTGATGACGCTTTCAGTACAGGAAGCTCTATTATGCCTCAGAAGAAGAACCCTGATATCGCAGAGCTTGTAAGAGGTAAGACAGGCAGAGTATATGGTGCTCTTATGAGCCTCCTTACAACAATGAAGGGTATTCCTCTTGCTTACAATAAAGATATGCAGGAAGATAAGGAATTATCATTTGACGCATTTGACACAGTCAAAGGCTGCATCAGCCTTTTCAAGGGCATGATTGATACTATGAAGTTCAACAACAAGAGAATGGAAGCTTCAGCAAAGAACGGCTTCACTAATGCTACTGATGCTGCTGACTACCTTGTTAAAAAGGGAGTTCCTTTCAGAGAAGCCCACGGTATTGTCGGTCAGCTTGTTCTTATGTGCATTGAGAAAAATATTGCACTTGATGACCTTTCACTTGAAGAATACAAGGCTGTAAGCCCTGTATTTGATGAAGATATCTACGAGGCTATCAGCCTTCAGACTTGTGTAGATAAGAGACTTACTCTTGGAGCTCCTGGTCCAGAGGTTATGAATAAGGTTATTGCTATATATGATAAATATATGGATGAGAATTAGTTTCGGGGTTGTACAGTCTGTGAGTTAAGCATTAGTGCCAACTTTAGGTAAGCTGACCTAGTGGCTGTAAATGCCGCCATATACAGCCACTAGGACCGCTTACCTTAGTTGTGATGGTGTGAAGCACTTCTTCGACTCCCCAACCGTTAAAATCATACTCTTATCTTAGTTCCCTTAGTATCCCTGTGTGCCGTCTTCATCTTGGCAAAGCTGATACTCTTGCCCTTATATTCCATTGTGAACTCATCACCTTCTGTAAGCAGGAATACATCTTCTATATAATCATCTTTTGAAAGCTTGATTCCTCTTACGCCTACAGCACTCTTCTTCTTCATTGGAATGTCTGTTAATGGGAACTTTAAGAACACTCCGTTTTCTGTCTGTACAATTACATTCTGGTTGCTCTCGACAACCTCTTCTTCCTTGATTTCTCCATCAAGTGAGAACTTTGAATAAATCTCTACTCTTGCGTCTGTTGAATACATTCCGATTAGCTTGTCGTCATCTGCTAATTTTGTACATGCAACTGTACGCTTTGCAACCTGGAATTCTTCGCTGTCAACAAGCTTCATCATTCCCTGTCTTGTGACAAAAAGCATTTTCTGATTCTTAAGTCGTTCAAATGGAGTAATGTACACAATTATCTCCTTAGAGCTGTCATAGTTACACAGATTATCAATCGGTGTGCCTTTATCTCTGAACTTAGTGAACGGCAGATCCTTTATCTTTAACTGGTGCAGATCTCCGGTATCAGTAAATATACAGATTTTATCTGTGTTCATTACCGGAATGACATATTTGTTTTCGTTAAATACAGCCTCTTTATTTCTCTCAAATGCAGCCATATCAATAGTTCTTGCATATCCGAATCTGTCCATAATAAACATAACTTCCATCTCTGGAATCTTCTTTTCCTCAAATACAGCAGCTTCGCCGTCTTCAATTACGGTTCTTCTTTCAACACCGTATTCCTTCTTAATATTAAGAAGGTCAGCCTTGATAACCTTTGCCATCTCTTTTCTGCTGCCAAGTATCTTTTCATACTTTTCAATCTTCCTGACACATTCATCATATTCTTTCTGAAGATTAAGAATTTCAAGACCAATCAGCTTGTACAGACGCATTTCCAATATTGCTCCTGCCTGTCTTTCCGTGAAATCAAGACCTGCAGCCTGCTTTTTTGACTGCTCTGACTTGAATCTGATTCCCTCAACATTACCATTGACAAGGCAGTCCTTCGCCATCTTAAGATTAGCGCTGCCTCGTAATATCTCGATAATAAGGTCAATAATATCACAGGCTCTTATAAGACCTTCCTTAATCTCCCTGTTAGCCTTCTCCTTTTCAAGAAGTGTTGTGTACTTTCTTGTAGCAAGCTCATACTGGAAATTAATGTGATGTCTGATTATATCCTTAATCCCTAAGGTCTCAGGTCTTCCATCAACGATAGCCAGCATATTTACACCAAATGTATCTTCTAACTTGGTCTTCTTGTACAGAAGATTCTCAAGATTCTTGACATCCGCGTTCTTCTTAAGTTCAAGGACAATTCTTATTCCTTCCTTAGAAGATTCATTGGAAATATCGACAATATCAGTAGTTTTCTTAGTTTCTATAAGGCTTACTACATCAGATATAAATTTACCTATGTTAGCACCAATCATTGTATATGGAATCTCTGTAATAACAAGCTTGTCCTTCTCAGAACGGTTCTTGGCAGGCTCGAATACGACCTTGCCTCTTAACTTAATCTTACCTGTTCCAGTCTCATATATTGCACCAAGCTCGCTTTTATTAATTACAATTCCGCCTGTAGGAAAATCCGGTCCAGGGCAGAGCTGCATAAGCTCGTCTGTTGTGATATCCTCATTATCCATATATGCACATACTGCATCAACAACCTCTGATAGATTGTGTGGAGGGATATTAGTTGTCATACCAACCGCAATACCATCTGCACCATTTACAAGCAGATTAGGTACTCTTACAGGAAGAACCTCAGGCTCTTTTTCTGTCTCATCAAAGTTAGGCACGAAATCCACAACATTTTTATCAAGGTCAGCAAGATATACGTTCTGTGTGAACTTTTTTAACTTAGCTTCTGTATATCGCATAGCGGCAGCTCCGTCACCTTCGATAGAACCGAAGTTTCCGTGTCCGTCAACAAGAGCCATACCCTTCTTAAAATCCTGTGAAAGTACAACGAGTGTCTCATATATTGAACTGTCACCATGTGGATGGTATTTACCCATTGTATCACCAACGATACGTGCAGACTTTCTGTGAGGCTTGTCGTAATTAAGCCCCAACTGGTCCATGGCATACAGCACCCTTCTCTGTACCGGCTTTAAACCGTCCCTTACGTCAGGAAGTGCTCTTGCTGTAATAACGCTCATGGAATAATCTATATAGGACTTCTGCATAACCTCAGAATACTCAGTCCTTATAATCTTCTCAGCCATTTTCTACTCCTTTAGCTTTTACGCATCAATCTCAGCTTCATTAGCATGCGTATATATAAATTCTCTTCTAGGTGGTACATCTGTACCCATAAGCATTGCTGTAACCTCAGTTGCAAGCCTTGCGTCCTCAATCTCAACCTGCTTTAAAATTCTTGTTTCAGGATTAAGAGTTGTCTCCCATAGCTGGTCAGGATCCATCTCTCCAAGACCTTTGTATCTCTGAAGTGTAAATGTTCCTGACGTATGCTTCTTTCTGTAATCCTCAAGTGCCTTGTCATCATATAGATATTCACCCTCGCCCTTCTTAGGAACAACCTTATAAAGAGGTGGTGTAGCAATATATACATGTCCCTGATTAATAAGCTCAGGCATGAATCTGTAGAAAAATGTAAGAAGCAGTGTATCAATATGTGCTCCATCCACATCGGCATCAGTCATGATAATAATCTTATTATATCTTAATCTGCTAATATCAAAGTCATTACCGTAGCCCTCTAAGAATCCACAGTTGAATGAATTAATCATTGTCTTAATCTCGGCATTGGCAAGTACCTTATCAATACTTGCCTTTTCAACATTAAGAATCTTACCTCTGATTGGAAGAATTGCCTGAGTTCTTCTGTTTCTTGCAGTCTTTGCTGAACCTCCAGCTGAATCTCCCTCTACAATGAACACCTCACATTCCTCCGGATTCTTGCTCTCACAGTTGGCAAGCTTTCCGTTGCTGTCTATAGAGAACTTCTGCTTTGTAAGCATATTTGTCTTAGCCTTTTCTTCTGCTTTTCGTATCTTCGCAGATTTTTCAGCACATGCAATTACAGCGTTAAGGTCGTCCAAATGTCTATCGAAATAAAGCTGTACCTCGTCTCCTGTTACATTTGCAACAACTGTACCAGCATCCGGATTATCAAGCTTGGTCTTGGTCTGTCCCTCAAATCTTGGTGCAGGGTGCTTAACTGCAACAACTGCAGTCATACCATTTCTTACATCAAGACCTGTAAAATTCGCATCCTTATCCTTTAAGATGCCAAGTTCTCTCGCATACTGGTTGATAATCATTGTAAACTTGGTCTTAAAGCCTGTAATATGCGTTCCACCCTCCTGAGTGTATATGTTATTACAGAAGCCAAGAATATTTTCCTCAAATTCATTAACAAACTGAAATGCTACTTCAACCTCAATATCTTCCTGCTTCTTCTTAAAGTAGACGATATCGCATACTGTCTCTTTGCCATTGTTAAGGTCTTTGATATATGCCTTAAGTCCGTCAGGCTCATGGAAAGTTTCCTTATCCTCGCTGCCCTTTCTCTTATCTTCAAACTCAATTGTAAGCCCCGGATTAAGATATGCAGTCTCATGAAGCCTGCTCTTTATCGCGTCTGCTTTGAATCTTGTCTTTTCAAATATTTCTCCATCAGGAAGAAATGTAACAGTTGTACCAGTATCATTTTTTCTGCATGTACCAATCTTTTCAAGTGGCGCTGTTGCTTTTCCACGCTCGTATCTTTGCTTGTACACACCACCATCAACTCTTATCTCGACCTCAAGCCATACAGAAAGTGCATTAACTACAGATGCACCAACGCCGTGAAGTCCTCCAGATATCTTATATCCGCCATCTCCGAACTTGCCGCCTGCATGAAGTACTGTAAATACAACCTCAACCGCAGGTATTCCGGCTTTAGGATGGATTCCGATAGGAATACCTCGTCCATTATCCTTGATAGTTGCTGTTCCATCATCATTAAGAGTTACATTTATCTGTGTACAAAAACCCGCAAGATGTTCATCCACTGAATTATCCGCAATCTCATATATAAGATGATTAAGACCTTTTGTTCCGACACTTCCAATATACATACCTGGTCTCATTCTAACCGCTTCAAGACCCTCGAGTATTGATATACTGTTAGCATCATATTTATTAGCTGCCATTATTAATTACTCTCCTCTTTACTTTCCAAAATACGCATTGAAAATATCCTCAAAGCTGCTTCCCAACGTATACGCATCCTGAATACTTAATTTCTTCCATTCGCTATTATTAAATTCCATATATATACCAGCTTCATATTTCTCAAAATCAGTATTAAACTGCTCTAACTTTCTCTTTTCAAGAATTGCAGACTTATTAACCTCAGTCTTAGCCTTATCATTATCCGATGTACATCTTATAATGTAATATCTGCCTGCTGACTCAACTATACTGCTCATCTCACCAGTAGACAGATTGAATGCTGCTTTTTCAAATGCTGCATCCATCTCGCCACGTTTCAGTTCGTACTCATATTCGCCATCCGCATTGTACTCCTTGGCAACAGCAAAGAATGAACTTCCTGAATTCACAAGATTATATGCTTTATTAATATCTTCCTCTGAATCTGATACAATATACTGGATATCAATAACTCTTGCCTCATCTGCGCTTACTTCAATATCCATGCTGGAAGTAAGGTCATCGTAGAGTTTCTGTGCTATTGCAAATTCAGTAAACATTGTATTCAGTTTATCCTTAGTTATTCCTGTACTGCTTATCTGCGATTCAGTTAATTCATTGTAAAATGCATCAACAGCCTTACCCACAGAATCTTTTTCTTCTCTTCCAAGCACAACACCGCGTTCCTTAGCCTTAACATTCATAGCCTTGACGCGCATTAACTTACTCTTAATCTGGTCCTTAATATAGCTTTCAAAATCAGCATCACCAATTTTCTCTCTCCATATATTACTGCCAAACATTTCCTCATATTCCTTCTTCACATCAGACATGAGAATATCTGCCTCGCATGTATTAGTTGTCTTCTGTCCTGCTGTCTTAATAAGCTCACCGCTCTTCATTCCTGTTGTGAAATATATCAGACGTCCATTAAAGAACTTAATATATCCTGCAACTAACAGAACTACAACAAGAATAACTGCTAATATAATAAATGTTTTTTTTCTTCTTTTCATATTCTATCCTCTTTAATTATTTGTGATATGGCTCATTCTTCATAATCCTGTAAGCCCTATATATCTGTTCCAAAAGAATAACTCTCATAAGCTGGTGCGGAAATGTCATCCTTGAAAAACTCAGCTTATAATCAGCTCTCTTAAGTACTGCATCTGCAAGTCCCAAAGAGCCTCCTATTACAAATGTTATGTTACTTGTTCCTTCTATTCCAAGTCTTTCAATCTTTTCTGATAGTTCAACAGAATCAAGCATTTTCCCTTCTATTGCAAGTGCACATACATAAGCATCATCTTTAATGGCAGAAAGGATTCTCTCCCCTTCCTTATTCTTAATCTGTTCATTGACTATATCACTTGCATTATCCGGTGTTTTCTCATCAGGTAGTTCAACAATATCAAGCTTACAGTATCTTGAAAGTCTCTTAGAATACTCTTCAACTGCCTGGGTATAAAACTTTTCCTTAATCTTGCCTACACATACAACATTTATACGCATCTGTACTATCCTTCCACGAAGAAATATCCGCCATTATCAAGCCTGAATACTTCTAACTGCTCAAGAAGCTCATCATTGCTTAAGTCAGATACATCCATTCCCTCATCATCCATCACTTCTCTTAATTCTTTAATATCCTTGCAGTATACCGCCATACAGTCCTCTAAGAATTCCTTAGCTTCCTCTAAATCATATGCAACAGGCTCATCGAAAAGCTGTTTCTGATCTCTTAAAAACACCTTCGCACACTCATCAATATGTTTATCCATAACTTAAATCTCCTTATCTTATCTCTTTAAATTGCTCTCTTAATGTTCCTTCTACCCATCCTGTTACGAAACGCCCGTGTTTCTTAACATCTTCTACAGCTTTCTCCATAACATATGAATAATATACCTATCCAACATAGCGATATCATTATAATTATCACCAAATGCCATGCATTGTTCAGGTTTTAGTCCAAAATACTGCTGAACCTGCTCAATTCCTCTTCCTTTATTAACATTAGTGTCCATAAGGTCTAAGTAAAGTTCTCCCGATACAAGTACTGAAGCCTTATCACTCCATTTGTTAATAAAATGTTCTTTAGAGTTCTTAATTCCTGTCATATCACACACAGCTATCTTTAATATATCCTCGTCAATGTCTGTGAACTTATCAACTAATGTAGTATGATAATTGACCACCTTGGTCATCCTGTAATAATATTCTTGAGACTTAGGCTTAATATATGACGTATGTTCTCCTGATACAAGCACCTCACAATTAGGCTGTTCAATTACATCCTCAATTATCTCTAACGCAAGCTTCCTATCCATCGCAGTCTTTCCAATAGTTTCACCCTTGTATTCCACAAGTGCACCATTCTCTGCAATATATGCAAGCTTATCACTGACAGCCCCAAAAAGTCTCTTAAGACTCGTTATCTGCCTGCCACTAGCCGGTGCAAATATAACGCCTTTATCAACAAGTTTATTGATATACTGTATCGTAGATTCATCGACGCTCTGTGCTCCGTCTGTCTCTTATACACATCTGACGCTGCCGACGTAAGAAGCAATGTCCCATCAAGGTCACTTGCTACGAATTTAACCATATATTTTCTCCTTAAAATGTTTTAAGCTCATGTACAAGTCTTGCAACAGGCAGACCGACAACATTATTATAGTCGCCTTCAATACCCTTAATGTATGCTGCGAATTTTCCCTGAATACCATATGCACCAGCCTTATCCATAGGCTCTCCTGTGCTTATGTAATCCCTGATTTCCTCATCAGTCATATCATATACCCACACATCAGTCTTTTCATAAAAACTTACATTCTTATGTGTGCTGCATATAGTTACACCTGTATACACCTGATGTATCTGACCTTCTAAAGACTTAAGAATTCTGAATGCATCCTCTTCATCCTTAGGCTTGGTAAGAATCTCTCCTTTATGATAAACAATAGTATCTGCACCTATAACGATTACAGAATCATCTTTATCTGCATATTGCTCTAATACAGACTGTGCCTTAATAGAAGATAATTCTCTTACATAATCTTCAGGCTCCATCTCTTTAATATTCTCATCTGCATCACTTGTAACAACAGTAAAATCAAGTCCTACCTGACTCATTAATTCTCTTCGTCTTGGTGAACCCGATGCAAGTATCAAATGTTTCATAAAACTTCCATCTCCTTGTTCTTCACTGTATTTTGTGTTCAAAGCCTACTTCGACTCATACATATTGCATTATAGCATAAAAAAGCAGAGTGCTTCAATACCACCCCAATAAAAAAGGCACAACATTACTGCTGTGCCTCTCTGATATCATTAACATTTATTATCTTTTATTGCTCTTTTTGCTTATCACAATAACAGTTCCAGAAATAACAGCTGCTGCTACAAGAATCACAATATATACCCATACATGATTATTGTCACCAGTCTTTACAACCTCTTCATCAGCCGCAACTTCACCAGCTTTTCTGACTCTTGAGCCATCAACAGTCTCATCTTCTTTTCCTGTAACTAATTCTTCATCTCCTGCAACTTCACCAGTCTTCTTTGTGACCTGAGTTGATGAAGTTGTATGTTCTTTTGTCTGTTTATTAGAATCTACTGTTGTTTCATTTGACTTTGTTGTCTCATTAACAGCTGTTGTTTCGTTTGATTCTGGTTTTGTCGGCTTAGTTTCCTTACCAGCATCAACTGTTGTCTCATTCGACTTTGTTGTCTCCTGCGCA
>ENA-OXQR01000589-OXQR01000589.1-human-gut-metagenome-genome-assembly--contig:-NODE-589-length-10936-cov-8.59232_pt1 | contig 10936 bp, 10 predicted proteins | sample MGYA00249587_ERZ652573 | MGnify/ENA primary metagenome ERZ652573 (study PRJEB26925, sample SAMN05826651) | human gut metagenome | biome: ENVO:2100002; feature: ENVO:00000062; material: ENVO:00002003...
CACCTTCGACAAGGACCACGACGAGAAGGGCCGACCCACCTACTACAAGAAGTAACTCCAGTATTCAGAGCAGGCAGAAAGACTTTCCGTTTTTCTGCCTGCTCTGGCTTTCCGAAGATGCCAGATTTCAGGTGTGCTCAGCAGACTCCCCGCTCTTCTCTCAGCGCGATGTATGATGACCGGGGTGTGTTTGACGCCTATCTGTTTTTAGATGCAAGCCCTGATATTGTTATGGTAGATCCCTGCATGATCTGCCCTCCTCCCGCAAGATTTTAGGTCGCAGGAATGGGTGACGCAATGGTGACATGGTTTGAAACCGGGGCTTGCCTGCACTCGAGAAGCAACAGCCGCGTCGGGGGGGCCTCCGGCCATCGCGGATATATGGTTGGCCGCCCTCTGCCGGAGAACGGCTATGCGGCAACATTCGCAGGAGAACGCAAGATCTGCACATCTGCCACGGACAACATCATTGAGGCCAGCACCCATCCATCCGGCGTCGGTTTTGAGCGCGGCATTCTAGCGGTGACTCACAGCATCCGGAAATGCTATGCCCTTATTCCTAAGCTGCACAGAATTCTCCACGGCAAGCTGATTCCCTTCTGCACGATTGTTCAGTCGGTACCCAAAAACGCACCGAAAGCAGAAATTGCAGATGCGCTCTTGACTGCAGATACGGCAGGAAGCATTTTTAAGAACAGATAACCCCCAGACTGCTCTCCTTGTTTTTCTGCAGGAAGACGATCGATAATCATCGAACACACAATATCGCTGGGTGCCTATTGCGAAAAAAACGCTCCGCGCGGTACTGCGGCTTTTCCCTGCGCAGCTAATCAAGGTTATATTCAACAATTTGTGACTGGGCAAATTTATTCCATATTGGCATCATAACGTTGAATGGTTTTTCCTTCTGAATAGACACATGTGTGGTTCTTTTCAAGCTGCGGGTTGGACAGCGCAATTTACTTCCATAAGCAGCTCAATGTTCTCTCTGGTATGACACCGCGGGAATACCGTGCCAATCACTCCACGCAAGTATGCGGTCCTTTGATAGGGCCGGCAGTATGACAACAGTTCATACAGTCCCTTCATCGTGTTTTGGCCGCCTTTTTACTTGGTTGTACCATGGGGCCCCGTATAAACTTTATTTTTATCCTCTTTAACCGCTCTCAATAGTATCCATCTCACAGCAAAGGAAGCCTGCCCCTTTCGGGACAGGCTTCCTCCTTCTCACAGAGCCTCCAGTTTCTGCGCATACGCCTCCCGGTTGATTTGTCGGCTCTTAAAAACTTGGAACCCCAATTTCCCCATCACGCCGGATAGGCCAGACAGGCAGCAGAAACAACCGCGCTTACGTTTCTCATCAGCCGGAATGCCCTGTACCTGCGGTAAAGACCGCTGCCGGGACGCCTCTGCCCATGAACGCCGGGGCTGTCTCTTTCGCCTTTGTCACACTGCCGGATGGGACATCCCCCGCAGCTCCAATTTGTCAGTGGGCCGTTTTTCATAGCCGCAGACAAGGACCGCCGAAAATTAAAAATTTTCGGCGGTCCTTGGTGGGCCCAGCTGCATTCGAGGCAATGGTCTGCAAAGTTGGAGTTCTCAGTCCGTCAAAGAGAAACTCATTGGAGCACAAGGGGTTCCGTGGAGTTGCACAAATTTCGGCATATTGAGGAGAAGTACCCGGAACCGTTGCACCGCAACAGCTCCGGGTTATTTACAAATAGGTGTGAAACAGTCGTCCAGGCAATTTTTTTCAATCTCGACTCATTTATGCCCATGGAATCCAGTATTTCAAGTGCCGCAAAATGCATCACACATCACATGAAGAATAAAACGATCTTTTCACTGAAATTGGAATGCATCCGCTGTTACTCCACCTTTAGCATCCGGTACCCTACTCCAATGTGCGTCTGAATATATTGCGGAGAATCCGGATCCCGTTCCAACTTCTTGCGCAGGGTGGCCATATAGACCCGGAGAGATGCCACATCGTTTTCCCAACTCCTGCCCCAGATCTGCTGGGCGATGAAGGTGTGCGTCAACACTTTGCCCACATTCTTGCACAGCAGGCATAGCAGCTTGTACTCACTGGGCGTCAGATGCAGTTCCTCTTCGCCCAGAAACGCGCACCCCGCAGCATAATCCACCTTCAGCCTGCCGTTGGTGAATACAGCGCCTTCGTTCACCACTCCGGCCTGCAGGGTAGCCAGCCTGCGCTGGGTTACCCGCAGACGGGCCAACAGTTCCTCCACGGAGAACGGCTTGGTCAGATAGTCATCTGCCCCGGCATCCAGCGCCTCAATCTTATCCGTGTCCTCGCTGCGGGCGCTAATCACAATGATCGGCAGATTCGACCAGGTGCGGACACGGTGAATCACCTCTACGCCATCCAGATCCGGCAGTCCCAAATCCAACAGCATGATGTCCGGATTGTGCGAACTGGCTTCCAGAATAGCGGATTCCCCGTTGGCCGCAGAGAGAAAACGGTAATCGTGCGCCCGCAGAGTCGTTGTGATCAGACTGCGGACAGGCGCATCGTCCTCCACGACCAAAATCAAGGGTTTATTCATGCAATTCAACCTCCTCAATTGGTATGGTAAACGTAAAAACTGTCCCATGGGGCGCGTGGTCAGCCACCGTGATCTCCCCGCCATGGGCCGTGATGATAGACTTGCACAGCGCCAGCCCCAGCCCCATGCTGCGACGGCTGTCGGCAATCCGGTTCGAGGCGCTGTAGAACATGTCAAAAACGCGGGGCTTTGCCGAGTCAGGAATGCCCGGGCCGTTGTCAGCAACCGACAGTGCGGCGAACCGCCCCTGCCGCTCCCAGCTAATCTCAATGTCAGAGCCAGGCGGCGTGTACTTGATCGCATTGTCCACGATATTGATGATGACCTGCACGATCAAATGCGCGTCCATCTGCGCCAGCAGGTACTCGTCGCCGCTCTGGATATGCAGATGGTGCTCCGCGCTTCTGCGATTGATGTGCCGCAGCGCCTCAGCCACCACTTCACCTATCAGCTCTGTGGACAGGTGCAGATTCATCTGCCCTCCCTCCAGGCGGCTGACGGATAATAGATTCTCCACCAGATTGATGAGCCACATGGCGTCGTCATAAATATCCACATACATCTGATGCTTGGTCTTTGCGTCAAACATATCTCCGTTGGAGAGAAGGTTGCTGGCATTTCCGGAGATGGAGGTGAGCGGTGTGCGCAGGTCGTGGGAAATCGAGCGGAGCAGATTGGCCCGCAGCTGCTCGTTCTTGGCCAGGACCGCAGCCGCCTCTTTCTCCTCCAGGTTTTTCTGGTTTTCCATAGCGAGGGCGCACTCCCCCAGGATCGAGAGGAGCAGTCCGCCTTCAAAGGAATCCATCTCCTCGCCAGAGGCCGCGACGCCTATGACCCCATATACCTGTTCTGCGGTCCGGACGGCCAGATATGTGCAGCACGCATCCGAAAACGTCTCCGTCCCGGCGCCCGCCCGCTTGTTGTTGGTCAGAACCCACTGGGCCGCCTGATGCTCCGATGCGGCGGAGTATTTGCTTTCGGAAAACGCATCATCAACCGGAAAGATCTTCGGCGCGTCCAGCTGTCCCTGATCTGACCGATAGGTGACAATATCGCGCTGAAAAATCTTCAGCAGCTGCCGTGCGGTGACAGAAAGGATCTCGTCCTGGGTTCCGGCCTTCTGCAATTCCTGATTCGTTTCAAACAAAAGCTTGGTCCGCCATGCCAGCTGGGCTGAGTGCTTCGCCAGAGATTTCAGCTTGGCGGCCAGAGAGCCTGTAAGAAGGGATGCCAGAAACATGACCAAAAATGTGACCATATAGTCGCTGGCGTAGATATGCAGTGAAAATCTTGGCTCCGTAAAAAAGAAGTTAAACGCCAAGACGCCCACCACCGAGTTCAGAAAGCTGCAAACCGCGCTCTTTGTGAAGATAGAGGTCAGCATCACCCCCAGGATATAGACTGTGATGATATTGGCCTCGCTCAAGCCCAGATAATAGAAAATAAGGCCCACCAGCGTAGACAGCACCAGGAGCAGAGTGCTTTTCAGCAAATCCAGGAGGGGGACCGCGGGTGCATACAGCTCTTTTTTGTAATGGGAGGCAAACCGCCTTGCTGTTCCAGTGTCAGGAATGATGTGGATGTCCAGTTCCGGTGTGAGCTCAACCAGCCGTTCCGTCAGCGAGGGCTTCCAAAACAGGATGCGGTTGGAAGTCTCTCCACGGCCCAGCACAATCTTGGTCACGCCGGACAGCCTGGAAAATTCGGCGATCTGGTAGGCCACGTCATCGCCATATACCGTCTCGACGGATGCACCCAGTTGTTGAGCCAAACGCAGATTGGCCCTCAGACGGTTCCGATCCGGCTGCGGTATGGACTGAAAATTTTTTGTCTCAACAAACAGCGCCGTAAAGCCGCAGCGGAACGCGTCGGCCATCCGGGCAGCCGTTCGGATGACACGTTCATTGGAAGGTGCTGCGGAAAGGCAGACCAGGACATGCTCCCGGGTCCGGTACCTCTCTCCGCCCCGGCTCTTTTGTGTATCCAGAGCCGTCCGGTCCGCGCAGCGGCGAAGGGCAAGCTCCCGAAGTGCGCTCAATTTGGGCTGTGAATATTCAGACAGCAGATCCGTCCGGTCCTGCCGGATCAGGCGTTCCCGCAGGTCTTCCGGTTCACAGTCCACGAATTCCACGCGCGCGGCCTGATCGAACACCCTGTCCGGAATCCGCTCCTCGGCCGGAGCGCCCAAAATTTCGGAAACGGTGTCCTGAATACTCTCAATGTGCTGTACATCCAGCGTCGTATAGATATCAATCCCTGCCTGCAGCAGTTCTTCAATATCCTGGCAGCGTTTTCTGTGGCGGGAGCCGCCCGCGTTTTCATGAGAGAGCTCGTCGATCAAGAGAAGCCTTGGGCCGCGCTTCAGACAGGCATCCACGTCAAGCTCATAAACGGTCTTCCCCGCCTCCGAAAACGCTTTGAGCGGCAGCGTCTCAAAGCCATCCGCCAAGATCTGCGTCTGCGGCCATTGGCTGCAGGAGAGCAGGCCGACGGCAACATCCTCTCCAGCCCGCACGGCGCGGCCGGCAGCCTCCAGCATCCGGTAGGTCTTTCCCGTGCCGGAGAAATAACCGGCAAAAATCGTAAGGGATCCTTTCCGCCTCCGCTCTCCCCGTCCGACCTGCGCAGAAGTCTCCATATTACCGCCTCCCTTCAAACGGCTCTATTATAGCACGTTTCTACGGTTTCTGTTCACAAATTCTCTGAACAAATTCCGCAGCCAGGGAAGCAGATGTATTCTGTTTCAGCAATATCCTTTGCCGCCGCACGCTTGTGTCGATAGATGACAAGGTCGTGCAATCCTCCACCGCCCGGAAAGAAACCGGCGAAAACAGAAAGTCTCTGCTTTCAAACGCCGCTCCGCCCCCTGTCTCACCGGGGAGAATCGCAACGTCCACATTGCCTGTGCTGAGACATCCCAAAACCTCCGCTTCTCTTCCGAAGGACAGCTCACACCACAAGTCCGGGTGCTGCTCCTTAAGCGCCGACACAGTTTTAAAAACAGGCTGCATCACACAGGGGTCCGATGCCGCGATCTTCAAGCACTCGGCATGCTGCCGCCCCTCCTGCTCTGCCCGCGCCGCATTCAGAAACCTGTCAACCCTTCCCATCATCCAGAAACCGACCAGTGCAAACACGAGAAGGCCGCCAAGCAAAATTATATACTCCATCCCAACCTGTCCTTTCCATGCCTGGAGCCGCAGCCGCTAGATGTGGAAGCATTTTTGAACGTTCTGGTTTGTTCCCAAAACCAGCATGGTGCTGTTGGCCGGGAGACAGGTCTCCGGCGTAATGACCGTCATGGCGAAGTGTCCGTTCTGCTTGATGGCCAGTATGCTCACATGATGCCGTTTCCTGACATCCAGCTGGCCGATGGTCTTGCCGACCCAGTTATCCGGAACCTGAATCTCAAAGATGGCATGATCGTCCCCCAGCGCGATATAGTCCGAAATATTATCCGAGCTGTATCGGATGGCGGTCCAGACCGCGATCTGCCGCTCTGGGTAGACGACCTCGTCCGCCCCGTTTCGCAGCAGGAATTTGGCCTGAATGTCCCGTGCGGCCCGGGCCACCACCTTTTTCGCCCCCGCCTCCTTCAGCAGGGAAGCCGTCTCCAGAGAACTCTGGAAATTATCGCCGATAGCGACGATACATACATCAAAGTTCCGCACCCCCAAAGAGGCCAAAAATTCCTCGTTTGTGCTGTCTCCGATCTGGGCGCTGGTCACATAGGGCAAAATCCGGTTGACTTTTTCCTCGTCCTGATCCACCGCCATCACCTGATGGTTCAACTCGTGGAGCTTCATGGCCACATGGCGGCCGAAGCGGCCTAAACCGATCAGCAAAATTGTCTTCATGTATTTCATCCTCTTTATTTACAGATTCACCCTACCGTAATCCGCTCCTGCGGCAGTCGGGCGCTGGAATTCTGGGTGCTGGAAAGGGCAGCGAATATCAGCGTCAGACCCCCTACCCGTCCAAAGAACATCAGGCCGATCAAAATCAGGCGTGAGACCGTATGCAGCTGCGGCGTCAGTCCCAAGGACAGGCCCACAGTTCCGATGGCCGAAGCCGTTTCAAACAGGCTGTCCAGAATAGGCTGCCCCTCCATTCGGCTGATTACCAGTCCTCCGGCCAGAAACAGCCCCAGATACATCGCAAAAATTGTCGCCGCTTGGGAGATGGTCTCTTTGGAGATCCGGCGGTTAAAGAAATGCGGATACTCATTGCGCCGAAAAACCGCCAGCGCGTTCGCCAGAAGAACCGCCAGCGTTGTCGTTTTCATGCCGCCCGCAGTGGAGCCTGGCGAACCACCTATGAGCATCAGCATGGTGATAATCGTCTGCCCGCTTTCGCTCATAGCGGTCAAATCCGCCGTATTAAAACCCGCAGTTCGGGGCGTGACCGCCTGGAAAAAGGATAAGAGGAGTCGCTTCCCCACAGGCTCCCGCGCAAACTCGAACAGGAAGAAATAGATGCCGGGAAGCAGAATCAGACTGCCGGTGACCACCAGAATCACCTTGCTCTGCATCCGGTATCTGGTTATGTGCAGGTGGTTCGTACGGATGTCATCCCAAGTCAAGAATCCAATGCCGCCGATGATAATCAGCAGCGGGATCGCAATGGAGACCACCGGGTTGTCCGCGTAATCCACAAGAGACGAAAAGGGCTCCTTGATCCCCATCAAGTCGAATCCCGCATTGCAAAAGGCGGAAATAGAGTGAAACAGGGCATACCAAAGTCCCTTTATCAAGCCGAATTCCTGCCAGAAAACGGGGAACAGCGCGGCAGCCCCCAACAGCTCTACCACCAAGGCAGTTTTCAGGATAAAACCTGTCAGGCGCACGACCCCGCCCACATTCGGCGCAGCGATGGCCTCCTGCATCGTGCTGCGCTGCATCAGGCCGATCCGGCGCCCGGAGAGGATACCGAAAGCACCGGCCACGGTTACCACCCCAAGGCCCCCGATCTGGATAAGCAATACGATGATGAACTGTCCGAAATTCGACCAGTAAGTAGCAGTGTCGTGAACAACCAGACCTGTCACGCATACCGCCGACGTGGCAGTAAACAGAGCATCCGAAAACGGCGTGACAACACCTTCTTTTGTGGCAACCGGAAGCATCAGCAGGAAGCTCCCCAGCAGAATCACCAAGAGAAATCCGAATATGATGATCCGAAACGGAGACGACCAGCTTTTATGAAAAGGCCGCTGCGTAAGCCCCACCCCTTAATATGTCTTTATGGAGTCTTAATCACATTATCCACTTTTCGTCTTAAAGGGGCATTAATTTTTAAGGGCTCGTATTAAAATTGTATTAAGGCCCTCTTCACAGGTACCCAAACGCCAAGGCCAGCGGCAGTACAAGAACGGTGGAGCAAATACATACTGCCGACAGCGTCACCAGAGGCATCCCAATAAAAATCAATAGAAATCCAAGGATCTTGTGTTGAAGCAGGAAATGCTCCACGAGCCCATCACACATGCGCTCAAAATGCAGGAGCCTCGTTTTCCAGGTCATCATAATCATCCCTTCCTTTGACCTTATCATACTGCTTTTCAGCTTAAATCGGGAAAAAGAAAGCGTTTCCCGTATTAAGGAATCATAAGAGGCTGAAAGGCGAACCGGATGTACCGGTCCGCCTTTCAGCCTTATTTCAGAATCTCTCGGTCATTGGTTGAGCGGGAACAGGACTTTCATCAGCACCTGCTCTGCCGCCTCGGAATGGTCTACACCGAAATAGATGCGGTGTCCTTCCTTGTCCAGCAGCTCAAATTGTCCGTCCTTACAGAAAAAGCGAATGTTCTCTTCCTCCAGAACACGATAGAGCGCTAAATGCCACTCGATCCAGTTTGGAACAGCTCCCTGGAGCATTGCATCTCTGAGCCATTCGAATTCCGGCAGAAATAGCCGCTTTCCCAAAAACATCCGCCACAGTTCGCATTTCTGCTGAAGCGTCAGTCCGGAAAGCCATCCGACCGGGTCCGCGCTCTCCTCTTCTTCAAGGGAGACATAGCAATAGGAGAGTGTCCGGTCAATTCTTGCCAGCCGCTGCTGTTCCAGAAAATCGGCGTACTCCCACTCCAGGGCCACGGCAGCAGACTTTTTCTCCACCGCGTCCAGCAAACGGAACATACAGTCCGCCGCCAGAGGATCCGGGAACTTCACGCAGAAGTACAGGTCTCTCAATTCCGCACATGGAATCCCGGAGACGTTCTTCTGCTGGATAGTGGGGGCTGTCCCCTCCTTTGTAAAGGACAGCTCGACCAGCTCATCCTGGCTTCCCATTCCAAATACCTGCACAGGCCATGCCTGATTGATCGCATAGATCAGTGGGCCGAAAATCTGTGCAAACTCCGCAACCGGGAACGTCAGCACCTCATAGCCGAACTGCAGGTACGGCTCCTCACTTTTGCAAAAGATTCTGGGACTCTGGCCGATCCAGTCCTTTATGGACTCCGCCAGGCAAATCATCAGCCACGCCGGGGTCTCGTTCGTAACAGTGACCTGCGGCTCATACCGCTTTTCCAGCGTTTTCTCAAAATGAAACTGCATACCAGTGTCCTCTGCCCAAGAAGGCATCCGGGGCCCGTGATTACTTGGAGATCTCGCCCACCAGGCCCATGGCCAGGGCGATGTCCAGATTCACGCCCAGCACGTTGACGGTCTCCTCTCCGAACACGCCCAGGGTCTTGCCCTTGGTGTTGTCGGCGATGATCTGGCGCACCTCATCCTCACTGAGGCCGGAGGCCTCCACAATGCGGGGAATCTGCACCTCCGCAGAGGCGGGAGAGATGTGGGGATCCAAGCCGGAGCCGGAGGCAGTCATCAGGTCAGTGGGGATATCCTCCCGGCTGACACCGGGATTCTTCTCCAGGAATTCCTCGATGTCCGCTTCCACCCGCTCCGTCAGGGCGGGGTTGGAGGGGGCGTAGTTGTTGGAGCCGGAGCTCAGGCCGGCGAATTCAGAACCGTCGTTGTAGTACTGCTCCACCTGGCCGTCGCCGTCGGTGTCCTCTTCATAGTAAGTATTGTAATTGTACGCGGAGGGACGGCACCACATAAAGTAATCCTCGGTGAAGTCCTGACCCACGTTCTTGGCGCCCACGGCGATGCCGTCTGCCGTCACCAGAGAGCCCTTGGCCTGGCTGGGGAAAATCACAGCAGAGAGGCCGCTGAGCAGCACCGGAAATACCAGGCCGCACAGCACCAGCAATACCACGGTGACCAGAACGGCCTGCCGGATATTGTGGCCAATGCCATGTTTCTTCTCGTTCATCATTCAGGTTCCTCCTTACATACCAAAGCCGAGGGCAGCCAGCACCGGGGCGATGATCAGGTCAATGATCTTGATGCCCACGAAGGGGGCGATGATGCCGCCCAGGCCGTAGATCATCATGTTCCGGCCCAGCATCTTCCCGGAGGACATGGGGCGGTACTTGACGCCCTTCATGGCCAGGGGGATCAGGCAGGGGATGATAATGGCGTTGAAGATCAGCGCGGACAGGATGGCGCTGTAAGAGGTCGCCAGCCCCATGATGTTCAGCACGTTCAGCTCAGGAACAGCCAGCTTGAACATGGCCGGGATGATGGCGAAGTACTTGGCCACGTCGTTCGCGATGGAGAAGGTGGTCAGGGAGCCGCGGGTGATCAGCAGTTGCTTGCCGATCTCCACCACTTCCAGGATCTTGGTGGGGTCGGAATCCAGGTCCACCATGTTGGCCGCTTCCTTGGCGGCAGTGGTGCCGGAGTTCATGGCCAGGCCCACGTTGGCCTGTGCCAGGGCGGGGGCGTCGTTGGTTCCGTCGCCGGTCATGGCGACGATCTTGCCCTCGGCCTGCTCCTTCTTGATCAGGGCGATCTTGTCCTCAGGCTTGCACTCTGCCACAAAGCCGTCCACGCCGGCTTCCTTGGCGATGGTGGCCGCGGTCAGGGGGTTGTCGCCGGTGCACATGATGGTCTTGATGCCGATGGCCCGCAGGCGCTCGAACCGCTCCACCATGCCGGGCTTCACCGTATCCTTCAGGTAGATGACGCCCAGGACCTTGTTGTTCTCGCACACCACCAGAGGCGTGCCGCCCAGGGAGGAGACCTCCTCCACATGGGTGCGGAGATCCGCGGGGACCTTGCCGCCGTTTTCCTTCACATACTGCTCAATGGCGTCGCTGGCGCCCTTGCGCACCTTGGTGCCGTCAGGCAGGTCCACGCCGCTCATGCGGGTCTGGGCCGTGAACTCCAGGAAGCTGGAACCCGCGGGCTCCACGCTGTTATCGCCGAGGCGGCGGGCCAGCTCCAGAGTGGACTTGCCCTCCGGGGTGTCATCGTGGAGACTGGTGACTGTCTCTTATACACATCTCCGAGCCC
>ENA-OXQR01000609-OXQR01000609.1-human-gut-metagenome-genome-assembly--contig:-NODE-609-length-10646-cov-6.04287_pt1 | contig 10646 bp, 6 predicted proteins | sample MGYA00249587_ERZ652573 | MGnify/ENA primary metagenome ERZ652573 (study PRJEB26925, sample SAMN05826651) | human gut metagenome | biome: ENVO:2100002; feature: ENVO:00000062; material: ENVO:00002003...
AATCTGACTTTTCTTTACGGGTCTGAAAAAGTATACACTATTTTTTCAGACCCGTAAAGAAAAGTCAGATTTATCTAACGAAAAATTCGGGTTGAAATAAGGATCTCCGGCTTCCAGCTCGGCTTTCCATTTGTTGCGGAAGCGTTCGGACTCTTCGTTATACCGTTTTGCTTTTTCTCCCTGATCGTCTAATCCTCTCGAAATCGATTCGAAGTGATACAGCTCGGCAAAGGGCGTAAAGACGTTCAGATAACCAGCCTTGCGCAGCTTCAAACAGAAGTCCACATCGTTTAATGAAATTTCAAAGCTCTCGTCCAGACCGCCGACCTGCTCATAGAGCGATTTTTTCACCAAAAGACATGCTCCGGTTACTGCCGTCATGTCCTGCGCATAGCACAGACGTCCCGTGTATCCTAAATTTTCCCGTTTCTGGCGGTAATGCACATGTCCTGCCGTCCGATGCGCGCCAAGCCCGATCACGACGCCCGCATGCTGGATCGTTTTATCCCCATAGTAAAGCTTTCCGCCGACTGCGCCGACATCCGGGCGCTGCGCATACATCAGAAGCTCTTCCATCCAGTTGATCGTAATTACCTGCGTATCATTGTTTAACAACAGCACATAGTCTCCGGTCGCAAGAGAGACGCCGAAATTGTTGATTTTCGAATAATTAAATTTACCCTCGAAGGTCACCACGCGGATCTGCGGATTATTCTGCAGCTCGTCATAGTAGGAAAAAATCTCCTTCGTCTCGCTGTTGTTCTCCACGACAATGATCTCGTAGTTTTCCCAGGTCGATTTTTCCACAATGGAGCTGATACAGCGGCGCAGGTCTTCCACATGATCCTTGTTCGGAATAATGATAGAAATCTTCGGTTCCCCGATAATTTCATAACTGATTTTAAAAATCGTCTCAAACGCGCGAGTGCTCGTAATTGTAAAGTTTTTGAAGCCGTGTCTGCGCAAATGATCCGCAACCGCGCCTCTCGCCGCTTCGACCACGTAAGGCTTTGCCTCGATATTGCCCGCAACACTACCTGCATGGGAGCGCCAATAATACAGAAGCTTCGGCACATGGACGATATGCTTCGCATTGTCCGTCAGGCGCAGAATCATGTCATGATCCTGGCTGCCGTCAAATTTTGTCCGAAACAGCTCCGTGCCATCCAACAGCTCTCTGGAAAATACGCTGAAATGACAAATATAGTTGTTCGCGCGCAGGTTGTCGATCGCATAATCCGGCTTGAAGTGCATCGTGATCATCTTGTTGATGTCCGGGCTCTTAAACGTCGCCTCATCACAGTAAATAAAGTCCGCATCCTTTTCGTTGATCGCCTTTACATACTCGTAAAGTGCGCAGGGATGCAGAATATCGTCGTGGTCAAACAGCCCGATAAACTCGCCGGATGCAAGCTTATAGCATTCGTTCGTGTTGCCCGAAATGCCCTCGTTTTTGGCAAGCTTCTGATAAACGATTCTCGAATCCTGCGCCGCCAGCCTTTTGCAGTATTCACCGACATAGGCGTGCGCATCGTCCGAACCGTCCGCCAGACACAGCTCCCAGTTTTTGTAGGTCTGCCACTGGACGGAGCCGATCATCTCGGTTAAAAAGCTTTCCGGCGTGTTCCACAGCGGAACAAGAATACTGATCTTGGGCATCCGTTCAAAGACAGCCGCCTCCTGCTTCTGTCTTTCCTCTGCGGACGGGAAGCTCTGGGTGCCGTAATGGGTCATCGCCTTCTTTTCCCAGGATTTATAGCGTACCTTTGCAATCACGCCCGACAGGCTGCCGCAATTTTTCAAACGGTCCTTCTGGCGGATCACAAAATGCATGCACTTTCTGGCAGGGCCGGACGCTTTCCAGATCGGATTGTTTTTGATGCGGTTCAATTTGAACTGCAGATCGTCCACCTGATCCTCCAGCTCAGCGACCCGGTTTGCCAGATAAACGGCTTTATAATGTTCTTTCTCGTAAGCGTCCTGATAGTCCTTTTTTTCTTCCATGATTTTATTATTTCCTCACTGTAAGCATTTCCGGACTGAAGCGGTAAAGCTTCTGCCGCGAGCAGGTATCTTCCCACAAAAAGCCGATCAGGTAGTCTCCCTCCGGCAGGCTGTCCCGATCGAAGGTCACGCACACGCCCGGCAGCTCAGTATGGACAATTCCGTGCAGATTTTCGTCGATATCCGGGCGGAACTGCCTCGTACAGGGAATCCTCCAGACCTCGCCCCGATCCTCAGGAATCGCTTCCGTACTGGAGCCGGGCGCAATATAGCCGGTATCCACCTTCTTTAACAGCAGGGAAAAATCGTACCGACAGTTGTCAACCTGCAGTGCCCATGTCCAGCCCTGGATCATCCAGTCGCCAGTTCCTGCTCCTGCAGCGCCCTTTTGCCAGCGCCCCATGTCCCCGGCGAACTCCACACCGATGCGCAGCACCTCATTATGCCACTGCGGTTCCAGAACACCCTCGATCTTCTCAGGGGAAACTTTTTCCACTCTTTTGTCAAAATCATAACGGCAGCCCGTATAAAATTCCGCATCCAGCACATCCTTTACCAGATATCTGTGATAGAACGGGTCGGTTCCGTATAGGGACGGGTGCAGTTCATAGAGCAGATTCAGTTCCTGATGCAGGCGGCGCAGCTTTTCCGTGCTGTCGTCCGCACCGCGGCTTAAGGATTCATGATGCGTCAGCGTCACGTCGTTGCGTACCACGTTGTAATAGCCCATTTCATATACATGATAGCAAAATTCCACGTCGTTGAACGCGACACGCAGGTTCTCGGATAGTCCTTGCGCCTGATCGTAAATGCTTTTTTTCACCAGCAGGCAGGCTCCGGTTACACCCAGGACATCCATCGCCATGCGGTTGCGCCCGAAATAAAATTCCAGCGCATCGGAGCGGAACTGCAGCTTGTGTGCAGGCCCCAGATGAATGTTGGTGATGCCCGCGTGCTGAATGATCTCCGTGCCCGGATAGATCAGCTTTGCGCCCACCGCGCCGACGTGCGGCAGAACCGCCTTTTCCATCAGCTTTTCCAGCCAGTTGTCCTGCGTAATTTCGATATCGTCATTCAATAACAGGATGTAATCGCCGGTCGCCAGGGACACGCCAAGGTTGCACATTTTGGAAAAATTGAACTCCATCGGTTCATAGTGATAAACGAACCGGAAATCCTCCTTCAACATATCGCGCATCCGTTCAATTCTTGCACGGTTTTGTTCATTGCTTCCGTTATCCACAACGATGATCTCAAAATCCCGGTAGTTTCCACTTTCCAGGACAGAATGAATGCAATTCGATAAAATATGGGGATGATCCTTGGTCGGGATGATGATTGAAACCTTCCCGGAGGGCGTAAGAGGCCAGCCTCTTCTTACATATGCCGCCTTTTTCAGATCATCATACGTCTCTTCCATACCCCAGACTTCGATTTTTTCATGATGAAACAGCACGCTGTCGATATGTGCCGTTCCATTCTCGATTTCCGTCAGGCGCAGCACCAGGTCATAAAGGTTGCGCAGTGGGTTCTCATCTGCCAGCCACGGACAGTTCTCCATCGCCTGTCTGCGCACCGCAAAGAATCCGCCGAAATAAAAGCAGGACATCAGCGTATCCGGCGACCAGTCCGGCTTCAACCAGGGATTTTTGCGCTTACCGGCTTCGTCGATTTCATCCTCGTCCGCGTAGGCGATCACCGTTTCGGGATGGGCTTCAAACCAGCTGAGCACATGTGAAATGCCTCTCGTGTCCGGGCTTGCGTCCGGCGCGTGGAAAATCAGGACGTCCGCCGGCGTCGCGCCGTGGGCATACCGCCGCACATCAAAATCCGCGCGGCACTCATCGTAGGAGATCACCTCTGCGTGCTCTGCCCTGTGCCCTGCGCGCAGTGCCTCGTCCTCCTGGGCTTCCTTTTCCCGAATCCACTCGTCATAGGTGAGGGTCTGTTTCTGAATCTGCTCCTGATACCAGCGGTATCTTCTCTTTACCAGATTATCCTGAATTGCTTCTTTTATCTTTGAAACCAAAAACCTTTCCTCCTTGCCGCTGCCGCCAGGCGCGCCTGAATATCCTGCAGCATTTCCGCCGACAGCCATGCGATCTGTGCCCGGATGATCAGTGCTTCGCCATCCGTCGCCTCGCTGTCCAGACAATCCAGCCGAACGCTGATGTTCGGATCTCCTGTTTCAAACAGTACCGTCGGAACATGGTCCGGGGTATCTGCAAGCACCTGTCCGTTCGTCGACAGGCACTGATCCAGCTGTGCTCGCGTCAGCGCTTTTCCGCGCCATTCGATTCCATGAATCTGTACCAGACACGGCAGCTCCGCAGGATCTAAGCGAATCGCTTTTGTACCTGCTTTGCAGATGATCCTGGCGTTGATCAGATCGTCCGCCTCATATGCATCATATTGATAATAAGAATGCTCCGGTGTATATCCTGCGCCGAAGTCTTCAAATACCTGCACCTTTTTGCGGTCCGCCCGGGCGAAAAATTCCTGATACGGCACAGCACGGTTGCCGATCAGATGCCGAAGCTGCCCAAGAGCCGTCCGGCTCCGCCCGTCCTTTTCCCGCAGGACAAAGTGCTGGAACGCCAGCTCTTTTTCCGAAAGCTCCCGCATCTGCTCTTTGCCGATGCCGAGGGCTTCCAGATGCTTTTTCACAATCGGATGCTCCATCCGAACCGGATCCTCCTGACCATAGCAGTTCAATGCCCGGCTGATGATCTGCTGCGGCGTCAGCTTGTCTGTCGTCCACTCGTAATCGATCATCGTCCAGATATCACCCTGTACGCAGATATTTGGGAAGGTCAGGTCATAATCCTGCTTCGTCCCCTCCGCTTTCCACGCTGCGATTTTGCAGTAACGGTCAAACAGCTTATCAAAACCGGCTTCGTCATTGTTCTGTAAGCACTCATCCAGCAGCTCTTCCAATGTCCGGCTATTTTCGAGATATTCGATTTCCGCAAAGGGCAATCCATCCGGATTCCGTTTCAGCTCCAGACGGTTGACTGAGAGGGTGCTGCCTTTAAACCGTTCTGTGAAGACGCATTCATTTTCTGCCAGGGCTTCAATATGTGCCGCAGCAGCTGAGGCTGCCGGATATTTCCGGACAGTGTGTTTTCCGTCCTTTTCCAGAATATCCGTGCGGATGCTCAGATGCTCCGCCCTGTCGTTGGAAAAACGGCTGTATACAATATCCGTCATGGGCCCTGTCATCACGAGGAACGAATTGCTGTACTGTCCAAACAGTCCCTCGCGGATGAGCATGTCGAACACCTTTTTTTCATCGAACAGCAGCATCCGGTCACGGTCGAAATTCCGTATGTTATTAGATAGTTCTCCGACTTTCGGCAGATACCGGTCGGAGTACAGCGTCGTCATAAATTTATAATCCGGATAAGGGTAGTAGAAATGATATTCCGTCTCACCGCATTCTTTCAAGATTTTTTCCAGACCGCTCCGGGAAAAGGTGCGAGCCGCACCGCCCTGGGGGTAATCCTCCAGGCCTGAAAAAAACGTGCCGACGTGGTCTTCCCGGCACCCCGCCCAATATTTTAAACCAAGTTTATTCTCTATCGCAATCACGATATGTCCATCGGATTTCACATGTTTTTTGATAATCCGGTAGAAATCGTGAAAGGGGGTTTTTCCGCCGATATAGCTCTGCCCGTATTCGAACACGCCGATCAGACAGACAAAATCATAATCCGTCGGCAGATCCGGCTCGATGTCCGAAAAGTTGCCCACATGGATCGTCACGTTGTCACAGTCCTGATGGCGGTAAGCGTTGATCAAGCTACGTTTTTTCGAAAGGTCGACGCAGGTTACGCTGCCTGCCTTCTGTGCAAGGCTTCCCGTAATCGCGCCGCAGCCGGAACCGATTTCCAGCACCTTCATGCTTTTGTCAACAGGCAGCCATCCGACGATATTTTCCCGCAGGTCGGAAAGGTGGTAAAGCACCTCCCAGCTCGCCGCTTTATAGATTTCCTGGGGATATTCCCGGGGCGGGATTGTTTTTACCAGCTCCAAAAGTGCATCCTCCGACGCTCCGTCGCAGTAAAAATCCTGTTCCGGATAATGGGAATAATCCAGCACAACATTCCCGATCTTCTCTGTCCTGCCTGTCTGCATACGTTAAATCTCCTTCACCTCAACCTGAGATTCCATATCAAAATAGCCCACTGTATCCTTGTCGGACACGACCGTAATATTCAGCACGTCATAAAGACGATGATACACTTTAAACGTATCTTTTTCATATCCTGTCACACCCAGGGATATGAGATAGTCACCGCCCTGCAGGCGCATCTTCTGGCGGAATGTAATTTCCAGCACCTGACCTGCCTTTACGCTCTCCAGAAACGTCTTTTCAAACATCGTGTTCGTTCCCGTGATCTCCACGCCCTTGATGTTTTTGATGGAAAAAGCAAAGATCGGTGCCGGAAGATCCTGACCGATTTTCACCTTCATATGCATCGTGAATTCGTCGCCCTTTAAAATTGCGGTCGTCTGCACGTCGTTTTTGTCCGTAATGTAATACGAAACAATTTCCGCCTGCTTCGTGCCGTATTCCAGTGTCTCCGGGTTGACGCCCATGCGCGCCGCTTCCTGCTTCTTTTTCTGTTTGTCAAGCGCCGCCCGAACATCCCCGTCCGCCGTCAGGTCAGGTACATCCACGCCAGCCTTAGGCGTTTCGTACTGTCCCACCAGCACCTGCTTGTAGGCGTCGATCATGTCTTTGGGCGAGCCTTCTCCGAGCTTTACGCCCTGATTTAACAGAATCGCACGGTCGCAGTATTTGCTGATCGCGCTCAGATCGTGGCTGACGAACAGGATCGTCTTGCCTTTTTTCTTGAATTCCTCGAATTTTCGATAGCATTTTGCCTGGAAAAATACGTCGCCAACCGAAAGCGCCTCATCGACGATCAGGATTTCCGGGTCGATATTGATGGCAACTGCAAATGCCAGTCGGACAAACATACCGCTGGAATAGGTCTTTACCGGCTGGTACACATAGTCCCCGATATCCGCAAAATCCAGGATATCCTGCAGCTTTTCATCAATTTCTTTTTCAGAAAAACCGATCATCGTTCCATTCAGATAAATATTTTCGATGCCGTTGTATTCCATGTTAAAGCCTGCGCCCAGCTCCAGCAAGGCGGAAATTCTGCCGTTTACCTGCACAGTGCCGCTCGTCTCATGTAATACGCCGGTGATAATCTTTAAAATCGTCGATTTGCCGGAGCCGTTCGTGCCAATAATGCCGACAGTCTCTCCTTTATAAATGTCCAGACTGACATCCTTTAATGCGTAATGCGGCGTGGAAAGTTTCTTTTTTGTCAGTCCCAGGGATTCGATCAGACGGTCCCGGTTTCTGCGGTACAGCTTGTATACTTTGCTCACCCTGTCCACATGAATTGCCAGTTCTTTTTGTTCCATAACCAGTTTTCCTTTACATGATATCCGCAAAATGAATCTTGAGTTTCTTGAAAATCAGCGCACCAATGCCAAACAGCACCACCGTGATAATCCAGAAATAAACCGTGGAGTAAAAGTCTTCCCAGAACCACTGTTTTCCGTATACAGCGCTTCTGTAGCCCTCCACAATGTATACAAGCGGATTGATTTTCACGATCATCTGAAGCTTCATCGGAAAATCATTGATATTCCACAGCACCGGAGTTGCCCACATACCGACCTGCAGAAAGATATTGACAATGGACTGCAGATCCCTGAAAAAGATGACAACCGAGCAGGTCGTATAACTGAGTGCCAGTACAAAAACGAACATGCAGAAGCTGTAATAAAATACCTGCAGTGTATACAGGCTCGGATAATAGCCGTTCAATGCTGCCACGATCAGTAAAACCAGCACGAAAAACGCATGAATAAATGTCGCTGCAATAATCTTGATAATCGGCAGGATACTGATTTTGAATACGACTTTTTTTACCAGGTAATTATATTCCAGCAGCGATACCATTGCGCTGGTCAGAGCTTCGGAAAAATAAAACCAGGGCACCAGTCCCGCTGTCAGAAACAGGATATACGGAACACCTTCTACGCCTCCGGAGGCATAACCAGTCCGGTTCGGGAAAATAATCACGAAAACAACCCAGTACATCGCAACTGTGATGACCGGCTGCACCATCGCCCAGAACGCTCCCATATAAGAGCCTGCGTAGCGCTTTTTGAAATCGCTCTTTGCCAGTTTCCAGATCAACCTGCGGTTCTGGTATAATTCCACCGGCAGCACCGTGATCTTATCGTATAACCGGATAAAGGCAATGACCGCCGCCACGATCAGCACGCAGGCAATCACTTTTTTCAGAAGCTCATCCTGCGGATTGGCAAGGGGATTATGATAAACAAGGATAATAACGGCAAGAATCGCCATCACCGCAGTGAATATGGCGATTCCTGTTTTTTTATTCAGTCTCTTCATTTATTTCTGCTTTCTGTAAATTCGGCAAAAGAGCCCCACTTTTTATCTTTGTCAGACAAGGTCAGTTCCATTCCTTCCGGAATCGGCCATTCTACGCCGATCTGGGGATCGTTCCATGCCAGACCGCCTTCGTCGTTGGGATGATAGAAGTCGGTGCACTTATAGGCAAATTCCGCATAATCCGACAGCACTACAAAGCCGTGTGCGAAATTCTTGGGGATAAAGAACTGCTTTTTGTTTTCTTCGGAAAGCAGCACACCGTACCACTGACCATAGGTTTTGGAGCCGGGACGTAAGTCAACCGCAACGTCAAACACTTCGCCGCGAATCGCTCTCACCAGCTTGTCCTGGGGGTAATTGATCTGGAAATGAAGCCCCCGCAGAACGCCTTTTTTGGATGCGGACTGGTTGTCCTGTACGAAAACCTGATCGATGCCGGCTTCCTTGTAATCGTTGTAGTTATAAGTCTCCATGAAGTAACCGCGGGCGTCGCCGAACACCTGGGGGGTGATCACCTTAAGACCTTCGATATGACATGTTTCTACTGAAATTTTTCCCATTTTTCTATTCTCCTGTTCCGTTTTTAAAGTCCGTTTGCGACCTCTACGAGATATTTTCCATAGTTGGTCTTCATCAGCGGCTCCGCAAGCTTTAAGAGCTGCTGTTTATCGATAAAACCTCTGCGGAACGCGATTTCCTCAATGCAGGAAATGTACATGCCCTGACGCTTCTGTACCGCTGCGACGAAATCTGCCGCATCCAGCAGTGCATCGTGGTTGCCGGTATCGAGCCATGCAAAGCCTCTGCCCAGCGTCTCCACCATCAGCGTCCCTCTGCGCAGATATTCGTTGTTGATCGAAGTGATTTCGATCTCGCCTCTTGCAGACGGCTTTACGTTGCGGGCGATTTCCACAACGTCGTTATCATAAAAATACAGTCCGGGAACTGCGTAGTTGCTCTTGGGATGCTCCGGCTTTTCCTCGATGGAAAGCGCTTTGCCGTTTTCATCGAATTCCACCACGCCGTATTCTCTGGGATCGCGGACAAAATAGCCGAAAATCGTCGCCCCCTTTTCCCGCTCCGCTGCCTGACGCAGCACTCTGGAAAAGCTCTGTCCATAGAAAATATTGTCGCCCAGAACAAGGGCAACGCTGTCGTTTCCGATGAAATCCGCGCCGATCAAAAATGCGTCTGCCAGTCCGCGGGGCGTCTCCTGAACCGCATAGGACATCGAAAGTCCCAGCTGTTCGCCTGTACCGAACAGTTCTTTAAAAGCAGGCAGATCCCTGGGCGTGGAAATAATCAGAATCTCCCGGATGCCCGCCAGCATCAGTGTGGAGAGTGGATAATAAATCATCGGTTTGTCGTAAACCGGCATAATCTGTTTGGATACCGCCTTGGTCAGCGGATAAAGGCGGGTTCCGGAGCCGCCTGCAAGAATGATACCTTTCATAGATTCCTCCATTCCTATGCGTTCATTCGCCTGTATGAAAAACATTTTGCTTTACAGGATCGCTCCGGCGGCACTGTTCTACTGCCCGGCAGCACTGTTCTACTGCCCGGCAGCACTGGTCTACTGCCGTGCGCTCCTGCCCAGATGCGCCAAAAGGGGAACGGTGTCGCGCGCCGTCCCCATTCTGGTATACAAAGCCCTGTTTCTTCGGTCTGTCCGGCATTTTCCTCCCGGCAGTCCGGAAATTTCTCAGGCTTTGTACATTTCGTTATAATATTTCTGGTAGTCGCCGCTGGTTACGCGCTCCATCCAGTCTTCATGCTCGAAGTACCATGCAATGGTCTTTTTGATGCCTTCTTTGAACATCGTCTCCGGATACCAGCCGATCTCTTCCTTGATCTTGTCGGGAGCGATCGCGTATCTTCTGTCGTGTCCTTTACGGTCTGCTACATAGGTAATCAGATCCTTGCTGACAAGCGCCTTGCGCGGGTCGTCGTCTGCAAGCATCTCCTGCAGGGTTTCGATAATGATTTCGATGATCTGAATGTTCTGTTTTTCGTTATGACCGCCTACATTGTAGGTTTCGAACAGTCTGCCCTGCTCCTGCACCATGTCGATGGCCTTTGCGTGGTCTTCGACATACAGCCAGTCGCGGACGTTCTTGCCGTCGCCGTATACCGGAAGCTTCTTGCCGTGCAGCGCATTGTTGCTGTCTCTTATACACATCTCCGAGCCCAC
>ENA-OXQR01000640-OXQR01000640.1-human-gut-metagenome-genome-assembly--contig:-NODE-640-length-10360-cov-8.88413_pt1 | contig 10360 bp, 6 predicted proteins | sample MGYA00249587_ERZ652573 | MGnify/ENA primary metagenome ERZ652573 (study PRJEB26925, sample SAMN05826651) | human gut metagenome | biome: ENVO:2100002; feature: ENVO:00000062; material: ENVO:00002003...
GGAGATGTGTATAAGAGACAGCCGACGAGCCGAGCGCAACCCAGCCGCTGATGTATCAGAAAATCAAAAAACATCCGACACCGCGCAAAATCTACGCTGACAAGCTGGAGCAGGAAAAAGTGGCGACGCTGGAAGATGCCACCGAGATGGTTAACCTGTACCGCGATGCGCTGGATGCTGGCGATTGCGTAGTGGCAGAGTGGCGTCCGATGAACATGCACTCTTTCACCTGGTCGCCGTACCTCAACCACGAATGGGACGAAGAGTACCCGAACAAAGTTGAGATGAAGCGCCTGCAGGAGCTGGCGAAACGCATCAGCACGGTGCCGGAAGCAGTTGAAATGCAGTCTCGCGTTGCCAAGATTTATGGCGATCGCCAGGCGATGGCTGCCGGTGAGAAACTGTTCGACTGGGGCGGTGCGGAAAACCTCGCTTACGCCACGCTGGTTGATGAAGGCATTCCGGTTCGCCTGTCGGGTGAAGACTCCGGTCGCGGTACCTTCTTCCACCGCCACGCGGTGATCCACAACCAGTCTAACGGTTCCACTTACACGCCGCTGCAACATATCCATAACGGGCAGGGCGCGTTCCGTGTCTGGGACTCCGTACTGTCTGAAGAAGCAGTGCTGGCGTTTGAATATGGTTATGCCACCGCAGAACCACGCACTCTGACCATCTGGGAAGCGCAGTTCGGTGACTTCGCCAACGGTGCGCAGGTGGTTATCGACCAGTTCATCTCCTCTGGCGAACAGAAATGGGGCCGGATGTGTGGTCTGGTGATGTTGCTGCCGCACGGTTACGAAGGGCAGGGGCCGGAGCACTCCTCCGCGCGTCTGGAACGTTATCTGCAACTTTGTGCTGAGCAAAACATGCAGGTTTGCGTACCGTCTACCCCGGCACAGGTTTACCACATGCTGCGTCGTCAGGCGCTGCGCGGGATGCGTCGTCCGCTGGTCGTGATGTCGCCGAAATCCCTGCTGCGTCATCCGCTGGCGGTTTCCAGCCTCGAAGAACTGGCGAACGGCACCTTCCTGCCAGCCATCGGTGAAATCGACGAGCTTGATCCGAAGGGCGTGAAGCGCGTAGTGATGTGTTCTGGTAAGGTTTATTACGACCTGCTGGAACAGCGTCGTAAGAACAATCAACACGATGTCGCCATTGTGCGTATCGAGCAACTCTACCCGTTCCCGCATAAAGCGATGCAGGAAGTGTTGCAGCAGTTTGCTCACGTCAAGGATTTTGTCTGGTGCCAGGAAGAGCCGCTCAACCAGGGAGCATGGTACTGCAGCCAGCATCATTTCCGTGAAGTGATTCCGTTTGGGGCTTCTCTGCGTTATGCAGGCCGCCCGGCCTCCGCCTCTCCGGCGGTAGGGTATATGTCCGTTCACCAGAAACAGCAACAAGATCTGGTTAATGACGCGCTGAACGTCGAATAAATAAAGGATACACAATGAGTAGCGTAGATATTCTGGTCCCTGACCTGCCTGAATCCGTAGCCGATGCCACCGTCGCAACCTGGCATAAAAAACCCGGCGACGCAGTCGTACGTGATGAAGTGCTGGTAGAAATCGAAACTGACAAAGTGGTACTGGAAGTACCGGCATCAGCAGACGGCATTCTGGATGCGGTTCTGGAAGATGAAGGTACAACGGTAACGTCTCGTCAGATCCTTGGTCGCCTGCGTGAAGGCAACAGCGCCGGTAAAGAAACCAGCGCCAAATCTGAAGAGAAAGCGTCCACTCCGGCGCAACGCCAGCAGGCGTCTCTGGAAGAGCAAAACAACGATGCGTTAAGCCCGGCGATCCGTCGCCTGCTGGCTGAACACAATCTCGACGCCAGCGCCATTAAAGGCACCGGTGTGGGTGGTCGTCTGACTCGTGAAGATGTGGAAAAACATCTGGCGAAAGCCCCGGCGAAAGAGTCTGCTCCGGCAGCGGCTGCTCCGGCGGCGCAACCGGCTCTGGCTGCACGTAGTGAAAAACGTGTCCCGATGACTCGCCTGCGTAAGCGTGTGGCAGAGCGTCTGCTGGAAGCGAAAAACTCCACCGCCATGCTGACCACGTTCAACGAAGTCAACATGAAGCCGATTATGGATCTGCGTAAGCAGTACGGTGAAGCGTTTGAAAAACGCCACGGCATCCGTCTGGGCTTTATGTCCTTCTACGTGAAAGCGGTGGTTGAAGCCCTGAAACGTTACCCGGAAGTGAACGCTTCTATCGACGGCGATGACGTGGTTTACCACAACTATTTCGACGTCAGCATGGCGGTTTCTACGCCGCGCGGCCTGGTGACGCCGGTTCTGCGTGATGTCGATACCCTCGGCATGGCAGACATCGAGAAGAAAATCAAAGAGCTGGCAGTCAAAGGCCGTGACGGCAAGCTGACCGTTGAAGATCTGACCGGTGGTAACTTCACCATCACCAACGGTGGTGTGTTCGGTTCCCTGATGTCTACGCCGATCATCAACCCGCCGCAGAGCGCAATTCTGGGTATGCACGCTATCAAAGATCGTCCGATGGCGGTGAATGGTCAGGTTGAGATCCTGCCGATGATGTACCTGGCGCTGTCCTACGATCACCGTCTGATCGATGGTCGCGAATCCGTGGGCTTCCTGGTAACGATCAAAGAGTTGCTGGAAGATCCGACGCGTCTGCTGCTGGACGTGTAGTAGTTTAAGTTTCACCTGCACTGTAGACCGGATAAGGCATTATCGCCTTCTCCGGCAATTGAAGCCTGATGCGACGCTGACGCGTCTTATCAGGCCTACGGGACCACCAATGTAGGTCGGATAAGGCGCTAGCGCCGCATCCGACAAGCGATGCCTGATGTGACGGTTAACGTGTCTTATCAGGCCTACGGGGACCACCAATGTAGGTCGGATAAGGCGCTAGCGCCGCATCCGACAAGCGATGCCTGATGTGACGGTTAACGTGTCTTATCAGGCCTACGGGGACCACCAATGTAGGTCGGATAAGGCGCTAGCGCCGCATCCGACAAGCGATGCCTGATGTGACGTTTAACGTGTCTTATCAGGCCTACGGGTGACCGACAATGCCCGGAAGCGATACGAAATATTCGGTCTACGGTTTAAAAGATAACGATTACTGAAGGATGGACAGAACACATGAACTTACATGAATATCAGGCAAAACAACTTTTTGCCCGCTATGGCTTACCAGCACCGGTGGGTTATGCCTGTACTACTCCGCGCGAAGCAGAAGAAGCCGCTTCAAAAATCGGTGCCGGTCCGTGGGTAGTGAAATGTCAGGTTCACGCTGGTGGCCGCGGTAAAGCGGGCGGTGTGAAAGTTGTAAACAGCAAAGAAGACATCCGTGCTTTTGCAGAAAACTGGCTGGGCAAGCGTCTGGTAACGTATCAAACAGATGCCAATGGCCAACCGGTTAACCAGATTCTGGTTGAAGCAGCGACCGATATCGCTAAAGAGCTGTATCTCGGTGCCGTTGTTGACCGTAGTTCCCGTCGTGTGGTCTTTATGGCCTCCACCGAAGGCGGCGTGGAAATCGAAAAAGTGGCGGAAGAAACTCCGCACCTGATCCATAAAGTTGCGCTTGATCCGCTGACTGGCCCGATGCCGTATCAGGGACGCGAGCTGGCGTTCAAACTGGGTCTGGAAGGTAAACTGGTTCAGCAGTTCACCAAAATCTTCATGGGCCTGGCGACCATTTTCCTGGAGCGCGACCTGGCGTTGATCGAAATCAACCCGCTGGTCATCACCAAACAGGGCGATCTGATTTGCCTCGACGGCAAACTGGGCGCTGACGGCAACGCACTGTTCCGCCAGCCTGATCTGCGCGAAATGCGTGACCAGTCGCAGGAAGATCCGCGTGAAGCACAGGCTGCACAGTGGGAACTGAACTACGTTGCGCTGGACGGTAACATCGGTTGTATGGTTAACGGCGCAGGTCTGGCGATGGGTACGATGGACATCGTTAAACTGCACGGCGGCGAACCGGCTAACTTCCTTGACGTTGGCGGCGGCGCAACCAAAGAACGTGTAACCGAAGCGTTCAAAATCATCCTCTCTGACGACAAAGTGAAAGCCGTTCTGGTTAACATCTTCGGCGGTATCGTTCGTTGCGACCTGATCGCTGACGGTATCATCGGCGCGGTAGCAGAAGTGGGTGTTAACGTACCGGTCGTGGTACGTCTGGAAGGTAACAACGCCGAACTCGGCGCGAAGAAACTGGCTGACAGCGGCCTGAATATTATTGCAGCAAAAGGTCTGACGGATGCAGCTCAGCAGGTTGTTGCCGCAGTGGAGGGGAAATAATGTCCATTTTAATCGATAAAAACACCAAGGTTATCTGCCAGGGCTTTACCGGTAGCCAGGGGACTTTCCACTCAGAACAGGCCATTGCATACGGCACTAAAATGGTTGGCGGCGTAACCCCAGGTAAAGGCGGCACCACCCACCTCGGCCTGCCGGTGTTCAACACCGTGCGTGAAGCCGTTGCTGCCACTGGCGCTACCGCTTCTGTTATCTACGTACCAGCACCGTTCTGCAAAGACTCCATTCTGGAAGCCATCGACGCAGGCATCAAACTGATTATCACCATCACTGAAGGCATCCCGACGCTGGATATGCTGACCGTGAAAGTGAAGCTGGATGAAGCAGGCGTTCGTATGATCGGCCCGAACTGCCCAGGCGTTATCACTCCGGGTGAATGCAAAATCGGTATCCAGCCTGGTCACATTCACAAACCGGGTAAAGTGGGTATCGTTTCCCGTTCCGGTACACTGACCTATGAAGCGGTTAAACAGACCACGGATTACGGTTTCGGTCAGTCGACCTGTGTCGGTATCGGCGGTGACCCGATCCCGGGCTCTAACTTTATCGACATTCTCGAAATGTTCGAAAAAGATCCGCAGACCGAAGCGATCGTGATGATCGGTGAGATCGGCGGTAGCGCTGAAGAAGAAGCAGCTGCGTACATCAAAGAGCACGTTACCAAGCCAGTTGTGGGTTACATCGCTGGTGTGACTGCGCCGAAAGGCAAACGTATGGGCCACGCGGGTGCCATCATTGCCGGTGGGAAAGGGACTGCGGATGAGAAATTCGCTGCTCTGGAAGCCGCAGGCGTGAAAACCGTTCGCAGCCTGGCGGATATCGGTGAAGCACTGAAAACTGTTCTGAAATAAATATCTGTAATAAGAAATAGCCCTCGCCGCTTCCCTCTACAGGAATGGCGAAGGGCTGTCGGTTTCGACATGGTTGGCCATCGTATGATGGCCTTTTTTGTGCTTATCGCGATGATTTTCGCTGCGCTATCAGGGTAAATTTATAGTCATCGGTATTAAAAGCGTTGCGGCTATATTCAAACACCCGACCATCAACTAAATATCCACGCGATACTTTTTCAAGAATCGGCTTTGTCTGGCTGATATTAAGCAGACGGCTCATCTCTTCGGTTGGCATCAGAGGAATGATTTCCTGTTCGCTACGATCGATAACCATTTTCTTCACTTCTTCGATAAAGTGATATTTCGAATTTTCCATGACCTGCCAGGTGAGATCCGGGAACAACGCAAGCGGCATCCAGGTTTCTTCCAGCGCCATTGGCTTTTGCTTGCGATAGCGCACGCGCTTCACATGCCACACACGATCCTGCGGGGTGATTTGTAGCTGTTGCTGAAGAAAATCGTCAGCCGGAATCACTTCGAATATCAGAACTTCACTGTGTGTATCGACGTGACGGTCCGACAGTTTTTCATCAAAACTGGTTAACTGAAAAATATCGTAATTGACCCGCTCTTCTTTGACGTAAGTCCCGCTGCCCTGAATGCTTTCGAGGATCTGCTGCTCGACTAGCTGGCGCAAAGCCTGACGCACCGTAACCCGGCTGACGCCAAACTCTGTTTGTAGCGCTGATTCAGTGGGTAACGCATCGCCAGGTTTAAGCTCGCCACGCGCAATTTGTTCACGAATGCGATCGGCAATCTGCCGGTATAAGGGCTTGTGTCCCATTTTTAGTATCTCATTAATACGAATTTAACCATTATGCCCGATAAATTCATCCTGTAAATAATACAAATACAATACAAATAATTTCAATCAAGTGAAATTGATCACATAATGGTATTGTTTTATCGGGCACACTGGCGCGACTATAAAAACGATCAAGTGAGGATCATGATGAATCTGACGACTCTGACCCACCGCGATGCGTTGTGTCTGAATGCGCGCTTTACCAGCCGTGAAGAGGCCATCCACGCGTTGACTCAACGTCTTGCTGCTCTGGGGAAAATTTCCAGTACTGAGCAATTTCTGGAAGAAGTGTATCGCCGTGAAAGCCTTGGCCCGACCGCCTTAGGTGAAGGGTTGGCTGTGCCGCATGGCAAAACTGCTGCGGTAAAAGAAGCGGCGTTTGCGGTCGCCACACTCAGCGAGCCGCTTCAGTGGGAAGGCGTTGATGGCCCGGAAGCAGTTGATTTAGTGGTGCTGCTGGCGATTCCCCCCAATGAAGCGGGTACTACGCATATGCAACTGCTGACAGCGCTGACCACGCGCCTTGCGGATGATGAGATTCGGGCGCGTATACAGTCGGCGACGACGCCTGATGAGTTGCTCTCGGCGCTGGATGACAAGGGAGGCACGCAACCTTCTGCCTCTTTTTCCAACGCGCCAACTATCGTCTGCGTAACGGCCTGTCCGGCGGGTATTGCTCACACCTATATGGCTGCGGAATATCTGGAAAAAGCCGGACGCAAACTCGGCGTAAATGTTTACGTTGAAAAACAAGGCGCTAACGGCATTGAAGGGCGTTTAACGGCGGATCAACTCAATAGTGCAACCGCCTGTATTTTTGCGGCTGAAGTCGCCATCAAGGAGAGTGAGCGTTTTAATGGCATTCCCGCGCTTTCAGTGCCTGTTGCCGAGCCGATTCGCCATGCAGAAGCGTTGATCCAACAAGCGCTTACCCTCAAGCGTAGCGATGAGACGCGTACCGTACAGCAAGATACGCAACCGGTGAAAAGTGTCAAAACGGAGCTGAAACAGGCACTGTTGAGCGGAATCTCTTTTGCCGTACCGTTGATTGTCGCGGGGGGCACGGTGCTGGCGGTCGCGGTATTACTGTCGCAAATCTTCGGGCTACAAGATCTGTTTAATGAAGAAAACTCCTGGCTGTGGATGTACCGCAAGCTGGGCGGCGGGCTGCTCGGAATTTTGATGGTACCGGTGCTCGCGGCCTATACCGCCTATTCTCTGGCAGATAAACCGGCGTTAGCGCCAGGCTTTGCGGCTGGACTTGCCGCCAACATGATCGGCTCCGGGTTTCTCGGCGCGGTCGTTGGCGGATTGATAGCCGGTTACTTGATGCGCTGGGTGAAAAATCACTTGCGTCTTAGCAGTAAATTCAATGGATTCCTGACTTTTTATCTCTACCCGGTGCTCGGTACGTTGGGAGCGGGCAGTCTGATGCTGTTTGTGGTGGGGGAACCTGTCGCCTGGATCAATAACTCGCTTACCGCCTGGCTGAACGGTCTGTCAGGAAGTAACGCGCTGTTGCTGGGTGCCATTCTCGGTTTTATGTGTTCCTTTGACCTTGGAGGGCCAGTGAATAAAGCCGCTTATGCATTCTGCCTGGGCGCAATGGCGAACGGCGTTTACGGCCCGTATGCCATTTTCGCCTCCGTCAAAATGGTTTCGGCATTTACCGTAACCGCTTCCACGATGCTCGCACCGCGCCTGTTTAAAGAGTTTGAAATTGAGACCGGGAAATCCACCTGGCTGTTAGGGCTGGCAGGTATTACCGAAGGGGCGATCCCGATGGCGATTGAAGATCCGCTGCGGGTTATTGGTTCGTTTGTGCTGGGCTCTATGGTAACGGGCGCTATTGTCGGTGCGATGAATATCGGCCTTTCGACACCCGGTGCCGGCATTTTCTCGCTCTTTTTACTTCATGATAATGGCGCGGGCGGTGTTATGGCGGCAATTGGCTGGTTTGGCGCGGCATTGGTGGGGGCTGCAATCTCGACTGCAATTCTCCTGATGTGGCGGCGTCACGCGGTTAAGCATGGCAACTATCTGACTGATGGCGTAATGCCATAAACAAAAAGGAAACGACGATGAAAGCAGTATCTCGCGTTCACATCACCCCGCATATGCACTGGGATCGAGAGTGGTATTTCACCACCGAAGAGTCACGTATTCTGCTGGTCAATAATATGGAAGAGATCCTGTGCCGACTGGAACAGGACAACGAATACAAATATTACGTACTCGACGGGCAAACGGCGATCCTCGAAGATTATTTCGCGGTGAAACCGGAAAACAAAGACCGTGTGAAGAAACAGGTAGAAGCCGGCAAGTTGATTATCGGCCCCTGGTATACCCAGACCGATACCACGATTGTTTCTGCGGAATCCATCGTCCGTAATCTGATGTACGGAATGCGTGACTGCCTCGCGTTTGGCGAGCCGATGAAAATAGGTTATTTACCAGATTCCTTTGGCATGTCCGGGCAACTGCCGCATATCTACAATGGATTTGGCATTACCCGCACCATGTTCTGGCGCGGATGTTCGGAGCGCCACGGTACTGATAAAACCGAGTTTTTGTGGCAAAGCAGTGACGGTAGCGAAGTGACGGCGCAGGTGCTGCCGCTGGGCTACGCCATCGGTAAGTACTTACCTGCCGACGAAAACGGATTACGTAAACGCCTCGACAGTTATTTTGACGTGCTGGAAAAAGCGTCTGTAACCAAAGAGATTTTGCTGCCGAATGGGCATGACCAGATGCCATTGCAGCAAAATATCTTCGAAGTGATGGATAAGCTACGTGAGATCTACCCTCAACGTAAGTTTGTGATGAGCCGCTTTGAAGAGGTATTTGAGAAGATCGAAGCGCAGCGAGATAATCAGGCAACCCTGAAAGGGGAATTTATTGATGGCAAATATATGCGCGTGCATCGCACCATCGGTTCTACGCGTATGGATATCAAAATTGCCCACGCGCGTATTGAAAATAAGATTGTTAATCTGCTGGAACCGCTGGCAACACTGGCCTGGACGTTGGGTTTTGAATACCACCACGGCTTGCTGGAGAAAATGTGGAAAGAGATCTTAAAAAATCATGCCCACGACAGTATCGGCTGCTGCTGTAGTGACAAAGTTCATCGCGAAATCGTCGCCCGCTTCGAACTGGCTGAAGACATGGCGGATAATCTGATTCGTTTCTACATGCGCAAAATTGCCGACAACATGCCGCAGAGCGACGCCGACAAACTCGTCCTGTTTAACCTGATGCCCTGGCCGCGTGAAGAAGTTATCAACACCACTGTGCGGCTGCGCGCCAGCCAGTTTAATTTGCGGGACGATCGCGGTCAGCCTGTACCGTATTTTATTCGCCATGCCCGTGAGATCGATCCAGGCCTAATCGATCGGCAAATAGTTCATTACGGTAATTACGATCCCTTTATGGAGTTTGATATACAGATCAACCAGATTGTCCCTTCTATGGGCTATCGCACGCTTTATATCGAAGCGAATCAGCCTGGCAACGTAATTGCGGCAAAAAGTGACGCTGAAGGGATACTGGAAAATGCTTTCTGGCAAATTGCGCTCAATGAGGATGGTTCTCTGCAACTGGTAGATAAAGACAGCGGTGTGCGCTATGACCGGGTATTGCAAATTGAAGAAAGCTCTGATGATGGTGATGAATATGACTATTCACCCGCAAAAGAAGAGTGGGTAATTACCGCAGCGAACGCGAAACCGCAATGCGATATTATTCATGAAGCCTGGCAGAGCAGGGCTGTTATCCGCTATGACATGGCAGTGCCGCTCAATTTGTCAGAACGCAGCGCCCGGCAATCCACTGGCAGAGTAGGGGTGGTGTTGGTTGTCACTCTTAGTCATAACAGCAGGCGTATTGATGTGGATATCAATCTTGATAACCAGGCTGACGATCATCGCCTTCGTGTCCTGGTCCCTACACCTTTTAACACCGACAGTGTTCTGGCAGATACGCAGTTTGGTTCGCTAACGCGCCCCGTGAACGACAGTGCAATGAACAACTGGCAGCAAGAAGGCTGGAAAGAAGCGCCGGTTCCGGTATGGAATATGCTCAACTATGTTGCCTTACAGGAAGGGCGTAACGGCATGGCTGTCTTTAGCGAAGGGTTACGTGAATTTGAAGTCATCGGTGAAGAGAAGAAAACCTTTGCCATTACGTTGCTGCGTGGCGTGGGCTTACTGGGCAAAGAAGATCTGCTTTTAAGGCCTGGGCGGCCTTCGGGAATTAAAATGCCAGTCCCGGACTCACAACTACGTGGTCTGCTTTCTTGTCGCCTAAGTTTATTGAGTTATACCGGTACGCCAACCGCCGCTGGTGTAGCTC
>ENA-OXQR01000655-OXQR01000655.1-human-gut-metagenome-genome-assembly--contig:-NODE-655-length-10178-cov-6.74938_pt1 | contig 10178 bp, 8 predicted proteins | sample MGYA00249587_ERZ652573 | MGnify/ENA primary metagenome ERZ652573 (study PRJEB26925, sample SAMN05826651) | human gut metagenome | biome: ENVO:2100002; feature: ENVO:00000062; material: ENVO:00002003...
AAATGAAGAGGAAAAGATTTACAGCACTGAAGGTTACACTCACAGCGATGATGCTGACGGCAGCACTTACATTTGGAGCAGGAAGTGCTTATGCAGCTGATCTGTCACAGGAGGGTGGAACACCTTCACCGGAGGTAACACCGGAACTGCCATTACCGACATCAACACCGAAACCAACACCAGTGCCTAAAAATGGACTGTTGAAGGAAGGGAAAGTATATCGCTATTACGTAAATAATAAACCAGTTAGAAATAAATGGAAAAAGATCAATGGTAAATACTACTGGTTTAAATCCAATGGAGTTGCAGCTCATGATGGACATTACAAGATTAAAGGAGTTTTTTATCTGTTTAATAAGAATGCACAGAGAATAATTCCGGGTAAGAAATCAATTGTAAAGGTTAATGGTGTAAAGTATTTTGTTGATGCCAAGGGAAGACCTGTTACAGGATGGAATGAGTTTAATGGTAGAATGTACTATGTGCATAAGAACGGTAAATGTGCAACAAATGAAACTATAGGTGGAATAAGATTTAATAAGAACGGATATGCTTCAAATCTGACACAGGCGAGATGCAAGCTTGCGGCAAGGAACTTTATTGCACGTCACAGTAATGCCAATGCAAGTAATTATGAAAAATTCCGTTCCTGCTTTTATTATATTATGGCCTATACAAACTTTGTAGGATACATGGATCCTACACCTCAGGAGTTTAAGACAAAAGATTGGGTTTATAAATATTCCCTTCAGATGTTCCAGAACGGTCTTACAGGAAACTGTTATGGAATTGCCAGCAGTGTGGCTGCAATCGCGAAGGAACTGGGATATGAACCCTATGTTATTACAATTCCGGATGGACACAGCTTTGTTATGATTAACGGGCTCTATTATGATAATATGTACGGAACGTTGTTTGGCGCAGCTACACGTCCTGCATATACAATAGAACATAAAATTAAATTTTAAGAAAAGGAGTATGGAGAATGAAGAAAACAAAGAGATTCCTTGCAGTTGTACTTTGTATGCTTCTTATGCTGACACCGTTGGCTGTTGTAGCAGAAACAGTGACAGTACAGGCAGCAGAGCCGCAGACTGTTAAGGTAAAACTGGACAAAAAGACAGGAAAGAGATATGGATATGATGAGAATAACCAGAAGGTTACTCAGCAGTGGGGAGTAACAGCAAAGGGTTTCCGTTATTATTTCGGAAAAAACGGAGCTGCTTATCAGGCTGATCAGGATATGGTTGGTAAGTATGGTATTCTGATGAAGAAGATTAATGGTAAGTACTATGGGTTTGATGTAAGTGGTCACACAGTAAAGGGAATACGTGTAGGAAGTGTCAGCATGTATGAGATTCCGAAGCTGTATTACTTTAATCCAAAAACAGGAGCTGTAGATAAAAAGAAGACGTCTTTATACAGAAAATATGCGGCAACATCTACTCTGGCAAAACAGAACAATGCGTCAAAGATTAAGAAGGTTCTGGGAAAATATAAAAAGTGTACAATAAGTAAAGGCAATACCTGTATGCTTGATGGAAACGGCAAGGATGTCACCTACACATACGATTATGTACAGTTAAATGTTGTGCGTCCTACAGGAAAAGGAAGCAGCGCAGAAGTTGTTGCGAGTATCACGGTAAGACGATAATTATCCAGGTTAATCGGTTGCTTCGGCTGTGAAAAATTATAAAGCAGCTGAAGCAATTTGCAGATAGTAAGTTAACAAAAAAGAAAGGAACAGAGTGATGAACAGGAAAAAAATCACAGCATTATTACTTAGCTCAGTAATGGCATTTACACCTGCCATGCCGGCTATGGCAGAACAGTCAACGATCATTGATTATGTGGATGGAACAACTGATAGTACAGTTGAGACACCAGATGTAACTCCGACACCACTTCCGGAGAAGAAGGAAGGATGGGAAACTGTTGATGGAGTTAAATATTATTATGTAAATGGTGAGAAAATTACAAACAAGGTAGAGAAGATCGGTAAATATACGTATTGTTTTGATAAAACCGGAAAACTTGTGACTAATAAACCGTATTATAAGGTTAATGCAAAGACTTATTATAAGATTAAAAAAAATGGACAGGCAACAAAGCTGTCAGCAGTAGAAACTATGGCTGCAGTCCGACTTCAGAAGTGTAAAGGAAATCTGAAGAAGGCATTCAACTGGTCTGTTTCTCTGCAGTATGCAGGCAATGTAAAGGTTTCTAAAAAAACACCTACAGAATATGGTTTATATGGATTTAAAACAGGCAGTGGCGATTGTTATGTAATGGCAGCTACTTTCTACTGGATGGCTAAAGTCGCAGGATATGATGCTCATTATGTAAAAGGATATTTCCAGAAATCCGGTGGTAAGAAGGGAGCACATGCGTGGGTTGAAATAGATCAGAAGGTGAATGGTAAAAAGAAAACTTATGTGTATGATCCGAATTTCCAGAAGGAATACAAACTGAATGGTTATAAACTTACATATGGTGCGAAACGTACTCTGAAATATGTAAATTATAAGAGAGTTAACTAAGCATTGAAATGTTTTTGACTTTGGTTACGAGCAAGTAACGAAGTGGATGATTTTATCTGTTTAACAGTAAGGCAAAAAAAGAACTATAAAGGATGAACAGAAAGGATTTAAAGACAATGAAGAAAAAAGTTGTAACAGCATTTATGATGGCTGCACTTGGAAGCAGTCTTGTATTCAGTCAGGCAGCGATGGCAGCAGATACTACAGCAAAAACAGAAACTTCAGAAGATGCGGATAAGGATGCCACAGAATCTGAAGATAAAGATGTAGCAGAAGATGCAGATAAAGCTGATGAAGATAAAGAAGATTTAAAGACAATTGGTGAGAAACCGGAAGAGGACACAGAGGGTGTTTTTTCTGTAAAATTGAAAAATCTTACAGGTAAAGTTATCACAGGTGTTACTGTTAAGAATGAAAAAGACGAAGAATATCCGGATAATTTCCTGAAAGAAGAAGATAAGTTCGAAGCAGATGAGGAAAGAGTTCTCTGGTTTGATCCCAATGCTAAAGATAAAGCAGATGAGGAAAACAAGGATTCTTCAGATGATGCAAAAGAGACCACAGATACTGAAGAAACAAAAACAGAAGATGTCAAAACAGATGAAAAAGCAGAAGGCGAAGATAAGGATGATGCTGAGAAGGAAATCCCGAAATATAATATTCAGTTAACTTTCGAGGATGGAACAACTGCTGAGGTCCACACTTTCCCATTTGGCGATACAGAGGAAGCAGAACTTCATCTGGAAGGTGAAGTAGCATATCTGGTATTTGACAGTATCAGCCAGAAGAAAGAATACAATACTCTGGAAACAGAGAAAGCATTAGCTCCGAAGCCAACTGAGGCAGCTACACAGGCAACTTCTGAAACAACTCAGAGTTATGATAACAGTAGTGATTACAGCAATGACTATGATTACAGCAATGATTATGATTACAGTAATGATTATGATTATGGTAATGATGATTCCGGTGATTATGATGGTTCTGATGACGGTGGTTCTGATGACGGTGGAGACGGATGTCTGGATGATGGGTTATTAAATTAATCAGATTCAGCAGTTGTAAAGGGAAAATGCATTAAAAAGTATAATAAAACAGGGCACTGCATTATCTGAGGGAATAACATAGTGCAGTGCCCTTATTATAAGTACAACTGAAGAATTGTACATATTTAGGGAGAAAGATCATGTCATTAGTTTCAAACTTGTTTTTACTGTTTGTGGCGGTGAGTGTGCTTGTTTATTATATTGTGCCGCACAAATTTCAGTGGCTGGTTTTGTTATGTTTCAGCTATATTTATTATCTGGCAGGTGGCGTCCGTTACGTGGGATTTATCCTGTTTTCCACATTGGTTACCTGGGGGATTGCACTTGCAGTTGAAAAGGCAGAGGCAGGTGGAAGTCACAAAAGTGCAAGAAATTTTCTGGTGCTTGGATTAATATTGAATTTTGGTATGCTTGGAGTGATAAAGTATACAAATTTTATGATTGAGAACCTCAATGCTTTGTTTCATATGAATTTAAGAGGAATGGAAATCCTGCTTCCATTGGGAATATCGTTTTACACTTTCCAATCCTCCGGATATCTTCTGGATGTGTACTGGAAGAGATGTGATGCAGAGAGGAATCCTGTAAAATATGCATTGTTTGTTTCTTTCTTTCCACAGATTCTGCAGGGACCAATCGGAAGATACAGTCGTTTGGCACATCAGCTTTATGAACCTCATAAATTCGAAGGTAAGAATATTACCAGAGGCTTTGAGCGCATTCTCTGGGGATTTTTTAAGAAGATGATCCTGGCGGACTGGGCAGCAGTGTTTGTAGATGCGATTTTCGACAATCCGGATCAGTACAGCGGACTGGCAATCTTTGGCGTATTATTTTACACAGTTCAGCTATATGCAGATTTTTCCGGTGGTATGGATGTGGTAATTGGTATTGCGTCTATGTTTGGAATTGAGCTGGATGAGAACTTCAAGCGTCCGTTCTTCTCCATTTCCATTACAGATTTCTGGCACCGCTGGCACATTACTCTTGGTACCTGGATGAAGGATTATGTGTTCTATCCTGTGACATTATCCAAGTGGATGGGGAAATTTGGCAAATGGGGCAAGAAGGTATTTGGCAAAAAGACCGGACGTACATTACCAATCTGTCTGGCGAATCTGATCGTATTCTTCGTTGTTGGTGTATGGCATGGTGCTGCCTGGAAGTATATTGTATACGGTATGTACAATGGTATTATCATTGCTTTCAGCGGACTTATGGCAGAGCATTACAGAAACTGGAAAAAGAAATTCAACATCACTGGAAAAGAGAACTGGTATCATGTATTTATGATCATCCGTACTTTTATCCTTGTAAATATCAGCTGGTTTTTTGACAGAGCGGACACAGTAGGACAGGCTTTTCATATGATGAAGCTTTCTGTCACAAAGTTTGCACCGTCACAGTTACTGCTGATCCCGGCCGGTAAAGAAGGAACTGCTTTTACCCCTTATGCGCTGGTAATCCTGGCAGCAGGCTGCATCATTCTGTTTATTGTAAGTGTCCTTCAGGAACGTGGCATGAAGATAAGAGAATCACTTGCAGGACTGAGTCTGCCAATTACTGTAGCAATTTATTTTTGTCTGCTGGCATCCATCGGATTCTTTGGATCAACAGCAGTAGCGAGAGGATTTATTTATGCACAATTTTAAGAAAGTTTTAAAAACGTTCCTGGTATTGGTCGTGTGTGTGGCTCTTCTGGCAGCACTTGACCTGGCACTTTATCCATGTACATTTATGAGAAATGATGTGCATGCAGTTGTGACACAGCAGTTTGATGACATTATCGTGGGAACTTCCCATGGAAAGATGGATATTGATCCGGAGGTGATGCAAGAAGTTACCGGACGCAGTGGACATAATCTTTGCGTCGGCGGCGAGTATGGAATCGATGCGTATTATCTGACTAAACTGATCAAAGAGAAACAGAATCCGAAGAGAATTATCTATGAGGTTGACCCGGGATATTTTGTATCTGAAAAGGAAGAAGGAAATAACTACCTGCTTTTTTATCATGAGTTTCCATTTTCAAAAGCAAAGGTAGAATATTTCTGGAATTCTATTGCGAAATGTAATTTCCGTACTGTGCTTTTCCCATGGTATGAATATTCTCTCAGCTATGAATTGCCGAAAGTCAAAGATACATTTACTCAGAAAGTAACGGGTGATTATGACGTATCTCATCTGAAGAGTGATTCTCAGGAATATCATGAAAGTGGATTTATTGAGAGATATCCGGTGGATGTGACAAAGCTTAAGAAATCAGAACCTAAGCTCTATGAAGAGGGTAAGGTAAACGAAGAGAACATGGAATATCTGAAGAATCTGATCACATTCTGCAAGGAAAATGATATAGAGTTTGTTGCAGTAACTACGCCAATTCCAATAAATACTCTGAAGGATTACAGTGACAGTTATAATGCAGCATGGAAATATTTCGGGCAGTTCTTTGAAGAACAGGGCGTAGAGTATCTTAACTTTAATACGCAGTATTTTAAGGCATTTACACATGACCTGAAAGCATATACAGATTATGACGGACATATGAATGGAGATGCCGCAAAAGAATATTCTGAAGTGCTGGCACAAGTTTTAGAGAGCACTGGACAGAAAAATTGATCAGTTAATAGTAACTACGGATTATCGTTACTGGTAATTGAAGCAGGAACTTACCAGATTTAGTTTGAATCGAATAAGTATCCTGCTTTAATTGTAAATATTTACTTGTTGATATTGTGAAAATAGGACAGACAGTAGTAAAATGAATAAAAAACCTTGTGAAGTACAGAGGGGAGGAATTATATATGAAGACAAGTATTCTGGAATATCTTGAAGAATCCGCACGGAAATATCCGGATAAGACAGCTTTTGCAGATGAACATACATCCTGCACATTTAAAGAACTGGAGCAGACTGCACGCAGAACAGGGACTGCACTTGCGAAACATTTCACACCGAGAAATCCGGTGCCTGTATTTATGGAGAAGAGCGTAGAAACCATCGGAGTTTTCATGGGCGCTGTTTATGCAGGATGCTTTTATGTACTGATGGATACCAAACAGCCGGCGAGCAGACTTCAGCAGATCCTTGGAATTCTGGACAGTGATGTGATCGTTACATCTGAGAAATATCTGAAGGATTTGGAGAAGCTGGAGTTCAAAGGAAAGGTTCTGATGGCTCCGGATCTTGCAGCTGAGCAGGAGAATGAAGCTGTGCTGAATGAGATCAGAGAACAGGCATTGGATGTGGACCCGCTGTATGGAATTTTTACTTCCGGGTCAACAGGCGTTCCCAAGGGAGTAGTGGTAGGTCATCGTTCAGTGCTTGATTTTATCGATTGTTTTACAGAGCTTTTTGATATTACAGATAAAGATGTGATGGGAAATCAGGCACCCTGGGATTTTGATGTATCTGTTAAAGATATTTATTCCGGACTGAAGACAGGAGCAACTGTCCAGATTATTCCGAAGCAGCTATTCTCTTTCCCGATGAAGTTGATTGACTATCTGATCGAGAGGGAAGTGACCACGCTGGTGTGGGCGGTATCTGCGCTGTGTATTATCTCAACTTTGAACGGATTTGAATATAAAGTTCCGGATAAGATTAAGAAGATTCTTTTCTCAGGAGAGGCTATGCCTGTGAAACATCTGAATATCTGGAGAAAATATCTGCCGGATGTTATGTATGTAAATATTTATGGACCAACTGAGATCACATGTAACTGTACATATTATATTGTAGACAGGGAGTTTCAGCCTGGAGATGTACTTCCTATGGGCAAGGCATTTCCAAATGAAAAAGTATTCCTTCTGGATGAAGAAGACAAGCTGATCACAGAGAAAAATAAAAATGGTGAACTCTGTGTAACAGGAAGTGCACTTGCACTGGGATATTACAAAAACAGAGAACAGACTGCGAAGGTCTTTGTTCAGAATCCACTGAATGACAGATATCTGGAGCCAATGTACAGAACCGGTGATCTTGCTTATTATAATGAACGTGGTGAGTTGTGCTTTGCAACACGTAAGGATTTCCAGATTAAGCATATGGGACATCGTATTGAGCTTGGAGAAATCGAAGCTGCTATGGATAAGGTTCCGGAGATTGTGAGAAGCTGCTGTATTTTTGATACAGTTAAAAGCAAAATCGTAGCTTTTTATGAAGGAGATATTGAGAGAAGACCGCTGGCAAAAGCGTTGGGGCAGTATGTACCTGCTTTTATGGTTCCGAATGTATTCCGCCAGGTGGAGAGCATGCCTCTTACAAAGAATGGAAAGATTGACAGAAAAGCTCTTACAGCTATGTATCAGGAGGAAAAGAAATGAGTTCCTATGGATTTATAAAAGAACTGATCGAGAAAGAACATACTCCAACTCCAGCTTATGTTTTTGACCTGGATAAGATGAAGGAATTTGTAAAAAAAGTGCAGAGCTGTCTTGGAGAGAGCGCACAGTTATGTTATGCTATGAAAGCAAATCCTTTTCTTACAGGACCCATGATGGATGTGGTTCCTACATTTGAAGTGTGCTCACCGGGTGAATTTCGAATTTGTGATCGTGTTGGTGTGCCGATGGAGAGAATTGTTCTTTCGGGTGTGTATAAGAACCCTGAAGATATGGAATATGTACTTTCTACATATGGAGGAAAGGGAGTGTATACTGTAGAGTCTTTGCAGCATTTACAGATTCTGAATGATACTGCAGTGAGACTTGGCATGAAGATTACGGTGTTGATCCGCGTGACAAGCGGAAATCAGTTTGGCGTAGATGAAGCAGATATCAGGAAAATCATTTCTGACAGAACAGATTATCCGGGGGTTGAGATAGAGGGACTTCAGTTCTATTCCGGAACTCAGAAGAAAGATCTCAGTCAGATGAAAACAGAGCTGGAGCATCTGGATGAATTTATCGGGGAGCTGAAATCTGAGAGTGGATTTGAAGCACAGGTGCTTGAGTATGGTCCGGGATTTTTTGTCCCATATTTTAAGAAGGATAAGAGCGAGGACGTGGAGAATATTCTGAGTGAGTTCAGAGCACTTCTGGAAAGTCTTAATTTCAATGGTAAGGTTGTTCTTGAGATGGGAAGATTTCTGGCAGCAGCCTGTGGATATTATGTGACATCAATCGTGGATATGAAGGTGAATAAAGAACAGCCGTATGTGATCATGGACGGTGGTATCAATCATCTGAATTATTATGGACAGGCGATGGCAATGAAACAGCCGTACTGTACACAGCTTGATACAGAAGGAAATGAGAAGACAGGGGGAGAAGAAGAATCCTGGAATCTTTGCGGTGCACTCTGCACGGTCAGCGATGTGGTCGTAAAGCGATTTCCACTTCACAAACCGCAGCTTCATGATATACTGGTATTTGAACGGGTAGGTGCTTATTCCGTCACAGAAGGAATCTATTTATTCCTGAGCCGTCCTCTTCCGAGAATCTATTTCTGGACAGAGGGAGAGGGACTGCGCATGGTGCGGGATGGTGTACATACAGATCTTTTAAATTCAGAGAAATAAAAGACCATGGCAATACCGAAAAATAATGGAATTGCTGAAAAAACAAAAAATAAGGAGATAGGAGATATGAAAAAATGGAAGAATTAATTGAATTACTGGAAGAAATCCAGCCAGATGCAGACTTTGAAAACTGTGATACTTTGATTGACGATGGAATCCTTGATTCCTTTGCAATCCTGTCTATTGTAAGTGAACTGCAGGATACTTATGACATTACTATCACTCCGGCAGATATTATCCCGGAGAATTTTAACTCTGCAAAAGCACTGTGGGATATGGTGTGCAGACTGAAAGGTTGATTTATTTATTTATACAAAGCAGACAGGGATTATAGTAGTTCTCATAAAATCAGTTAAAAGGGGGACGCAAAGCCCAATAATTCCTATCGGCTCGGTTTCGGACCTTAAGAAAAGCTAAGCCCCGCAAGATCAGCTAAAAGCATTCGCAGATAACTCAAACTCGCTGCGCTCAGACAGTGAGTGATCTGCGAATAACGCTGATCTTGCGGGGCTAAGATTTTCTAAAGATCCTGCAAATGTCGCTCGATAGGAATTATTGGGCTTTGCTGGCAGTTGGCTGTGACTGGGCGGCTGAGGGAGAAGAGGAATGGTGATCTGTTAGTTTTGTGGAATAGAAAAGTTTCTTATATAGTATGAAGGGGACGGAAAAGCTGGGGCGTTGTGTATATATGGTATGTGAGTGCTGTGTGCAGGGCGGGGGAGGATGAAGGTGGATGGATAGAATTCAGGTGTCGGATGGGATGAATGTCTGATGTGGACTGGATGAATCCAGGAGTGTGTTTAAAAAATCATTTCCACAATGTGTACGCCCCACTTTGCGGTATATTTTGCCCGAATTCGGTTGCCGTAGTAAGGCGGAAATAAAAAAGTTTGTCAAATTATGAAATTAACTGTTGACATTGTGGTTTTTCGGTGTTATATTAGATGAGCTGTCGGAAACAATTGTTTATTAGATAAAAACAATTCAGATAGATTTCTGAAAGAAAAAAGAAATTAAAAAAAGTGCTTGACAACTTAAAACAAATATGTTAAAGTAATCAAGTCGCTTGAA
>ENA-OXQR01000662-OXQR01000662.1-human-gut-metagenome-genome-assembly--contig:-NODE-662-length-10129-cov-9.71243_pt1 | contig 10129 bp, 10 predicted proteins | sample MGYA00249587_ERZ652573 | MGnify/ENA primary metagenome ERZ652573 (study PRJEB26925, sample SAMN05826651) | human gut metagenome | biome: ENVO:2100002; feature: ENVO:00000062; material: ENVO:00002003...
CCAGCGGTGAACTGAATCCCCGCCATCAGCATACCGTCACGCTGTATGCAAAAGGGCTGACCTGCAAAGCCGATACCCTCAGCAGTTGTGGTTACGTTTATCTGGCTGTTTATCCGACGCCCGAAATGAAAAATTAACTCTCCAGAATAGCCTTCTGCTACGGCCTGGTGTTTTCACCACGCCACTTTTCCATTTTTATATCTGCATATCAGGAAAATCTTCAGTATGAAAACATTACCTGTATTACCCGAGCAGGCGGCCAGTTCTCGCCCGTCTCCTGTTGAAATCTGGCAGATACTGCTGTCCCGACTGCTGGACCAGCACTATGGCCTCACACTGAATGACACACCTTTTGCCGATGAACGTGTGATTGAGCAGCATATTGAGGCAGGCATTTCACTGTGTGATGCGGTGAACTTTCTCGTGGAAAAATACGCGCTGGTGCTACCGACCAGCCGGGATTCAGCGCCTGTACCCGCTCTCAGTTAATAAACAGCATCGATATCCTCCGGGCTCGCAGGGCGACCGGCCTGATGACCCGCGACAATTACAGAACGGTAAATAACATTACCCTGGGTAAGTATCCGGAGGCGAAATGATGACACTGGAAGCCGACAGCGTTAACGTACAGGCGCTGGATATGGGGCACATTGTCGTTGACATTGATGGTGTTAATATCACTGAACTGATTAATAAGGCCGCTGAAAACGGTTATTCACTCCGCGTGGTGGATGACCGTGACTCTACCGAAACACCGGCAACTTATGCCAGCCCTCACCAGTTGCTGTAAGACAATGCAGTGATGCAGGGTATAGTGCCATTAACCACAGAAACAGCACTGTTGTCCTGTATTAAGCAGGCAAGAGAAGATGTCCTTACCCTGCGCCATCTGCAGCTTCTGCACCAGAACCGGTGAATCTCACTCAACAGGCTTCATTTCCCCTGACGCCAGCCTGAATACAGCTGGCGTTTTCATTTATAAACAGAAAGGAAAACCGATAATAATGGAATGGACGCCCCGACCATGAAGCAACGGTAGGATATTACTGATAAACCTTCCAGTGGAGGTGCGTTATGGCCGTTTTAACGATTAGCATTGACCTGACAAAAAATGAATTCCAAATCCACGGTCTGGGTAGGAACAGAAAAATCTAAGCTCAGAAAACGGATTAAAGTAAGCGTCAACGGAGCACCGTATTGACGCTTATTTATTGGTGAGAACTACGTTCCATGGCAGGAGTTCGTCAACACGGTTGGAGGGCCATTCCGGCAGTATGCTCAGAATATGGCGCAGATACGCTTCCGGATCGATACCGTTCAGACGGCAGGTGCCTGCTTTTCCGGCAACAAGCAGGAATCTCAGTGCTGAAGCAGGAATTAGAGGTAAAAACGCCCTACCGGGCCATGAATCACCCGGTCATTGGAGTAGTAACCAAAGCAGATTTAGCCAGCATGGAACAAATATCTTTGGTGAAAAGTTGGTTACGGGAAGCTGGAGCGCACAACGTGTTAGTAACCAGTGCAGTTAATAACAATGGAGTTACAGAACTTTTTGCCTTGCTGCATACAGAAGAAGGCTGTTGTTAATTTCGATTGGTTCTCAGATGAGAATGATGACGGTGATACACAGATAAGAATCAATGAGCAATGAGGGTTGCCGGGCAACCCTCATTGAATAAAACGGGAATTACTTCGCTTCGCCGTTTTTCATTTCGCCCATAGCTTTCAGCTTTTTGGAGATATCGCGGCGTTCTTTGGAGAGCTCGGCATTTTTGATGATGTAATCGTCAACGCGATCTTCATAGTCACCTTTCATGCTGGCGATGATGCCCTGGATTGCTTCAACGCTCATCCCTGGCTTGATGTAATCGCTCAGGTTGTCCAGCAACAGGACGCGCTTCTGGTTGTCACGGATCTTTTTCTCAACGTCCTGAATTTCACGTTGCAGTTTGTTCTTACGACGGAACAGACGAACAAATTCCAGTACGTCCTGGAATGAAGGCTTGGTAGTTTCCATTTTTATACCCCTGATAATGTGAGAGTCGGATTCGTTTAAGCAACCGCTATTCGTTAGGGCCAACATTACTCATAGCTGCCGCAGATGACAATGCTTTTATCCCTTTTCACTATCATACCCTTTATCCTTGCTGAATCGAAGCAGCAGCAAGATGATTCTGAAGTTCAGGAATTATTTGCGCAAGGCCCGGCAAATCAGATTCGATAGCAACTCAAGCTGATGCGCCGTTTCCATGTTCAGCCACACATAACCATAGATTGGTGTTTCCACAACCTTCAGGTCATGGTGGTTATTGAGCAACTGACGCAGCTCTTCCACAGCATCGTTCAATTTTTCCGTATTGGCAAAAACCGGCTGCGGATTACCTTCGTACAGCGCATGAACAAGGCTCAGCAGTATTTGCTGCATCATGTGCTGGGTATCACGAAGTTTTTGTGCGTTCAATAACACGAAATGGCTGGGGCGCGTGGCCCAGTATGCATTGATTTGCAACTCCAGCATACAAGCCAGATTGCGATTAATGGTCTGGATACCTTCATATATCGATTTTGGAATACGGGTTTCTTTGCTGGCGGGCGCAATCAGCCCACGCATTTTCACGGCATCGGTCAGCAGTTTTTGTAGATGGCTTTCCAGACGTGGGCGTTCGAGTAAGTTCGGTGAGAATGCAGATTGATAAACCCGATTATACTCGGTCAGACTTTTCGCCAGTTGAATGCGCCAGTGGATGAACGCCCGTTGTGGCCAGATACCGGTAAACAACATTGCCAGTAAAGAGCCGAGGATCACATCGCCGCTTCGCCATAACGCCGTATCAATTTCACCTGTCGGGGAACCCACAACAATTGCCAGCGTCACCCCAATCAATAATCCTTGATACGGTTTCTTGCCCAGCGCCAGCCAACCGCAAAGAAACATAGCCGCCGCGCACCAGACTAACATCAGCGGTAACGAAATTAACTCCAGTTGCAGAGCGATAAGACCTAAAATCGAACCCAACACCGTACCGCCAATACGTTCGAAGGCGCGAGGGACAACGTTACCCCAGAACGAGATTGGTCCCATAATCACCACCATGGTGACCAGCGGCCAGGTGCTTTCCGGGATAGTAAACAGGCGGATAATGAGAAAAGTGAGCAGGAATGCCAGCGCGACCCGAGTACCATGCACAATGCGGTAATGGCGGTATACCCGGATTTCAAACGGGCTTAATGACTTATCGGCACGCACGCAGAAACTCCGTAATGAAGATTAAAAGCGCTCATAACACATCTGTCGGCCAGAAGGCGCGCCTCTGAGTTATCCGACGGACATACCGGGAACAGTGTAATTTCCCGGCAGGAGCGAAAAATTTGAAAGGCGCATCTTACTCTTTTCGCTTTCAAAAAAAGAGTGGTCTTCGCGTCAACACACCGCCCTGAGATGAATTAGTGATGTTTTGGCTGCACCGCAACATACATTTCGATATCCCAGTACCCATCTTCCGCGCCATTGTTCAAGTAAACCTCGAAGCAGGGCTTTGGTAACATTTCATAAGCACTGTCCTGCAAGAGGCTATTAAAGAACTGATACCAGGGTTTAGCAAAATCATCACCGACTACACGAGCTACCGCCACCGCATACTGACCACCTGAAATTTCTGTCAGAATGACGCCCTCACTGTTTTCGGGAAGCGTAAAGTAACCCGGCACCGTCACGACGGTGTCGCAGCGTAATTTTTCGGCGGGTGTTTCATCTGGATTGTCGTAATAGACAGCAACCCACTCCTTCGGCACAATATTTTTACTATCTACCCACATCATCAACTGCTCAAAACCTTTCTTTACCGTCTGTTCCCAGGGGCCAACGAGATGGAAACCTGCAACGGTACGTTTATCTTCCTGCTTAATCTCGTAGTTCATGACGCCTCCATTAATACTGTTTTTATATACAGTATAGTTGCAATATTAAAACCACAAGGAATGAGTGTTGATTATGCGAGCAGACTCGCACTCCTGCCAGTCTGCTGCAAAAGAAAGGTCAGGCCTTATGGTGGAAATAATCACTCAGGCGAGAAAACATGCTGCCTTCCCCGACAGATTCCAGGGTAACCAGCGGCCAGTGCGCCACCTGTTTATCACGGTCGTAAAGTTCAATTTCCCCTACCCGCTGATGGGCGCTAATTGGCGCGGTGAGTTCTTTACCATCAACGGTATATTTGGCTTTGATATGTGGAATTTCGGCTTTCGGTAGCACCATCCAGAACTCTTGTTCCGTTCCCAGGTCGATATTTTCTTTATCGCCATACCAGATGCGTTCCGTTCCGACCTTTTTCCCACGGTGCAAAATTTGCACCGTAGTAAAGTTTTGTTGCCCCCAACGCAGTAATTTTCTTGCCTCTTCCTCACGACCTTTTGCACTGTCAGCCCCCATTACCACTGCAATGAGACGACGCTGCCCATCTACAGCCAAAGCAATGAGGTTAAACCCGGCACCAGAAGTATGACCCGTTTTCAGGCCGTCAACATTCATGGTTTTATCCCACAATAACCCGTTACGGTTTTGCTGGGTGATACCGTTCCAGGTGAGGCTTTTCTCACTGTACATATGATAAAACTCGGGCTCGCCGTGGATGATAGCGCGAGAAAGCACAGCTAAATCATAAGCCGAGCTATGCTGGCCTGGTGCATCCAGACCATGCACTGTTTCAAAATGCGTATCCTTGAGATGCAGCTTCTCGGCATAGTTGTTCATCATTTTAACAAACTGCCGTTGCCCACCGGCAATATAGTCAGCCAGTGCAACACAAGCGTCATTTCCGGAATCCACAATTAAACCACGGCTTAAATCACGTACCGATACGCGATCGCCCTCTTTCAAAAACATCAGTGAAGAACCGACAAACACTGGATTATCTTTCGCCCACGCATCGCGCCCTACGGTGACAATATCGTCTGGCGTAATTCGATGACTATCGATAGCGCGATCCACGACATAACCCGTCATCAGCTTTGTCAGGCTGGCGGGATTGCGCTGTTGATGCTCATTACCCGCGGTGAGGATCTGTCCGGTGGTGTAATCCATCAGTACCCAGGACCCGGCATGAATCTCTGGAGGCTGAGGTGAAAAAGGAATGTTTTCCGCCGCAAAACCAGACGATAAGTTAAAAACGAACAAAGAAGCAGCAATAATAAGACGGCGTTTCAACAGCAAACCCTCAGGAGTTTCAAATAGCTGTTCTTTTTACGGAAATACTTATGAACTGGCTGGAATAAAGTGCAAGAAAATGTGACTACCCTCGCATTTTTATCTGACATGATCTGTTGCCACTCGCTGTCAAATTGTTGCGCTAAAGCTGATTAGCACGGTGATATTTGATACTCTGGCAGACAGCAGAAATAACGGATTTAACCTAATGATGAATGACGGTAAGCAACAATCTACCTTTTTGTTTCACGATTACGAAACCTTTGGCACGCACCCCGCGTTAGATCGCCCTGCACAGTTCGCAGCCATTCGCACCGATAGCGAATTCAATGTCATCGGAGAACCCGAAGTCTTTTACTGCAAGCCCGCTGATGACTATTTACCCCAGCCAGGAGCAGTATTAATTACCGGTATTACCCCGCAGGAAGCACGGGCGAAAGGAGAAAACGAAGCCGCGTTTGCCGCCCGTATTCACTCGCTTTTTACCGTACCGAAGACCTGTATTCTGGGCTACAACAATGTGCGTTTCGACGACGAAGTCACACGCAACATTTTTTATCGTAATTTCTACGATCCTTACGCCTGGAGCTGGCAGCATGATAACTCGCGCTGGGATTTGCTGGATGTTATGCGTGCCTGTTATGCCCTGCGCCCGGAAGGAATAAACTGGCCTGAAAATGATGACGGTCTACCGAGCTTTCGCCTTGAGCATTTAACCAAAGCGAATGGTATTGAACATAGCAACGCCCACGATGCGATGGCTGATGTGTACGCCACTATTGCGATGGCGAAACTGGTAAAAACGCGTCAGCCACGCCTGTTTGATTATCTCTTTACCCATCGCAATAAACACAAACTGATGGCGTTGATTGATGTTCCGCAGATGAAACCCCTGGTTCACGTTTCCGGAATGTTTGGGGCATGGCGCGGCAATACCAGCTGGGTGGCACCGCTGGCGTGGCATCCTGAAAATCGCAATGCCGTAATTATGGTGGATTTGGCAGGAGACATTTCGCCATTACTGGAACTGGATAGCGACACATTGCGCGAACGTTTATATACCGCAAAAACCGATCTTGGCGATAACGCCGCCGTTCCGGTTAAGCTGGTGCATATCAATAAATGTCCGGTGCTGGCCCAGGCGAATACGCTACGCCCGGAAGATGCCGACCGACTGGGAATTAATCGTCAGCATTGCCTCGATAACCTGAAAATTCTGCGTGAAAATCCGCAAGTGCGCGAAAAAGTGGTGGCGATATTCGCGGAAGCCGAACCGTTTACGCCTTCAGATAACGTGGATGCACAGCTTTATAACGGCTTTTTCAGTGACGCAGATCGTGCAGCAATGAAAATTGTGCTGGAAACCGAGCCGCGTAATTTACCGGCACTGGATATCACTTTTGTTGATAAACGGATTGAAAAGCTGTTGTTCAATTATCGGGCACGCAACTTCCCGGGGACGCTGGATTATGCCGAGCAGCAACGCTGGCTGGAGCACCGTCGCCAGGTCTTCACGCCAGAGTTTTTGCAGGGTTATGCTGATGAATTGCAGATGCTGGTACAACAATATGCCGATGACAAAGAGAAAGTGGCGCTGTTAAAAGCACTTTGGCAGTACGCGGAAGAGATTGTCTAATTTGAAGCCTCCGCCGCTGGTACGGCGGAGGACAATGTTGAGTCAGGCTTTTTGAACGGTGATGCTCCACGCTGCATCGCCAATCTGCTGATAATCGGTGATGGCATGTCCTTCTTCTGCCGCCCACTGTGGGATTGCTTCAGTTGCCTGGGTGCAATCAAACTCAATCACTAACTCATCGCCGCTGACCATTTCTGCCAGAGCTGCTTTTGCTTCTATGAGTGGAAACGGACAGACCTGCGTCACCACATCCAGCTTTTTAATCACCATCTTTACACCTTACTTAATTTGCCGCAGCAGTTGCCAGTCGCGCCTTACGCTGCGGTCGAACATACACAAGCCAGGACGCAGTCCAGACTCCGAGAATCATAAATACAAGGCCAATCCAGCCCTGCCAGGTCATCATTGCAGTCATAACCAGTCCATTACCGATAGAGCAACCACCTGCAATACTGGCACCGAAGCCCATCAGTACACCACCTAACCCGCTACGTAATGTTGTTTGTGCATCAGCTGCGCGAACGCGGAACTCACGGCTCGCTTTGGCTGCAATAAATGACCCCACGAAGATCCCTAACACCAGGAAAACGCCCCAGTTAATGTATTTCATGTCACCCGCGACCAGAAATTGCAGAATATTGGCCGTTGGGGAAGTGATGCCTAACCCAAACATGCGTCCGGTTGCTTCACTCAGGGGCCAGGCTAAAAGCGCAATCAAACCGATGAGTACAGCAGTGACAAAAGGATGCCAGCGTTTTTCAAACAGAATATGAGCGATCCCGGTTCGGCGCGGCGGTAAGGTAGCGACTTTCAGTTTTGGCTTCTTCAACTCTTTCATCACCACCCAGAGCGTTATCACCAGCAAAACGGTAACCAACGGCCACACAGACAAATTAAAAGTCTCAGCAATAGAGTTATGTTCAGTACTGTAGTGCTGCAAGGTTTGATTTAAACCACTGGCATGTGGAGAACGCATCACCGCACTCATCACCATATAAGTGAAAAGCGCGATCCAACTGCCGATCAATCCCTCACCCGCGCGATACCAGGTCCCGGTGGCACATCCACCCGCCAGAACAATTCCCAGCCCGAAGATATACCCACCTATAACAGTACCAAGCCACGGGAACGCCCCGGCTTCGTAAGTCAGTAGGCCCGCCTGAATTAACGCAAAAACCCCCACGCTTTGTACCGAAATTGCAATCAGCAAGGCGTAAAACATGCGATTATTTTTCGCGATATACATATCGCGAAAACCACCTGTCAGGCAAAAACGCCCACGCTGCATGACAAATCCCAGCAGAGCACCACAAATTAGCCCGCTTAATATCATTGAAAACATAAATTAATTAACCAGATGAATGTTAATGAGGAAATTATTCATGACTGGTGGAATGCAGACCAATAACCAAATTCTCTAAATTAGAACAAATGGTTATTAATGAGGAGTTCGATACAAAAGAATAAAAAAACCGGAGCCAAATATTCATTCGACTCCGGTTTATTATTACAAAAGATGATTATGCTACGTCTTCGTACTGCGGAACCGGGTTACGGAAGCTCTTGGTGACGCAAGCCAGGTAAATCAGACCGATAGCCGCCCAGATCAGACCCAGAACCATTGAGCTTTCTTCCAGGTTAACCCACAGCGCACCAACGGTCAGCGCACCACACATCGGCAGGAACAGATACTGGAAGTGATCTTTCAGCGTCTTGTTACGCTTCTCACGGATCCAGAACTGCGAGATGACCGACAGGTTAACGAAGGTGAACGCCACCAACGCACCAAAGTTGATCAGCGCTGTAGCCATTACCAGGTCGAAGTTGATTGCCAGCAAGGCAATCGCGCCAACCAGGATGATGTTCATCGCCGGAGTACGCCATTTCGGGTGTACATAACCGAAGAAGCTTTTCGGGAACACACCGTCACGCCCCATTACGTACATCAGACGCGCAACGCCTGCATGCGCCGCCATACCGGACGCCAGTACGGTAATGGTGGAGAAGATCAGCGCACCAACCTGGAATGCTTTACCTGCAACATACAGCATGATTTCAGGCTGTGACGCATCCGGATCTTTAAAGCGAGAGATATCCGGGAAGTACAGCTGCAGGAAGTAAGTTGCAAAGATGAAGATCATGCCGCCAATCAGCGCGGTCAGGAAAATCGCACGCGGGATCACGCGCTCTGCATCTTTGGTTTCTTCCGACAGGTTGCTGATGCCGTCAAAGCCGGTAAAGGAGAAGCACAGGATTGTCGCCCCGGTAATCATCGGGATAACATGCGCATCGCCAGACCAGAACGGACGAGTGCTCGCCAGCGTACCCGCGCCTTCACCTTCAAATACGCCATAAACAACCATGCCCAGGATCACCGCGATCAGCACTACCTGCAACACGACGATTACAGTGTTGAAGTTCGCTACGGATTTCAGACTACGCAGGTTAAAGGCGGTCATAAAGGCCACCAGCGCCACCACAAACATCCACGATGGAATGGAAGGCACCAGAGCTTCAAAATAGATTTTCGCCAGCAGAATGTTGATCATCGGCGCGAACAGATAGTCGAGCAGAGAAGACCAACCCACCATAAAGCCGACAGTCGGGCTAATGGATTTCTGGGCGTAAGTGTATGCAGAGCCAGCAGAAGGATAGCGGCGAACCAGCTTCCCGTAGCTCAGAGCCGTAAACAGGATCGCAATCAATGCGAACGCATAGGCTGTCGGCACATGACCATCCGTGAGGCCTGAAACGATACCAAATGTATCAAACAGCGTCATCGGCTGCATATAGGCAAGACCCATCATTACAACCGGAACTAACGTAAGCGTTTTACGCAATTCCACGCGAGAGGTGTTTGGAGTAACGTTATGCGACATGGTCATTCTCCTTTACGGTGATAACCGTCGCGTAAGCAAAAAATTGCCCCATTTTTTTGGATTCCTCAGCGACAACAACTGTCGATTTTTAGTAAATATCTATCCGGTACGAAGCCCGGCCTCTTGGTATGAATGATTGGTTTGAAGCAAAAAATAACCGACGCTGATGAAACGTCGGTTTTTAGTCATTTTTTGACAGCGGCGCATTGTGCCTAAATGGGGGGGAAATGACAAGAGAATGAGAGGCTTGTCATAATAATTTTTCTTTAAATGGCTGATTTTCCGTCATCAGATTTTGCATAAACACCGGCGATCGCACTATTTGCTAAAATTTCATCCCGCCACCAGCCGCTGGCAAGCCCTGCGGTCTGTTCATTCCAGCCAATCCAGACGGGTTCAAAGAGAGTTTGG
>ENA-OXQR01000672-OXQR01000672.1-human-gut-metagenome-genome-assembly--contig:-NODE-672-length-10043-cov-7.62525_pt1 | contig 10043 bp, 8 predicted proteins | sample MGYA00249587_ERZ652573 | MGnify/ENA primary metagenome ERZ652573 (study PRJEB26925, sample SAMN05826651) | human gut metagenome | biome: ENVO:2100002; feature: ENVO:00000062; material: ENVO:00002003...
GCAGCGAGACACCACGGAGGGTAGATCCTATGAAACTGGTAAGCGTGGAAACTCCTGAAAAGAGTGTCTGCAAAATGACCTTCAGCGCCAGCCCGGAAGAGCTGGAAGCTGCATCCAATGCCGTTTATGAGCGCACCCGCGCCTCTTATACGATCCGGGGCTTCAAAAAGGGCGAAGCTGACCGTGCACAGATCGAGGCTGATCGCGGCGAACACACCTTCTGGTACGACGCCATCAACGATCTGATGGACAAGGACGTGCCCGCACTGTACGATGCTGCGATGGCAGAGCACGGCTTTGTGGCTGTTGCCGATCCCGTATACGATCTGGTGAGCGTGAAAAAGGACGAGGGCTTTGTGGCCACTGCCACGGTTGCTCTGCAGCCTGAACTGAATCTGACCAAGACCACCGGTTTTGTGTCTGAGTGCGTTACCCCTGAGGTGTCCGACAAGGAGATCGACAATGTGCTGGAGCGCCACCGCGCGGCTGCCGCAGAGCTGGTGCCTCACAAGGGCCCCGCCGTGAAGGGCAACATCGTACATATCGATTACGAGGGCCTGCTGGAGGGCAAGCCCTTCCAGGGCGGCACCGCACAGAATCAGGCCGTTCAGCTGGGCAGCGGCCGCATGATCCCCGGCTTTGAGGAGGGCATTCTGGGCCACAAGGCAGGCGAAGAGTTCGAGATCTTTGTCACCTTCCCCAACCGCTACCATGCAAAGGATCTGGCCGGCAAGCCGGTGGTGTTCAAGGTCAAGCTGATCGACGTCTGCGTACGCCAGATCCCTGCCCTGAACAGCGATTTTGCCAAGAAGGTGGCCAATCTGGACACCATGGACCAGCTGCGTGCGCAGATCCGCCAGCAGCTGCACGACGGCAAGCATGCCGCTGCGCTGAACCGCGCCAAGGATCAGATCCTGACCCAGCTGGCCGATGCTTCCGAGGGCGAACTGCCCAGCGTGCTGGTGGAGACCACTTACCAGCAGCAGATGGAGCAGATCCAGCAGCAGCTGCAGATGCAGCGCCTGAGTCTGGACCGCTACCTGAGCCAGATCCACGAGACCCGCGAGAGCTTTACCGCCAAGGTCCGTTCTTCTGCCGAAAAGACCTCCCGCGTGCACATGGCTCTGCTGCAGATCGCACAGCAGGAGAACCTGCTGCCCACCGAGGAAGAGATCGAAAAGACTCTGGCCGACCGTGCAGAGCGCTCCAAAAAGACGCTGGACGAGGTCAAGGCCAACTCCAACATCCCTGCCATGCGCCGCAACGAGGGCATCCGCAAGGCTGCTGACTGGGTGATCGAGCACTCCACCATCGAGGACAAGTAAAAATCCGGTCAGCCGAGCTTTGAGGCCCCGCTGAAACGGCGGTCTGTGCATTGATGCATAGACCGCTATTTTTATCCGCTCATATCATGGAGGAAACATTTTATGGGAACGACTGCTTTGCGGCAAACTTCAAAAAGCAGAGACTTTTTTCTCGTGCTGTTTTTTTGTCTGATCGGCATCTTGGCCCGCCTTATCCTGATCGGTCAGGTTCCATATGGACTGAATCAGGATGAAGCTTCTGCCGGGTATGAAGCCTGGTCGATTCTGAATTATGGCATTGATCGCCACGGCATCTCTTATCCGGTGCATCTGATTGCATGGGGAAGCGGTCAAAATATTGCTTACTCTTGGTTTTGTATGCCATTCATCGCGTTGTTCGGCCTTTCCGAGTTCACGGTTCGTCTTCCGATGGCTTTGATCGGCTGCGTTTCTGTCGTTTTATTCTACTTCTTTCTGGATAATGTGACCCCTCTCCCGAACCATCGGAAATACGTTCTCTTTGGAACGCTTCTGTTTGCCATATGCCCCTGGCATATTATGAAAAGCCGCTGGGGACTTGAGAGTAATCTTTTTCCCGATTTGATTCTCTGGGGCAGTTTCTGTCTCAGCATCTTTTGCCGTAAACACAGCGGTGGGACAGGATACCTCTATGCTGCCTTTGTCATCTTTGGCTTTTCGGCTTATAGTTACGGTACTTCCTATTGTTTTTTGCCTTTTTTTGTATTACCTCTTCTTTTTTACCTTCTTCGCACAAAAAGGATCACCCTGCGGCAGGGCATTCTGGCACTGGTTCTTCTGACGCTTGTCGCTCTGCCCATCATTCTTTTTGTGCTCATCAATACCTTTCAGCTTTCTCCGCTCCAGCTTGGGCCCTTTACGATTCCACGGCTTTACCAAAACCGTCACACAGAAGTAACCTCTGTTTTTTACGGAAACATTCTGCTGAACAGTCTGAAGAACTTTTTCCTCGCGCTCGGTGTTATGTTTTTTCAGCATGACTCTCTCCCGTGGAACGCAACCCATCTGTTCGGCATTCTTTATCCTGTTACTCTCCTGTTGACGTTGTGGGGAATCTTCTGCTGCTTTTCCAAGTTTCGCAGCCGCTGCAAAGAGCAGCCTGAGTACATCGTAAATTTCTGGTTTTTGTCCGGTGTGGCTCTGATGTTCATTGTCGATCCCAACATCAATCGTCTTAATATACTCATGATTCCCTGGATCTATTATACCGCCGTCGGCACTGCCGAATTTACCGGGCGGTTCCGGCGCGGACTTCCTATAGCAGCCCTTTTGTTTACCGCTGCCTTCTTTACTTTTGTTGGTTTCTACTTCACTCACTATGCACAGAAACTAAAGCCATACTTCTTTGACGGTCTCGGAACCGCGATCACTCAAACCGCCGAAAGCGATGCTTCCCGTATTTATATTTCCTCTAAAGTCAATATGCCTTACATTTTTGTTTTGTTTTACATGCAGATCGATCCTTTCACCTATCAGGAGACTGCGGAGATTTCCAACCCACATGCAGCTTTTGAAAAAGTCAGTTCTATGGGCAGGTATATTTTTTCCATTCCTGAATCCCCGAACCCTGCCGAGGACGCTGTCTATATTCTTTCGTGCGACGAACTAGCAGGTTTCGATTCTGCAAATTTCCATCTGACTCCTTGCGGAACATTCTACATCGCAGAACCTTTGGCCTGAACTATATCCTATCTACTTTTTGAACAGCCGAAGGAGATATCTTCATGTTAAACGCAAAAAATGTTGAACGAGACTCAAATTTTGAGCTTCTCCGGATCGTTGCCATGCTTATGATCATTGGGCACCATCTGGCGCTCTATGGTGCACCTTGTGACGACCCATCTTACATCTCACCAAACATATTATTGTGCCAATTTATTCAGGGAGGGGGTAAGCTTGGTGACAACATATTTATTCTGATCACAGGATATTTTTCCATCACCACTGACAAGGTAAATTACCTGAAAATCTATCGGCTCTGGAAGCAGATGGTTTTCTTTATGCTTGTCGATTATTTTATCGCAGCAGCAACCGGTTATACCAGTTTTTCATTTCTTTCTTTCCTCTCCTGCCTCTTTCCAATGATGACCGGACAATATGGATTTGTCACTGGCTATGTAACTTTGCTTTTGTTTGTTCCTTATCTGAACAGACTCCTGCAGAGCCTTTCTTTCCGGGAGTACGGAGTCTTTCTTATCAGCTATTTTCTGGTTTACGGTCTGCTTCCCTCACTTGGGTTTGCCTGGGTCGTAGGGTTCAGCAATATCATTTGGTTTGTGTTCATTTATTCCATGGGCGCATTGTTCAAATTGTATGGCAGCAAGTTTTGCAGAAGTGCAAAGCAGTATGGCCTGCACGCACTTTTCTGGCTTTTTCTCACCGTTTCTGCTGTACTTATAATCGATTTGGTCAATACCCACTTTCCTCCGCTTTGGTTTGATCTGACACAATTTTATAATTTGTACTCTCTGAACATCATTTTGCTTTCTGCCGACCTATTCTTATTCTTCGCCAAAAAGCCGCCTTTTCAGAATAAAACAATCAATTGGCTCTCCAGCAGCACGCTTGCTATTTATCTGTTTCATGAAAATTCCAACATGCGAAAATGCCTCTGGGGCATATTAGGTCTCAGCCGTTTTCTTAACAAATGGTATTTCTCCTTGCTCACCATCCTTGCGATTCTTGGGATTTTCATTGTCAGCATCCTGCTCGATAAACTTCGGCTTTTTCTATTTGAATCACCCGCTATTCACGCCAGAGAAAACGCAGCCTACAATGCAGTTTCACAGCGAATTAGCAGTGTTCTCTCTTCAAAACTAAACTGAACAAAAGCCAGCGGTTTCCATTTTAGAAAGTGTGAAACCGCTGGCTTTTTATTCATATTTTAATGTATCAGCTCAGAAGGTTAAAGCCCATGATGACCACACCCAGCACCACCAGCACGACGCCGGTGGCGCGGTTCAGGGTCTTGGGTTCAGCCTTATTGGCAAACACCGCCGCAATGCGTGCCCACAGCAGGGTGAACACCACGCACAGCACCCACACCAGCCAGTCGGGCGTGCCGCCGATCATGAAGTGGGAGACCGCACCGGTCAGGGCCGTAAAGGTCATGATGAACACGCTGGTGCCCACGGCGGTCTTCAGCTCGTAGCCCAGCACGCTGGTGAGGATGAGCAGCATCATCATGCCGCCGCCCGCGCCGATAAAGCCGCAGATGAAGCCGATGAGCATTCCGCACACCACCGACTGGACCGCACGTTTTTTTGCGCTGACGCCCTGCATGGCTTCCTTGGTGGTCATCACCGGGCGCACAATAAACTTGACGCCCAACAGGAAGGTCATGAACACCGAGAAGCCGCCCATGGTGGTAGCGGGCACTCTGCTGGCCACCCAGCTGCCCACCACCGTGAACACCAGCACGCTGGCCATCATGATCAGGCCGTTTTTGAGATCCAGATTCTTGTTTTTGTGGTAGGTATAGGCGGACACCGCGCTGGCCAGCACATCCGACGACAGGGCAATGCCCACCGCCATATAGGGGTCCATGTGCAGGAAGGTAATGAGCATGGGGCTGATGACCGCCGCCGCGCTCATACCGGCAAAGCCGGTGCCAAGACCGGCCCCCATGCCGGCAAAAAAGGTGACAAGCACCGTAAACAACACACTCATTTTATCCATTCTCCTTTAAGATCTCGTCCAGATTTTTCCCGATCAGCTCCATGGTCCGGAAAAAGACCTCCTGATCGGCCGGCTCCACATGGTCCAGCAGGCGCTTGAAAAAGGCGTTCTGCACGGCACGGCCCCGGCGGATGATCGGGTCTGCCTTGCCGGTGCAGAGCAGCTTTGTTTTGCGGCGGTCGCTGGCCACGGCATAGCGTTCCAGATAGCCCTCCTGCACCAGCTTGTCCACATTCATAGAGACGAGGTTCGCCTTGATATGCCGCACCTCCACGATGTCCCGGGCCGTTTTATAGTCCGGATTGTTGGCGAGAAACAGCAGGATGTCCAGCGCCGTCTGCGACAGGCCAAGCTCCTGACACAGCGGCTTGCAGACGGCATTGTACGCCTGCGCGGTCTTGATGGAAAATTCGATATTCGGGTTCACAGCAGGTCTATCCTTTCATCTTTGAATGATTCATTTTTGAAGTATTATAGTGCAGAAGAGGGGAGATGTCAAGGGGGGCTTTTCGTGATCTAGCGGCAAGCAGAGCAAAACCTCCCCCTTCGGGGGAGGTGGCATCGCGCAGCGATGACGGAGAGGGTTCTTTCCGTGCCGCCTGCGCTCTTTCTTAGCGGCCTCGCCCTCTCCGTCACCTTCGGTGACACCTCTCCCAAAGGGAGAGGCCTTGGCAAAGAGATGAAGTTTGCGTGGACTGCCAAAGGCTCTCCCTTTGGGAGAGCTGTCAAGGCCGATAGGCATTGACTGAGAGGGCGAGCCCGCTATCCCCAGCGCCGCTGTTTTCCTCCACGACCCCACCCGTGAAAACGCAATGCCGGGCGGTCCGCAGACCGCCCGGCATTGCTCTATTATAAATAATTCTTCCGCTGAATATGCGCAGAGTACAACGACGACGACCGCCGCCAGTGGCGGAAACAGGGAGGAGTTGTTGGGACAGCGGCCAGCAAGACGCAAGTGCCGCCCAAGGCACGATGCGGATGCTGGGTGCCGCAACCCAATAGCGGAGCGCATTCCAATCGTTTTTCTCAGAACAGCGCCACAGCCGCCAGACGCACCAGCAAAGCACACAGCCATGCCACGGCGCACTGGTTCACCACCATGATGACCGCCCACTTATTGCCCAACTCCCGCTTGACCGAGGCCACCGCCGCGATGCAGGGGGTGTACAGCAGGCAGAACACCAGCAGGGGAGCCGCCTGCGCCGGGGTGAGGGCCGCCGATAGCGCAGCTTCGGAGCCAAAGAGGATGAGCAGCGAGGACACCACGCTCTCCTTTGCCATAAAGCCGGTGATGAGGGCGGTGGAGATGCGCCAGTCCGCAAAGCCCAAAGGCCCGAACAGCGGGGCGATGTCGCCCGCAATGCGGGCAAGGATGCTGGCCTGCGGGTCGGCGGTCAGCCGCAGCTGCAGGTCAAAGTTCTGCAAAAACCAGATGACGATGGTGGCCGCAAAGATCACCGTGAAGGCCTTCTGCAAAAAGTCCCGGGCCTTTTCCCACAGCAGCTGTGCCACGTTCTTCAGGCCGGGCAGGCGGTAGTTGGGCAGCTCCATGACAAAGGGCACCGCCTCACCCTTGAACACCGTGCTCTTGAGCAGCAGTGCCGCCAGCACGCCCACCGCGATGCCGGTAAAGTACAGCAGCACCATCACAAGGCCCGCATACTGCGGGAAGAACGCCGCTGCAAACAGGCTGTAGATGGGCAGCTTTGCCGAGCAGCTCATGAACGGGGTGAGCAGGATGGTCATTTTGCGGTCCCGCTCCGAGGGCAGGGTGCGGCTTGCCATGACGCCGGGCACGGTGCAGCCAAAGCCGATGAGCATGGGCACGATGCTGCGGCCCGAAAGGCCGATGCGGCGCAGCAGCTTATCCATCACAAAGGCCACGCGGGCCATGTAACCGGTATCCTCCAGCATGGAGAGGAAGAAGAACAGCACCACGATGATGGGCAGAAAGCTCAGCACGCTGCCCACGCCGGTAAAGACGCCGTCGATGAGCAGGGAGTGCACCGCCGCATTGACGTTCCAGTTGGTAAGCGCCGTGTCCACAATGCCGGTCAGGGCGTTGATGCCCGTTTCCATCAGGTTCTGGAAGAACAGACCGATGACGTTGAAGGTGAGGAAGAACACCAGACCCATAATGGCGATAAAGGCCGGGATGGCGGTGTACTTGCCGGTGAGGAATTTGTCGATGCGGTTAGAGCGCAGCTGCTCTTTGTTTTCGTGGGGCTTGACCACCGTCTTGGCCACCAGCTCCTGAATGAAGGAGAACCGCATATCCGCAATGGCGGCGGCGCGGTCCAGCCCGCGCTCCTGCTCCATCTGCACGATGATATGCTCGATCATCTCTTTTTCGTTCTGATCCAGCTTCAGGGCTTCCTCAATGCGCTGGTCGCCCTCCACCAGCTTGGTGGCGGCAAACCGCACCGGAATGCCCGCCGCCTTAGCGTGGTCCTCGATCAGGTGGATGATGCCGTGGATGCAGCGGTGCACCGCGCCGCCGTGGTCGTCCTCACTGCAGAAATCCATGCGGCCGGGCCGCTCCTGATACTTTGCCACATGAAGGGCGTGGTCTACCAGCTCATCCACGCCCTCATTCTTGGCGGCGGAGATGGGGATGACCGGGATGCCCAGCATGGCCTCCATCTTGTTGATGCGCACCGTGCCGCCGTTGCCGCGCACCTCGTCCATCATGTTCAGCGCCAGCACCATGGGGGTGTCCAGCTCCATGAGCTGCATGGTCAGGTACAGGTTGCGCTCGATGTTGGTGGCATCCACGATATTGATGATGCCGGTGGGCTTTTCACCGATGATGAACTGCCGGGTGACGATCTCCTCGCTGGAATAGGGGGACATGGAGTAGATGCCCGGCAGGTCGGTGACTTCGGTCTCCGGGTGGTCCTTGATGGCACCGCTCTTGCGGTCCACCGTCACGCCCGGGAAGTTGCCCACATGCTGGTTGGAGCCGGTGAGCTGGTTGAACAGGGTGGTCTTGCCGCAGTTCTGGTTGCCCGCCAGCGCAAAGGTGAGGGTCTTACCCTCGGGCAGGGGATTTTCCCCCTTTTTGATGTGGTATTTGCCGCCCTCGCCAAGGCCGGGGTGATCCACCATTTTGTCATCTGCCGGAGCCGCCGACATTGCCGGGGCCTTTTCGGTGGGGGTGATGCCGATCTGCGCGGCATCGTCCAGCCGGAGGGTCAGCTCGTAGCCATGGATGCGCAGCTCCATGGGGTCGCCCATAGGAGCCAGCTTGACCAGCGTGACTTCCGCCCCCGGGATCAGGCCCATATCCAGAAAATGCTGGCGCAGTGCGCCGCTGCCGCCGACGGTATCCACAACAGCGCTTTTTCCGATCTGCAATTCTTTTAATGTCATAAGATCGACCTTCTCATTTTATCCACTGTCAAAGTGTGTTAGTTCGTGTTAACAATAGTAATATAGGCTAACTTTGCGCGGTTGTCAATAGATAATATGGTGAAGGTTTAACTCCCCCAGTCTGCTGCGCAGACAGCCCCCTCTGGGATGGGGCCTTTGGCATAGCGGGAAAGTTTGCAGCTAAAACGCAAAGCTTGCAGGCACGCCAGAGGCTCCCTCTCCGAGGGAGCTGGCAAAACCGTCAGGTTTTGACTGAGGGAGCTCACGCAAAAAAGCCGTGCACCCTCTTTTTCAGAGAATGCACGGCTTTGGAGGTTTATGCGTTTACTTCACGGTGTGGTAGCCATCGGGGTTGTTCTTCTGCCAGTTCCAGCTGTCAGCGCACATCTCCTCAATGCCGTACTGAGCCACCCAGCCCAGCTCACGCTTGGCCTTGGAGGGGTCCGCATAGCACTCGGCAATGTCGCCGGGACGGCGCGGGTCGATCACATAGGGGATCTCCTTGCCGCAGGCCTTGGAGAAGGCGTGGATCACGTCCAGCACGCTGTAGCCCTTGCCGGTGCCCAGATTGCAGATGAACAGGCCGCAGTTCGTTTCCAGCTTCCGGATGGCGCAGACATGGCCGCGGGCCAGATCCACCACATGGATGTAATCGCGCACGCCGGTGCCGTCCGGGGTGGGATAATCGTTGCCAAAGACATGCACCTTTTCCAGCTTGCCCACAGCCACCTTGGCGATGTAGGGCATCAGGTTGTTGGGGATACCGTTGGGGTCCTCGCCGATGAGGCCGGACTTATGGGCGCCAATGGGGTTGAAGTAGCGCAGCAAGGCCACGTTCAGGCTGGGGTCAGCCTTGCAGACGTCGGTCAGGATGCGCTCAGTGAAGGCCTTGGTGGTGCCGTAGGGGTTGGTGGTGGCACCCACGGGGAAATCCTCGGTGATGGGCACGCTGGCGGGGTCGCCGTAAACGGTGGCGGAGGAGCTGAACACGAAGTTGTGGCAGTTGTGCTTCCGCATCACGTCCAGAATGACCAGGGTGCAGTTGAGATTGTTGTAGTAGTATTCGATGGGCTTGGACACGCTCTCGCCCACAGCCTTGTAGGCTGCAAACTGGATGACCGCAGTGATGTCCGGGCATTCAGAGAAGATCTTCTCCACATCCTCGTGCCGGGTCATATCTGCGTTGTAAAAGCGGAAGTCCTTGCCGGTGATCTGCTTGACGCGGTCCAGCACCACCGGGGAAGCGTTGTAGTAGTTATCTGCCACGACCACGTCGTAGCCGGCGTTCAGAAGCTCGATGCAGGTGTGGCTGCCGATATAACCGGCACCGCCGGAAACCAAAATTGCCATAGTCCAGTACCTCTCTCACTCATTCACATTACAGTTGACGCCGGGGTTTCCGGCTCTGCCTAAAGAATACCTCTTTTGCGGTGCAGAATCAAGGGATGTGTTTTCTATTTGGATGCATTTTTGTTGCTTATTTGTTTTAGAGTTTTTGATTCAAAAGCGTTTTTTGGCATTCTGTCATGGATAAAAGGCACGGTTTGTGCAAAACATAGAAATGGCATCAGCATCCTCGCCCTCTCAGGCGCTGACGCGCCAGCTCTCCCAAAGGGCTGTCTCTTATACACATCTGACGCTGCCGACGAT
>ENA-OXQR01000673-OXQR01000673.1-human-gut-metagenome-genome-assembly--contig:-NODE-673-length-10038-cov-5.70249_pt1 | contig 10038 bp, 9 predicted proteins | sample MGYA00249587_ERZ652573 | MGnify/ENA primary metagenome ERZ652573 (study PRJEB26925, sample SAMN05826651) | human gut metagenome | biome: ENVO:2100002; feature: ENVO:00000062; material: ENVO:00002003...
GCGTCAGATGTGTATAAGAGACAGATTCTGCTTCGTTCAGAGTTTATGGGGCAGTTAAAGGAGCCGGAAAGGCGCAGGTTTCATGCAGAGCGGTTCTCGGAAGGAATCCAGTTTTTCGTGTTCGGTCTCGCCAAAAAAGTGCTGTTGGCGGATACGCTGGCAAAGGCGGTCAACTATGGATACAGCAATGTTTCGATGCTGGACAGCATTTCGGCACTGCTTCTGGCGGTCGGGTATCTGACGGAGCTGTACTTTGATTTCAGCGGCTATTGTGATATGGCGATCGGTTTGGGCAAAATGATCGGTCTGGAGGTCGCAGAAAATTTCGATGCGCCGTTTCACTCTGCTTCGGTCAAGGAATTCTGGCGCAGATGGCACATGACGCTGGGACGGTTTTTTACAAGGTATGTATACATCCCCCTGGGCGGAAATCGGAGGGGGAAGATGCGGACGCTGTGCAATGTGATGATCGTTATGCTGCTTTCAGGGCTCTGGCACGGCGCGGCGTGGACCTTTGTGCTGTGGGGATTTTTACATGGAGTCGGGATGATCTGGGATAACCTGGAGCATCCGCATTTACCGAAAAAATGGATGCGGCAGGCAGCGACCTTTGCCTATGTTTGTATGACCTTCGTGTTTTTCAGGGCAGAGAGCATTGCGCAGGGGGTTGACGTTTTAAAAAGCATTGTCAGCCTGAAATGGAACGGCTTTGTGTTTCAGATGGCATCGGCGCTCGACATGACGGAATGTTACATTATCACAAAGGCGCTGTCGATGAAGCTGCCGGGACTGCTTTCGTGGTTCTGGCTCGGAATTTTTGTTGTGCTGATTGCAATCTGTTTCCGGGTTCTTTCCGGAGAAAAAGTATCCGGCGTGGTTGCATTGCAGAGGCAGAAAGGCTATGGCAGGCTGTATCCGGTGCTTCTGGCGGTTTTGTTTACCTGGTCAATGATCTCAATGACAGGCGTGAGCGAGTATCTCTATTTTTCGTTTTAAAGGGAAAATGGCGGCAGTATGATCTGTCCGGGACAGTGTGAGGAATGAGAGAAAAATATGGTAAATTCCAAATGGATTCGGCGTTTTGCGGTCTGGACGGCAGCGCTTTTAGCAGCGATCGCAGCAGTGGTAGTGATTTTTGACCCGTTTTATCATTTTCACGGTCCGCTGCCGGGGATGAAAGCAGTCGTAACGAAATCGGAATATCAGTGTATCGGCACAATACGGAATTTTTCTTATGACAGCGTGCTGGCAGGATCCTCTACAGCGGAAAACTATAACAATCACTGGTTTGACGAGGCATTTTCCTGTAGGACGGTCAAGGCGATCAAAAGCTCCGGGACGTGCGCAGATCTGAAATTTTATATGGATGAAGCGTTTGCGACGCACGATCTGAAAAATGTGTTTTACAGCCTCGATCTGTTTGCCTTGGACGGCGACCCGGAAACGAATTTTGTCAACGATTCGATGCCGCTGTATTTATATGATAAAAATCCGTTCAATGACGTGAAGTATCTGTTCAACAAGGATGTATTGTTTGAGGATATCCCGTATCTGCTGGCGATGAATTTCAGCGGGTACGACGATGGGATGTCTTATAATTTCTGGCAGTATAAAACCTTTTCTGAAGAAGAGGCGAGAAAGCATTACGAACAGTCGGAAGAGATTGCACCGATGCAGGAGCCGTCTGAGTGGCAGGCACGGGTAGAGGAAAATATTGGTTTGTTGACAGATATGGTAAAAAAGCATCCGGAGACAGAATTTTATTTTTTCCTGCCGCCCTATTCCGAGCTTTGGTGGGACAGCGTGTACCGGAGCGGACAGACGGAGGAATATCTCTATGCCAGACAGGCGGCGATGGAAGCGCTGATTGCGTATGACAATGTGCAGATTTACGATTTTCAGACGGATGAGGATATTATTCTGAATTTGGATTATTACATGGATCCGATTCATTTTTCTGCGGATGTGAATCAGTTCATAGTCGTAAAAGCAAAGGAAGCCGATGTAGCATATCTGGTGACAAAAGAAAATCTCTCTGACCGGTGCAGTGCAATGCGCAGGCTGTCAGAGAAGATCACAAACAGGTAGCAGGAGTATTTACACGAGATATTTTCCAAACATTTTTAGGGGTGATCATGACAGATATTTATCAGAAAGCTTATACGAGCATATATCCTTCCAGGCTTGGGGATATTTTGCTGGCGGCGGACGAAATCGGGCTTACCGGTTTGTGGTTTTTCGGGCAGAGCTATTTTGCAGATACACTTCCGGCAGAGCAGGTTGCGCAGGAAACGCCGATACTTGTACAGGCAAGGGAATGGCTGGACGAATATTTTTCGGGAAAAGAACCGGACTTTACACCGAAGCTGCATCCGATCGGATCGCCGTTTCGGCAGGAGGTATGGAGGATTTTGCTGCAGATTCCCTATGGTCAGACGATGACCTACGGAGAAATCGCAAGACAGATGGAAAAGCTGCAGAACCGGCCTCATATGTCTGCGCAGGCGGTAGGCGGTGCGGTGGGACATAACGGGATTTCAATCATCATTCCATGCCATCGGGTTGTGGGGACAAAGGGGAACCTGACAGGGTATGCAGGCGGACTTGACAAAAAGATGGCACTGCTTGAGCTGGAGCATGCCAATCGGAAAACTTATCCGGAAAATTTGTCGCTGTAATGAATATGCATATCTTCCCAGTCCATAAATAATACATAGAACACTTTTCCATATTGTGGGCTTTCTACAATTCTCCCATGATCCAGTACAGAAAGATAAGATCCGTCCGCCTTTCGAAGATGAAAATGAATATAGTCATTTTCATTTCCGCTGTCGATTTGTTTCCAAATGCTTGCTTCTATCTGCTGCTGCTCATCTTCACGAATCAGGTTGTGAAAACTCTTATTGGTGAGCCTGAAGAATTCATCCATACTTTGATATCCGGTCATAGAAAGAAATTCATGGTTTGCATAAAAAAGTTCGTCATCTTCCTTGTCTGCTCTGTATATGATAAATGCACCCGGAAGGTGTTCGGAGATATCTCTAAGTGCAAAGCCCAGCTGTTTGCGAACAACGGATTGAAGTTTCTTACTGTAAGACATACATCCATTTTTCCCGTGAAGCTTTATTTCATAGAGAGCTGCATCTGCACAGCGCATGAGCTGTGAAAGACTGGATGCAAAGGTCGGATATTCCGCATATCCAAGAGAAATATAAAATTGCTGCTCCCTTCCTCTGCATGAGAATGTTTTGGGAAGGCTGGTGAATTGCTGCAATTGCGCTTCTGCTTCTTCAAAGGTATAGTTAGGGAGAAGAACACAAAATTCGTCTCCACCGTTTCTTCCTAATATGGCATCAGATGGAAAAAAAGCTTTCATGCTGTCTGCAAGACATTTCAATGCCTTGTCACCATAACCGTGTCCATAGATATCATTGATAAACTTAAAGTCATCAATATCAAAAAGTGCAGCCACAAAATGAGTTTTCGGATTTTTAGCTATCATTTTCGCTGCCAATTCATCAAATCCATAGCGATTGTAAATATTGGTAAGGGAATCCGTGTGTGCCAGTATCTGGAATCTGTTTTTATTTTCTTTCGAAGTCAGCCATACACAGGTAAGAACGGACAGAAGTATAACGTTAGCAATTAATATCACACTGGTTTTTGTTATTAATAAATTGTTTCGCCATCCACCTTGAGGAGCGACTTCAAACATCCATTCCTCTTCCCCTATCGTAAAAGTATAAGAAACCGGATTTATCAACGAATCATTTGATTGAGAAATAATGTTATAGGTATCACTCCAGGGAGCATCTGTCTTTGAAATTCTGTATTCATATCCAAAGCTGGAAAGTGCACTGACCGCGTCTGAGAAAATGTCGGGTACACGCAGGACAACAATGGTAAAGCCCCAGAAATATTCCAACCCGTTTTCATCCTTCAGGAAAATGGGATTGCGGACAGCAATTCCAGAGCCGCCCTGTTTCAATTTGAATGGTCCCTGGGTAATGATTGTATGGTTGTCCCTTGCATAACAGGAAATCTTTCCACGATCTTTATCATGGAGCAGATCAATTTTGCCTGCTTCATTTCCGGTGGACGGATAAATATCTGTCACAACACCATTCGGAGCAAGCTGCACGCTTTCAATAGAATCAGACATAAGATTTTCTGCAATCATGTCAAACTGGTTAAATTCTCCAGATTCACTGATCAAAATCTGTTTCAGAACATCCGTAACGTCTATCCCTTCTGTAATCTCATTTTTTATGCGTTCCCCATAGGTTGTTGCATTTAATAATGCTGTTGTATGGTTCTGTGCTGTTTCATGAGAGTCTACTTTGTATAGGATTATACCAACAAGGCATATACCCAGTAAGAAAACGATAAGCGGAATAAGTGTTTTTTGTTTCATCTAACATGCCCTTTTTTTCAGAGGTGTTTTGCAAGACCTCTGTTGATGTCAGTCATGGCGGCTGTTTTCATAGTATTTTCCCTCACATTGTGTTCCGTGTCAAGATTTCGTACAAGCTAAAATAAGAAGGAGAGCCAAAGCTTTTGGATACTGTTTTTGTCATTTTACAGAGCTCGCAGCGTTCACAAATTCTTCACAAAAAAATTAGCACTCACCTATTGACATTGCTAATAATGGGTGTTATATTACATCTAGAACAAAGGAAAGGGAACAAAAAGAACAGAAGATGCCGAAAACGGAATCGGAGTTCTCAGAAAGCTTTTCTTTGAACCAGATAAAATGACAACCACTTCTGAAAAGGATTCACAGAAGGCATGATAGAAGGAATGGAGGAATGACTTATGTTACTGCCTAGAATTTGGGATGAAGATTTATTTGAGAATATGGATAACTGGATGAGCTGGCCGGATGAGAGTGAGTTCTTCGGTAAGAAGAATCCTCTGTATGGCAAACATGCAAAGAACCTCATGAAGACAGATGTTCGGGAAACCGAGGATGCTTACGAGGTAGATATTGATCTGCCTGGCTTCAAGAAAGACGAGGTTACGATCACCGTCGAAAATGGTTATCTGAATATCAGCGCTGTCAAAGGCCTTGATAAAGACGAAACCGATAAGAAGACCGGCAAGTACATTCGTCAGGAGCGTTACGCAGGCAGCTGCTCCAGAACATTTTATGTCGGCGAAGCCGTTGAACCCGAGGATGTTTCCGCGAAGTTTGAAAACGGTATCCTGCAGCTTCACATTTTGAAGAAGGAAGCAAAGAAGGTAGAAAAGAAAGACAACCAGATCGCAATTGAAGGCTGATCTTTTCGGTATACAAATCTGAGCATTCCGTCAAAATCTCACCTGATAAAAATCCCGGTGCGTGAAAACGTACCGGGATTTTTTGTCGTATAAGAAGTTTCAATTCCATACAATTCCATACAATAAAAACGCTTTGGGAGGATCCCACTGCGGCCGGAAAGGAAAAGGGCGATATCCGGCAGGAGAAATGCGCTGGATTTCACCCGAAAGGTTGCGTAAAAAGGCGCAATCATGTAAAATCAAAGTAATATCTTTGAAAAATGAGCGGCAGGACCGCAGCATGGAGGATGAAATGGATATATTCGGAATATTGGCGATGGTCGGGGGACTTGCTCTGTTTTTATACGGTATGCAGGTTCTGGGAGATGGTCTGAAAAGAACGTCGGGCGGACGTCTGGAAGAAATTCTGGAATCGCTGACTTCCAACAAATGGAAGGGCGCGCTGCTGGGCTGTGTTGTCACGGCAGTAATTCAGTCATCGTCAGCAACGACGGTAATGGTAGTCGGACTCGTAAACTCCGGTATTATGAAGCTGACGCAGGCTGCAGGCGTTATTTTGGGAGCGAACGTCGGAACGACAGTTACTTCCTGGATGCTGAGCTTGACTGGTATCGAAAGCAGCAATGTGTTTGTACAGCTGTTAAAGCCGGCGAACTTCTCACCAATCGTCGGTATCATTGGCGTGATCATGCTGATGACCGCTAAAAATGATAAGAAAAAAGATATCGGTACGATTTTGATCGGCTTTGCAGTTCTGATGTTTGGTATGGAAACTATGTCCTCTGCAGTAGAGCCGCTGGCGGGCAATGAGAAATTTACCGGCATTCTGACGATGTTCTCCAATCCGATCCTTGGTATGCTTGCCGGCCTGGTGCTGACTGCGGTTATTCAGAGCTCTTCTGCATCCATCGGTATCCTGCAGGCACTTTCCATGAGTGGAACACTTACCATCGGTTCTGCGATCCCGATTCTGATGGGTGAAAACATCGGTACGGCGATCACTGCGATCCTTTCCTCTATGGGCGCAAGTAAAAATGCGAAGCGTGCAGCGCTGATGCATTTATATTTCTGTATTTTAAAGACAAGCTTTTTCATGGTGCTGTTTTATCTGATCGATGCGATCGTACATTTTTCGTTTATGACAGAGCTTGCAAACCCTTTCATCATTGCCATGATCCACAGTATCTTTAACCTGTCGGCGGTGATTATCATGCTGCCGATATCCGAAGTACTGGTAAAGCTTGCGATGAAGACGATTCCGGTTACTCCGGACGAGCTCGAGGATGTTCCGGTAGAAAAGAGTATTCAGATCCTGGACGAGCGTTTCCTGGCATCTCCGCATTTTGCACTGGAGCAGTGTAAAACAGCCGCAGGCGATATGGCAGAGTATGCCCGGGAAGCCCTGTTGCTTGGAATGGGGCTTGTGACAGAGTTTCATCCAGAACAGGCAAAGCGGGTGGAAAATCTGGAAAATCTTGTGGATTCCTACGAAGATCAGCTGGGTACTTATCTGGTAAAATTAAGCAGCCGGAATCTTTCTACGAGAGACAGCCATACACTGTCCACGCTGCTGCATTGTATCGGTGATTTTGAGCGGATCTGTGACCATGCGATCAACCTCGTAGGATATGCACAGGAAATGGCGGAAAAGGATCTGCATTTTTCTGCCAAAGCAGAAGACGAGCTGAAGGTATTTACGGCGGCGGTTCAGGATATTATGAACCGTGCGGTAACGGTATTTAAGAACGATGATCTGAAGCTTGCAAAGTCTGTAGAGCCTCTGGAAGAGGTGATCGACGGACTGAATATGGAGATCAAGAGACGCCATATCCGCAGATTACGGAAGGGAAAATGTACCATAGAGCTTGGACTTACGCTGTCGGATATTACGACCTGCTACGAACGGGTTGCAGACCACTGCTCCAATATCGCAGTATGCTTGCTGCAAGTCAATGAAGACGGCTTCGATACCCATGGTTATCTGGAAATGGTCCGTGATACGGACAATCCGGAGTTCCGCGCAGAGGTGGCAGAATTTGAACACAAATACGAGCTGCCCCGTATGAAGAAGGATGAAATCGATTCTCTGCCGACGATCGCTTTAGAGGAAACAGATACAGCCTCCGGGGAAAAATTAGATTTTCTCAGCAGTCGAATTCAGGAGCGTAAGAAAAAGAAAAAAGACGGGAAAAAGAAATAAAGAAGGCGGTAGATTGACGGTAATATACCCGAACGGGACTGATTGAAAATCCGGTCAGATTTTAAAAGAATGTACCCGGAATCAGCCGGAGCTTCTGATCTATGATTTCGAAAAGACAGAGGACGATTTTGGCGAAACGGGGCGGCGGACGATTTCTGACACGCTTTTTTTCGAAGGAAAGTGAATAAAAACAACGACATTAAATATCGGTATGGCTTTTGTCTTGTGGCCATCTAACGATATTTGGTGTCGTTTTTTTGTTTCCGGAGAAAAGGAGTGGATAAGCTTGGTTCCGTAAAAAAATACGGCATAAGTTGAATGATTGTTATGTTAAAAAAATTCAGCGTAGAAAACTTTAAAGGGTTTCAGGATAAAATCACATTTGATATAGGATCACCCAGCAATTATAACTTTAATTCTGAAATTATAAAAAACGGTTGTGTGACAAAAGGAATTATTTATGGCATTAACAGCAGCGGTAAATCAAACCTTGGATTGGCTATTTTTGATATCATTACCCATTTGACAGATAAACAGAAATTGCTTTCCAGCTACGATTTTTACCTGAACATGAGTGGAAGAAAATCCTTTGCTGAATTTGAATACACCTTTATGTTTGATGGTCATGAAGTGGTTTACCGATACAGCAAAAATGATGTAAATACTTTGAAGAGTGAGAGTTTATCTATTGATGGAAAGGAAGTTATCTTTTTTGATTTTCTTACCAGGGATGGGTTCACCTTGCTGGATGGTTCCGGCACTTTGAATGTATCGATCAAGAGCGAGAGTCCGATTTCCCGTGTAAGGTATGTGAACAACAACTCTATTCTTACGGATAATGAGCAAAATCGGGTATTTAAAAAGTTTATTGATTTTGTGGAACGTATGCTTTTGTTTTATTCGTTAGACAGCCGGGGATATGAAGGCTTTACAAATGGTAACGAAGGTGTAGCGGAAGGTATTGTAAATAGTGGAAAAGTGCAGGATTTCCAGAGGTTCCTGAAAGAAAATGACATTGACTATGAATTATACGGATGCGAAGTGGACGGCAAAAAAGCAATCTACTGTCATTTTGATAATACAGATGCTGATTTCTTTAAGATCGCCTCTACCGGAACCAGATCACTGGCATTGTTCTATTATTGGTATATTCGTATGGAAAAGGCATCTTTTGTGTTTATAGATGAATTTGATGCATTTTATCATTTCGAATTATCCGAGTCGGTGCAAAGACATTTGAACCAGATAGCTGGAGTTCAGATATTTACAACGACTCACAACACGGATCTGATGAGCAATGATCTGCTTAGACCGGATAGCTATTTCTTACTTGCAAATAACAGCATAAAAGCGATTTCTCAATTAACAGAAAAGGAACTGCGTCAGGCTCATAATCTTCAGAAAATGTATAAGGCAGGTGCATTTAATGGCAAATAAAGACTATAAGGCATTTATAGTCGAGGGAGAGGTCAGAGAACCTCAGGTGATTGACAATATTTCGAAGATATTCTTTTCTCATAAAAATTATAAAGTCATTACGCTTCCGACTGGGGAAAATTATACATTAGCTATCCGATGGTTGAAGCACTGAGAGATTATCAGCCGGGAAAATACGGGAATGGAGCAGATTGCTTCGCAGAGATAGAAAATCTTGGCAGGTATAAGAATGTTTCTGCGACAAGGGCACTCAATCCGCATTTTAAGGAGTATGATATTGATATTTGGAAAGACATTATCGATGTGTTTGCAATGAAGGTATTGTGTTTATATAAGTTGTCGGATACAATGGAATACGCGCAGTATTTCGAAGAGGTAACACCGGGTCAGATATATGTCATGGAAGTACAGGAGGCTGAGAGACAGCGGGTATTTGTGCTGAGTGCATTTCCGGAATTTTTGCTGGATTATTTTGGGGTGAAGCTGTGGAAAACAAGTGTGAAACATACAAGAAATCAGATGAGTGAGTTAGAATGCAGAAAGAACAGGTTTCAAAAATCTTGAAAAAAGTGTCAAAATCTGCAAAAAAAGTTTTAAAGAAAAGTATACGAGGGAAAATTTGATGAAAAAAAGCGTTTATCTGGCGATATTTGCATTGACCTTTGGACTCTGCGCAGGCTGCGGAAACAAGGAAGCAGACAGCGATATTTCGGGTACGGAAGACACCGTTTTTCAGACAGAAGAACCGCTTGAGCTTTCAGGCACAGGAAATATTGATTTAAGTGAAGAAAATAAGGATTCCGGCGGAGAAAATGCTGATTCCAGTGAAGAAAATAATGGTTCCGGTGAAGAGGATACTGATATCGAATCAACCGATACTCAGGAGATCGATTTTACGCGCGATTATTCTGAGGACATCAAAAAAGATGTGGACGATGTAGTATCGGCTTCGGCTTCTTTGCAAGAGGAACTGGAAAATATTCACACGCTTTCCGAACAGTATGAGGCGATTGCCCAAACTGCTCAGACGCAGGGGGAAATGAATATGTCGTCTGGATGGTTTCTCAAAATCTGGGATACGGAGCTGAATAACCTGTGGAGCAGATCTGTCTCTTATACAC
>ENA-OXQR01000681-OXQR01000681.1-human-gut-metagenome-genome-assembly--contig:-NODE-681-length-9933-cov-7.05183_pt1 | contig 9933 bp, 10 predicted proteins | sample MGYA00249587_ERZ652573 | MGnify/ENA primary metagenome ERZ652573 (study PRJEB26925, sample SAMN05826651) | human gut metagenome | biome: ENVO:2100002; feature: ENVO:00000062; material: ENVO:00002003...
GCAACAGTCTGCGCCAGCCCCACCAGTTCGAGACGCAGCTCTGCGCGCTGATGCGCGCCGCCGCCCGTGGCCCGCTGCAGGTGATGTTCCCCATGGTGACGACGGTGGAGGACTGGGACGCCGCCATGCGCGTGGTGGAGCGCTGCCGGGAGCATCTGCGGGAGCGGGGCGTGCCCTTCAAGGAGGATACCAAGTTCGGCGTGATGCTCAGTGTGCCTGCCGCCTGCCTGACGGCGGAGGAGTTCGTGGCGCACGGGGTCGATTTTCTTGTGGTCGGCACCAACGACCTGACCCAGTACACCCACGCCGCCGACCGTGAGCTTGCCAGCGCGGAGCACTACTACCGCCCGGCCAGCAGCGCCATGAAAAAGCTCATCACCATGGTGATGGACGCCGCCAGAGAGCGGGACGTGCCGGTGACCATCTGCGGCCTTGCGGTGGGCAACCCGGCCAACACGGTGCAGTATCTGCAGCTGGGCCTGCGCAGCTTCTCGGTGAGCCCGCAGAACCTTTTGAACGTGAAGAAAGCTCTGCGGGAAGCAGAGACATAAACCCTGAAAATAACAAAAAAGCAGCTGCAACGCAGCTGCTTTTTTGTTACTCCAGATCCCCCGTCAGGGTCATTACCGAAGCAAGCACGGCCAGCGGGGCGGTCTCGCACCGCAGGATGCGGGGGCCAAGGCCCACCGTTCTGGCACCGGCCTTTGCGGCCATTTCGGCTTCCTCGGCGGCAAAGCCGCCCTCGGCTCCGGTCACGATGGCAATTTTCCGCTTTCTGCCGTCGGCAGGCGCGGTCTCGGCCAGCAGCTGGCGCAGGGGCGCGCCGCCGCACTCGTAGCAGAACAGCACAAGGTCATACTGGTCAAAGGTGCGGCACACGGCCCCGAAGTTCGGCAGCGGCAGGGCCACATCCGGCAGAATGCCCCGGCCGCACTGCTTGGCGGCTTCCGCTGCAATGCGGTTGTAGCGCTCGTTCTTCTGCTCCTCTTTTTTGGGCGCGGCCACGCAGTACCGGCTGAAGAAGGGGACGAAGTGGGCTGCGCCCAGCTCCACCCCGTGCTTGATGATCTGTTCCAGCTTGTCCTGCTTGGGATAACCGGCCAGCAGGGTCACTTCCACGCCGGGTTCGGCGGCGCTGGGATAGCCCGGCTCCACCCGGAACTCCACGCACTCGTCCCCAAAGCCGGTGATGGTGGCGGTGTATTCCACGGCGTTGCCGTCGCATAGAATGACAGTATCGCCCAGCTTTGCGCGCATCACGCGGGCAAGATGGTGGGCATCGGCCCCGCGCAGGGTGGCGGTGCCGTCAGAGATCTCGGTGGTAAAATAACGGTGCGGCATAAAATCTCCTTACGCTTTCTTGCAGACGATGCACTCCCAGCCGCGCTTCTCCTTCACTTCCACAACGGCAAGGCCGGCCTTTTCCAGGCCTGCGATCACTTCGTCCTTGCGGCTGTCGATGATGCCGCTGGCAATAAAGGTGGCACCCTCTGCCATCAGGCCCGGCACGGCGGGAGCCAGAGACAGAATGGCGTTGGCCACGATGTTGGCGGTGATGATGTCGTATTTGCCGCTGGCCTTGTCCGAAAGGTCGCCCACCAGCACGGTCAGCTTGTCCTGCACGCCATTCAGGGCGGCGTTTTCCCCGGCGGTGCGCACCGCCACAGGGTCGATGTCCACGCCCTCGGCCACGGCAGCGCCCAGCTTCAGCGCCGCAATGGCAAGGATGCCGCTGCCGGTGCCGATGTCCAGCACCCGCTCGCCGCCGGTCACCCGCTCGTCCAGCGCTTCCATGCACAGGCTGGTGGTCTCGTGGCCGCCGGTGCCGAAGGCAAGGCCCGGGTCAAGGATCAGCTTTACCCGGTCGGTGTCGTACTGCTGCCACGAAGGCACCACCGCCAGCCGTTTGCCGATCTCCAGAGGGTGATAATACTTGCGCCAGCCGTTCTGCCAGTCCTCCTGCTCCACGCCCTCGGTCGCTACGGTGTAGGCGATGCCGGCGGCTTCCATGCGGGCGGCAATGAGGGCCAGCGTCTCCACGGGGGAAGCGCCCGGCTCCAGATACATATGGATGATAACGGTGTCGCGGGGCTTGTCCAGCAGCTCCTGCTCGATCAGATCCACATGGGCGATCTCGGCCACCTGCTGCTCGATGTCGCTGTAGTCTTCGATATAAATACCGCCCTCGGCGATCATGGTGGCAACGGCTTCGGCGTTGTCGGCATCGGCCTTGGCCACGGTCAGGCGGATATCAGTCCATTCCATAAAGTAAACCTCCTTCGGTTCCCGGCTTTTCTTATAATAGTATAGTACCCGATTCGGCTGTGGGATGCAAGCCTTTGGGCAAAATGTATGTAAAAAGAAAAGAATTTTCAACATAAAAACGGTACACATGCGGAAAAGCCAAAAATTATCTACTATAAAGCCGGTAAATAAGGACTTTTGACGCATTTTGATAGAAAAAATGAGAAAGGGGCTTTCTTTTCTTTCAAAAATATGTTACTATTCTATTACAGAATTATGGACGGCCGACAACCAGAGGCGTCTGTAAACACAAACATTTCTTAAGGAGGAATGTGCTTTATGATGAAGTATCTCCAGAAACTGGGCAAAGCATTGATGCTCCCCGTCGCGGTCCTGCCGATCTGCGGCATCCTGATGGGTCTCGGTTATGCCCTTGCTCCGGGCGTTATGGGCGTTCCCGGTGCTGCAACCTCCGGTGCAGCTTACACCGTGGGCTTCCTGCTGGTCAAGGCAGGCGGCGCTCTGATCGATAACATGGCATGGCTGTTTGCCATTGGTGCCGCTGTCGGCCTTGCTGACAACGACGGCACCGCAGGTCTGGCCGGTCTGGTCAGCTTCCTGATGATGCAGCAGCTGCTGAACCCCGGCGTGGTCGGCATGGTCCGTCACCTGGAAGAAGGCACTGCTACCTACATCGCCTTCCAGAAGGTCGCCGGCAACTCCTTCATCGGCATTCTGGCCGCTGTTGTGGGCGCTGCCTGCTACAACAAGTTCAAGGATATCCAGCTGCCTGACTGGCTGGCATTCTTCTCCGGCAAGCGCTTCGTTGCAATCGCTACCGGTCTGATCTCCATTCTGGTGTCCGTTGTTCTGCTGTTCGTCTGGCCCGTCATCTTCGACGCTCTGGTCGCAATCGGCAACGGCATCGCTGGCATGAGCGGCATCGGCGCTGGCATCTACGCCTTCCTGAACCGTCTGCTGATCCCCACCGGCCTGCACCACGCTCTGAACAACGTGTTCTGGTTCGACACCATCGGTCTGGGCGACCTGAGCCACTTCTGGGCTGGCGAGACCTCTGCTGATGTGGGCTGGAGCCTTGGTATGTACATGTCCGGCTTCTTCCCCTGCATGATGTTCGGTGTCCTGGGCGCTGCTCTGGCTATGGTCAAGACCGCTAAGAACAAGAAGGCCGCCATCGGTCTGGTTCTGTCTGCTGCAATCTGCGCATTCGTCTGCGGCGTTACCGAGCCCTTCGAGTTCGGCTTCATGTTCCTGTGCTTCCCGCTGTACGTTGTGTACGCTGCTCTGTACGGCATCTTCACCGTCATCACCTACTACTCCGGTTTCCGTGCTGGCTTCTGCTTCTCTGCAGGCGCTACCGACCTGGTGTTCTCCGCTTCCCTGCCCGCAGCTGCCAAGACCTGGATGATCATTCCTCTGGGCATCGCAGCCTTCGTGGTGTTCTACGCAGTGTTCTACTTTGCCATCACCAAGTTCGACCTGAAGACCCCCGGCCGTGAGGACGAGGACGAAGAGTCCGAGAAGAAGGTCGTTCTGGCAAACAACAACTACACCGAAGTTGCTTCCGCTGTTCTGGCTGCTGTCGGCGGCAAGGAGAACGTGAAGGACGTTGGCTACTGCGCAACCCGTCTGCGCTTTGAGGTCAAGGATAACTCCAAGGTGGACGAGAAGGCCGTCAAGGCTGCTGGTGCTGCCGGTGTCATCCGTCCCAGCAAGACTGCCTGCCAGGTGATCATCGGCACCAAGGTCCAGTTCGTGTACGACGAGCTGAAGAAGATGCTGTAACACAAGGCATTCTATCTGACCCGATGCGGGAGACTGGTTGATCCCGCACCATCATAAAACTGCCGCCGGGAGACGGGACTCAGCTGTCCGCTCCCGGCGGCTTTTTGCGTTCCCGCATGGAGTATGCTATACTGGAAGCAGCAAAACAGGGCGCACCTGCCCGGGAGGAGAAAGCGATGAGCAAAACGTACAACTGGCGGAAACTGAACGAAAAAGAGCTGACGCGGGTCTATCTGGACGAAATGCGGCGGGACTTCCCGCCCACGGAGCTCAAGCCCCTGAGCATGATCCTGAACAGCGAAGCCAACGGCACAGCCCACACATGGGGCGTGTTTGACGGCGAAACACTGGCGGCGTACCTGCTCATGGTGCGCCCGGCGGGCAGCAGGGTGAGCCAGCTGGATTACTTTGCCGTGCTGCCGGAATACCGTGCTGCAGGGCTGGGCGCGCAGCTGCTGGCCGACCTGCCGCAGCACGAGCGGGGTGCACAGGCCATCCTCATTGAGGCCGAATGCCCGGATAAGGCGGAGGACGAGACAATGGCGGTGCGGCGGCTGGGCTTTTATGCCCGGTGCGGGGCCCGGGACACCGGCTTCACCGAGCATCTGTTTGATGCATGGTTCCGCATTCTGGTGCTGGACTGCCCGAGTGCCGGTACCTTTGCGGACCGGCAGGCCGTGGATGCACTGGTGGACTGCTACCGCCGCACCATCAGCGAGACCGAGTGGCAGAAGTACGTGCAGTTCTACTGCCCGGACGGAACAAAATACTGCTGAGCAGAAGGCGCTCCATGGAGGGCGCCTTCTTTTTTTGTCACTTTGCCCAGCCAGAAAATGGTGTTTTCGGCATATTTATCCTGTTTGTAAAATCCGAGTGCAGGTTTTTCATCCCGGCTTTACGCAGGCTTGACACAGCCGCCGGAGCCTGTGCAAAAGCTTTACCTCCATTTTGCGCGTACATGGTCGCAGCGCGCATGGCGGTGCGGTACAATAAGGCCGTTCCCAAGGAAAATACAGAGAAACAAGAAAACATCGGCCGGAAATGCATTCCGGCATTTATTGGAGGAAAAGGGTTATGAAAAAGATCACTCGTCGTTCGTTTATCACTGTCTGCGGCGCTGCTGCTGCAGCGATGGCTCTGACCGCCTGCGGCGGCGCAGCCTCTTCCACTGTGGCATCCTCTGCTGCAGAGTCCACCTCTTCTTCTGCCGCTGCTGAGACCGCTGCAGGCACCCTGTCCGGCAATGTGGCTACCGGCGGTTCTACCTCCATGAAAAACGTCATCGCTGCCCTGACCGAGGGCTTTGCCGAGGTGGAGCCGGGTGTCACCGTCAGCTACGACCCCACCGGTTCCGGCGCAGGCATCACCGGTGCTACCGATAAGACGCTGGACATCGGCCTGTCCTCCCGCGCCCTGAAGGACGATGAGAAGAACGATGTGGACGGCACCATCGTGGCGCTGGACGGCATCGCCATCATCGTGAACAAGGACAGCAAGGTGGCAGACCTGACCGTGGAGCAGCTCAAGAAGATGTTCACCGGCGAGATCACCAACTGGAAGGATGTGGGCGGCGACGACGGCGAGATCGTTCTGGTGGGCCGCGAGGCTGGTTCCGGCACCCGTGATGGCTTTGAGAGCATCGTGGACGTGAAGGACAGCTGCAAGTACGCACAGGAGCTGACCGCTACCGGCGCAGTCATCAGCGCTGTGGAGGCCAACCCTCTGGCCATCGGCTACGCTTCCCTGTCCGCTGTGGGCGACACCGTTGCCATGGTCACCGTGGAGGGTGTGGAGTGCAGCGAGGATACCGTCAAGGATGGCAGCTACAAGATCCAGCGTCCCTTCGTGTTCGTCACCAACAAGAGCGTGACCCTGTCGGAGCAGGCACAGGCCTTTGTGGACTTTGCCACCAGCAAGGACGCTGCCGACCTCATCCGCACCGCAGGCGCTGTGCCGGTGAACGAGTAACGGTTAGCGGGCTCGCCCTCTCCGTCATTGCTTGCGCAATGCCACCTCATTCCCCTTTCTGTCGCTCACGCGACATCTTCCCCCGGCCGGGGGAAGTCTATCAAAGTGAGAGGCCTTGGCAGTCCATGCAAAGTCTCCGGTTTCGCCAGAGGCTCTCCCTTTGGGAGAGCTGTCGAGACACGAAGTGCCGAGACTGAGAGGGCGAGGCCGTTCACAAAATACCCCGCCGCGTCGGACTGCCGTTTCTGCGGGCCGACGCGGCTTTTATAAAGGATTTCAGCTATGAACAAAAAATCCTATCTGAGCCGGGTGCGGCTGCCCCGCACTCCCGCCGAATGGCTGGAAGCGGTGATGAACTTCATCTTCTTCCTGTGCGGTATGCTGGCGGTGGGCTGCGTGGTGCTTATCTCGGTGTACATGGTGATCTCCGGCGTGCCGGCCATCCACAAGATCGGTCTGTTCCAATTCCTGTTCGGCACAAAGTGGGCCTCCACGGCGGCCCAGCCGCTGTTCGGCATCCTGCCCTTTATCCTGTCCAGTATCTACGGCACGCTGGGCGCTGCCATCATCGGTGTGCCCATCGGCCTGCTGACGGCGGTGTTCCTCTCCAAGGCCGCCGACCCCAAGCTGCGCACCGTGGTGGTTACTGCCATCGAGCTGCTGTCCGGCATCCCCAGCGTGGTGTTCGGCCTGCTGGGCATGCAGGTGCTGGTGCCTGCCGTGGCAAAGACCTTCGGCAAGGCTTCCGGTGCCTGCCTGCTGAGCGCTATCGTGGTGCTTTCCATTATGATTTTGCCCAGCATCGTGTCCGTGTCGGTCACGGCACTGAACGCCGTGCCGCCGGAGTATGAGCAGGGCAGTCTGGCACTGGGTGCCACCGACACCGAAACGTGGTTCAAGATCAGCATCCCGGCAGCCAAAAGCGGCATTGCCGCAGGCGTTGTGCTGGGCATCGGCCGTGCCATTGGCGAAGCCATGGCGGTGATGATGGTGGCAGGCAACAGCCCCAACATGCCGGACAGTCCCTTCCGCAGCGTCACCTTCCTGACCACCGCCATCGCCAAGGAGATGAGCTATGCCGGCGGTCTGCAGCGGCAGGCGCTGTTCAGCATTGCGCTGGTGCTGTTCGTCTTTATCATGATCATCAATGTTGTGCTGAATGTTGTACTGAAGGGAGGAAGCCGGGATGAATAAGGGCCTTTCGCCTTCCCGTCAGATGTGGAACCGGGTCATGACCGCACTGGTCTGGGCCAGCGCCGTGCTGGTGATGGTGCTGGTGGCCGGTATCATCGGCATGGTGCTGGTGCGGGGCATCCCCCACATCAGCTGGAAGTTCCTTTCCACCACCGCCAGTGTGCTGAAAAAGACCGACGGCATCCTGCCTGCCATCCTCAACACACTGTATGTCATTGTGCTGACATTACTGATCGTACTGCCGCTGGGCGTGGGCGCGGCGGTCTACCTGACCGAGTACGCCTCCAACCGGCGGCTCATCGAGGTCATCGAGTTCACCAACGAAACGCTGGCAGGCATCCCCAGCATCATCTACGGTCTGGTGGGTATGCTGGTGTTCAGTCAGGCACTGGGCTTCCAAACCTGTCTGCTGTCCGGTTCGCTCACGCTGGTGGTCATGAACCTGCCCACCATCATCCGCACCACGCAGGAATCCCTCAAGACGGTGCCGCAGGGCTACCGGGAGGGTGCCATGGGTCTGGGTGCAGGCAAGTGGCACATCATCCGCACCATCGTGCTGCCCTGCAGCATCGACGGCATCGTGACCGGCTGCATTCTGGCTGTGGGCCGCATCGTGGGCGAAAGCGCCGCCCTGCTCTTCACCGCCGGTGCCGCAGAGGTCATTGCCAAGAGCGTGGCCAAAGCCTACACCTCCAACGGCGCCACCCTGTCGGTGCTGCTGTACCTGCGTGCCTTTGAGGACGGCGATTTTGCTTCGGCCTGGGGCATCGGTGCGGTGCTGCTGGTGCTGGTGCTGGCCATCAACCTTGCGGCGCGGCTGGCAAAGACCAAGCTGAAACAGAAACAGTAAAATAACTCCTTCCGTCATCGCTGCGCGATGCCACCTCCCTCATGGAGGGAGGCTTATCGGGAAGATAAAGCTTTGCGGCAGAACAAAAGGCTCCCTCACTGAGGGAGCTGGCGCGGCACAAGCCGCGACTGAGGGAGTTTTAAATTCAACAATGAGGTACTCTATGGAAAACACGAATGTGCCGGTGATATCGGCAAAAGACCTGAACCTCTGGTACGGCGACTTCAAGGCGCTGAAAGGTATCTCGCTGGACGTGGGCGAGCGGGAGATCACCGCTCTCATCGGCCCTTCCGGCTGCGGCAAATCCACCTTTCTGAAAACCCTCAACCGCATGAACGACCTTGTGCCGAATGTGCGCATCGAGGGCGATGTGCGGCTGAAGGGCGAGGACATCTTTGCCCGGGAAATGCAGCTTACCGACCTGCGCCGCCGGGTGGGCATGGTGTTCCAGAAGGCCAATCCCTTCCCCATGAGCATTTACGACAATATCACCTACGGCCCCAAGCTGCATGGCGTGCGCAATAAGGCCGAGCTGGACGAGCTGGTGGAAAGCTCGCTGCGGGGCGCGGCCCTGTGGGACGAGGTGAAGGACCGCCTGAAAAAGAGCGCGCTGGGCCTTTCCGGCGGACAGCAGCAGCGTCTGTGCATCGCCCGTGCACTGGCGGTGAAGCCCGAAGTGCTGCTGATGGACGAGCCCACCAGCGCACTGGACCCCGGCTCCACCATGAAGGTGGAGGAGCTGATGAGTGAGCTGAAGAAGAACTACACGGTGGTCATCGTTACCCACAACATGCAGCAGGCGGCCCGTATCAGCGACCGCACCGCCTTTTTCCTGCTGGGCGAGCTGGTGGAAGTGGGCCCTACGGCCCAGATCTTCAGCGCACCGCAGGATAAACGCACCGAGGACTACATTTCCGGTCGGTTCGGTTAAAGGAGGAAACAGCTATGAGTATCCGTAAACAGTACGACACCGATCTGGAATCGCTGAAAAAATCGCTGACCGAAATGGGCCGCAGCTCTGCCGATGCCGTGGAGAACGCTCTGGAAGCGCTCTGCGTCGCTGACGCCGATGCAGCTGCGGCCATCGTGAAGGGGGACGCCCGCATCAACAACATGGAGCGGGATATCGAGCATCGCTGCATGACATTGCTGCTGCGCCAGCAGCCGGTGGCAGGCGACCTGCGCCGCATCTCCACCGCCATGAAGGTGGTCACGGACATCGAGCGCATCGGCGACCATGCTGCCGACATCGCCGAGATCATCCCCCACCTTGTCACCGTCCGCAAAGAGGGCGACCCGGCGGTAAGTCAGGCCATTGCCATGGGCAAAAAGGCTCACCAGATGATCCTGGATGCCCTTGCCGCCCTGATGGCCGAAGACGAACTGGCGGCGCGCAAGGTCATTGCCGCAGACGACGCGGTGGACTACGATTTCAATGCCATCAAGCATCAGCTGGCGCAGGAGATCGCCGAAGACCCCGGCAAGGTGGATGCAGCGCTGGATCTGCTGATGGTCATCAAGTATCTGGAGCGCATCGGCGACCATGCCGTGAATGTGGCCGAGTGGGTGCAGTTCGCGCGCACCGGCCGCTATAAGGACGAGAGCATGTTCTGAGCATTTCCCTTCCTCATTTTTGAGGGTTCGTGTTTTCTTTATTTCTCCTGAAAAAGGCCGTTTCTGCCCTGTGCAGAGGCGGCCTTTTTCTGCAGGACGAAAATTGACTAAAAATTTTTTAGCTTTCTGCAATATTCCGGTGCGTCGGTTCGTATCTGAGGTGTAGGGCGGCAGGAGCCGCCATTCCCTGTGCGGCGGGCGTCCGACATCCCCCAGTCCCCGCCCGCCGCCCCCTTTACGGAGGAAACGCAGATGAC
>ENA-OXQR01000719-OXQR01000719.1-human-gut-metagenome-genome-assembly--contig:-NODE-719-length-9600-cov-4.48444_pt1 | contig 9600 bp, 3 predicted proteins | sample MGYA00249587_ERZ652573 | MGnify/ENA primary metagenome ERZ652573 (study PRJEB26925, sample SAMN05826651) | human gut metagenome | biome: ENVO:2100002; feature: ENVO:00000062; material: ENVO:00002003...
CGAGATCTGCGCATGTCTCGTGGGCTCGGAGATGTGTATAAGAGACAGCCCGCATGCGGTTCGGGCCATATGCTTACTTACGCGTTCGACCTGCTGTATGAGATCTATGAGGAGGAAGGATATGCTCCGAGCGATATTCCCGGCCTGATTCTCAAACACAACTTGTACGGCATGGAGATTGACGAACGAGCCGCAAGCCTTGCCGCCTTCGCTCTGACCATGAAGGCTCGCTCCCGTTCCCGCAGATTCTTCAAGAAGCAGGTGGAGCCGAACATTCAGCACATTTCGCCGATCGCGTTCAAGGAAGACGAAGTCGCCGAGCTGAATGACCTATACCAGGTGAATCTGGATTCCATGGTATGGAACACCTATGCGAAGGCGGACGTGTACGGTTCGCTGATTCAGCCGCCGCAGGAGCTTGTTGAATTGGCGGCGTCATCACCGGAAAGCGAGGATGGCATCGATACGTTGTTCGACCCACTTCTGCGTGAACATGCAGAGGACGTATTTACTCAAACAAGGTACCTCGCACGTAAATACGCGGCAGTGGTGGCGAACCCGCCATATATGGGCGCAAAGAATATGAGCGGCGAGCTCAAACAGTTTGTGCAGGACCATTACGAGGATGGTAAAGCCGATCTCTTCGCTGCATTCATTTATAGACTGTTTGAGTTGGTACCTAAGCATGGGCAGCTTGGCTTCATGACTCCTTACGTGTGGATGTTCATATCTTCCTATGAGCAGATGCGTCAACGGATTATCCGACAGGAACACATCAGTTCATTGATTCAACTGGAATATTCCGGATTCGAAGGTGCCACCGTGCCTATTTGCACTTTCACTTTAGAAAAGGGGCATAGTGACAGGAAGAGTGCATTCGTCAGGCTCAGCGATTTCGTGGGAGCTAAGCAGCAAGGGCCTCGTGCATTGGAAATCATTGATGCGCACAATAATGAGCAATCTGATCATTCGGATATGCGCAAGTATTTCTTCGAGGTGAACCAGCATGAGTTCGCGCAAATTCCTGGTGTGCCAATCGTTTACTGGCTTAGCAAACCCATGCTTGAGGCTTTCACTAAGGGAGATAAGCTTGAAAAAGTTGCAAAACCAAGGCAGGGGCTTGCGACCGCTGATAATAATCGCTTCATTCGTGAATGGTGGGAAGTTTCGCAATCCAAATCGAAGCTTACGTCTGATAACGCAAAGGACAGAAAAACTTCGGTTTGCGATAAATGGTTTCCCTATAACAAAGGTGGCGAATACCGCAAATGGTATGGAAACCAAGATTATGTGATTAATTGGGAAAACAATGGTCAAGAATTGTATGATTTCAAGCCAAAATCAGTTATCAGGAATCCACAATTCTATTTTCAGTCCTCAGTATCGTGGTCCAATGTATCTTCTGGGACTCCTTCATTCCGGTATTATCCAGAAGGTTTCATTTTCAGCCATGTTGGTGATTGTCTTTTCCCTAAAGACGAACTGGATAGAGATAAACTCATTGCAATTTGCAATGCTTCGGTAACAGGTCAGCTTCTAGCTGCAATGGCGCCAACTCTGCATTTTGAGGTTGGGCAAGTTGCGAAGTTGCCAATTGCCAATCTTCTTCCGGGAAATTGGAATTTAAAAATTGATAATTTGATTCAGAATGCTAAAGATGATTGGAACACTCAAGAAGTTTCATGGAATTTCAGTAAGCCGATATTGTTTGTTGGGGAACAGATAGACTCTTCGTCGGGCATCCTAGAAGAGCTTGTTAAGAATGTTTGCTCATATTGGGCAATGATTGCTTCGGAACAGCGGCAGCTTGAGATTGATAACAACATAGTTGTTGCGGACGCATACGGTGTGCGTGATGATGTGCCATGCGATGTGCCGTTGGAACGTGTGTCGTTGAAGCGTAACGTCGCATTCGCGTATCCGAAGGATACGCCGGAAGTGCGCAACGAGAAATTCGCCCAAGATGTCGTCAAGGAACTCATTTCCTATGCGGTGGGCTGCATGTTCGGCAGGTATTCGCTTGATAAGCCGGGATTGATCCTCGCTTCGCAGGGCGAGACGCTTGATGATTTCCACGCGCAGATTCCGAACCCATCGTTCGAACCGGATGTAGACAATGTCATTCCGGTTACGGAGACGGATTGCTTTGAGGACGATATTGTGACGCGATTCCGCAGATTCCTCGCCGTGGCGTTCGGCAAGGAGAATCTGGCTGCGAACATCGCCTACATCGAACAGGTGCTGGGTAAAAGCATTCGCAAGTATTTCGTGAACGATTTCTACAACGACCACGTGAAGATGTATTCGAATCGTCCGATCTACTGGCAATACTCCAGCCAGACCAACAATAAGGGTTCATTCAAGGCGCTCGTGTATCTGCATCGGTATACGCCGAAAACCACGAACGTGGTACTCAACTATCTGCGTGACTACACTGGCAAAATCGCCGACATCGCCGATAGCCTGGAGCGTTCCGACCGCACCGCGGACAAGAAGCAGGCCGCCAAACTCCGTAAGGTTGTTCTTGAGTGCAAGGATTATGAGGACCAGACCCTGTACCCGTTGGCTACCCGCAACCTGGAAATGGATCTGGATGACGGCGTGCTGGTGAACTACCTGCGCATGGGCAAGGCTTTACGCTCCATCCCCTCCATCGAGAAGAAGCGCAAAGACGTCTCCACCTGGACCTGGCCCGTCCATCCGCTGAAGAATGAGTAGGCGTCAGCTTATGTGGATTACAGCGGATGTAGACATTCCTCGGCAATTGCTCAATGCTGCTAAGGAAGACAAGGTGGTTTTCTTTGTCGGTGCGGGAGCTTCATTTAATCCTCCCTCCAATCTGCCTTCTTATGAGCAGCTAGCCACAAAGCTTGCTGCGGAGGCAGATGAACCTCTGCCTCATAATGGTGAGCAGTTGGATCGTTTTATTGGGATGTTGCCTGACAATTTCAATGTCCATAAGCGAACTAAAGATATTATGCGTGGTGATGATATTCATTGCAATTCCACACATGAGGCCATCGTCAGACTTGCTAGTAGCGTAAAAACTCCGCGCATTGTGACAACAAATTACGATCTTCTTCTTGAGGAAGCTACGCAAAAGCAGAATTGTGATTTAGGCAGAAGCTATTATGGACCGGCTGTCCCCATCGGCAGCGATTTCTCAGGATTGTTGTACTTGCATGGTTCAGTGGATAGCCCTGATCGCGAAATAGTCCTTGACGATAGGGATTTTGCTCGGGCTTACCTTTCAGAGGGCTGGGCGACACGTTTTCTACTTAAGCTATTTGAGACATACACGGTTGTATTCATTGGCTACAGCTTTGGCGATGTCATTATGCGATATCTTGCATTGGGCATTTCGTCCCACGCCAGACCTCGGTACATTTTCCTCTCTGAGGAAGAGGCGAGGGAAAACGCCGCTGGGTGGAAACATAGTGGCGTTATTCCGATTTCATATCCTGTCGAGAATAATCATCAGGCGCTGGTGATTGCCTTGAATGCTTGGTCAGACAGATTGCGCTTAAACTACGATGCTTATCGGAAGTTTCTACCAAGCATCATTGAAAATGGAGTCCCGAAAGACAAAGTTAATAGTGACTATGTGAGAGAGGCTCTTACTACCGATGAAGGCGCTCGAGCTTTCGTCGATGTTATCAGCCAGGAAGAAAAACGAATAGAAGTAGCGGAAAAAGGAGAGAAAGAGGAAGGAGGCGCTAAAGGAAAAAAGGAAGAGTGGTTATTCTGGCTGCTGAATGAGGATCGGTTCAGGATTATTTTTGTGGAAGGTGAGCCAAAGACTTCCAGCGAGAAGATTTTATTGGACTGGTTCATCGTTGATTTTGTAGAGAAGGCAGAAGAAAGGGATTGTGTATTAAGAGTACTTTGTGAGCTTCAATCATCAATGTCTGATTACTTGTTTAATCAATTAATCCAGATTGTGGGTTTTGGCATTCAGAATGGGCGCGAAGATTTAGTACCGGTATTTGCGGTCCTTTCTACATCAATACAACAACATTCTGCTCCATATATTTTTGAAAATCAATACAACTTTTTGACTGCTGACAAACCAATTATTCCGGAAAAAATGTTGTCGCTCATAATCCGGCCATATTTGAAGCTATTTTCCTCTCCTTGGGATAAAGACGGAAAACCGACGGCTAATATTATGTGGCCTTGTAATGGCCTATTCGGAATAAATGATGAAGAAAGACTTAACTCAAACGTTACCGCGGCTTTTGCTGAAGACGGATTGAAAAAGGCAAGCGAGTTATTGTGCTCCTATCAGGAGCATGATGAGATTTCACATCTCGATCGACCGTCAATTGAGCCTAGCGATCAGAACTGGCGTCCATCTGATTTGACCTCAACTTTTGTTGACATTCTTCGTAATTACGCGCATTGTCATCCGGAACAAGAAGATGTGCTAATTGAACGATGGTGGAATAGCGGCTCAGCCCTTCTTAAACGATTGACGATTAATGCGATTGCTTTTTCTGAAGTATGGGATGCTGACCGTAAAATACAGTGGATTCTTGATCGGGACTATTTATTTGATTCAGATGCTCATCATGAGATTTATACATTACTCAAACAAGCATCCCCTCAAATAGGACAGAATACAAAGCAAAAACTCCTTTTGTATTTAAAGGGAAAATATGATTATCTATCCGAATTATTTTCGGATGAAAGAATTGCTCGCTATGAACAATATGATGTTCTCCAATGGATTCTTAAATATGGTGATAATTGGCCCGAAGCTCAGCATTGGTGCGATGCCTTAGCTCGAGAGAATGGTTTTAAACCAAGAGAGCATTCTGATTTTTCTGTCTATCACTATTCGGGAAGCGCTGAAAGTGCCGGAATTAGTAATGAACAGTTTATTGAACTTCTAAGAGTTTCTCCGTCTGAGATTGAGAAGAGGCTATTTGCCAAAACGGATGAACAAGGTTGGTCGGGTCCGGATATTGATCTTTTCATCAATCGGATTCAGGAAGCTGCAGCATGCGATCCTCAGATAGGGTTCACCCTATGGGGACTTGTTAATCGGCATGAAGAAGGCGGCGCTGCGATGCAGTATCGGTGCGCCATTATTCGTGGTTGGGGCATGTCGTCATTGAAAAGTTCTCAGGAACCAGTTCTTGATTTGATGAAGGATTTTTGTCTCACATCAAATTGTGATCTGAGTTTTGATGAAATAAATGCGGTATCTGGCTTCCTTAATGAACAGATTAACCATGAGAAAAATGACATTTCACAAAAATCCTTACAGGTGATGGATTGTCTTGCGTCGCAGCTATGGGCTAAATATAGTTCGACATTTAAGAAATCTAATGAGCGACAATGGGATAATGATCCAGTTACGTATTCTTTGAACTGTTGGCCTGGAGAGCTTGCTTATTTCTGGATAGGCAGAATTCGTTGGAGATATAATCAAGATCCTGACTTTTGGAGTGGTTTTGATGATTCCGAAAAGAGTGTGATTCGTCATTTTGTAGATGATGAAGGTGACTTTTCTCGGCCTGTTTGGACGGCTTTGCTTACCTATATTAATATGCTCCATTTTCTCGATCGAGAAAACACTGAAAGCTGGTTACCCAACTTGGTAGAGAAAGCAGGTGCGGATTTTATTTGGAATGTATTATTGCCGTATCCAGATCTCAATAATCGGCTCATTAGTCTTGCATTCTATGCAAGCTGTCTTGACGAGTTCGAGTGTCTGTCCCATTTGGATGTTTATAAGAGACAGGGGTTTTTCCTGCAGGTATTTCGGATGGCGACCTATGCTGAATTGGATGAGGAACAAAGAGCAAGGCTGTTGTCTAAAGTGGTGACAGCTGGAGATGGCGTTTATGCAGCTTTGTTTATGGATCAGGTTGCATGGGCCTTTGAATTCCGACTCGATTCCAAAGACAAGGATATGGTATGGGATTTATGGCTCCATCAATTTATTGAAGATCGTCATGCCGATAAAGGGCGGAATTGGGGTGAAGAAGAGCGAGTTGCTTTTGCCAAACTAATTCCGCTGCTGGATGAGCACTTCGCGGAAGGTGTTCAGTATCTTTCGGATAGTTTTCCCAAAATTGCTGACCATGATTTCACCGAGCTAATCATGATTGACAATTTTGACAATATCCCATTAAAAAACGGAAAGGCCTGCGTTGACTTTTACTCGCTTTTAATTGAAAGACATGGAGATGGTCCTGCGTGGGGCGTGCAAGAATTGTTGCAGAAACTGGCTAATAGGTTTGGATTTGACGAAGTTGTTCCTTTAGTCTCTTTAGCGAGGCAAAAGCGTATGATTCCAAATACTTGGGGTCTTCCTGCGAAGAAGGAAATACATAACGACGGCAAGGAGGGCGAAGCATGAGCATTGAGGCATTGTTGAATGGCGAATCCAAGAATGTGGAGTACAAGCTCACGCCTCCCTCTAGGAGCATCAACTACACCAAAACCGCAGTGGCGTTTGCTAATGGACAAGGCGGATGTTTGGTGTTCGGCGTCGAAGATCAAACGCTCCGTGTGGTTGGTATTGCCGAAGACAAGGTGTTCACGGTAATGGACTCCATTTCGGACGCCATCGTCAATAGCTGCGAGCCACTGATTATTCCCGACATCACCATGCATGATGTGAACGGCAAAACGGTTATCGTGGCTGAGATCGCTCCCGGCTTGCAGCGTCCGTACCATATCAAGTCGCTCGGCCAGGAACAAGGAACGTTCGTCCGCGTGGCTGGCACTACGCGTCAAGCCGATCAGCCCACTATCCGGGAGCTGACCATTGAAGGCAGCAACCGGAGCTTTGATCAGGTACAGTGCCTTGGACTGTCCGTAACGGAAGAAGACGTTGAAGCATTGTGCGCAAGTCTGACGAAAACCGCGAAAGATAATGCCGAAGACCCCTCGAAAGTCAAAACGGTTACGGAGAAACAGCTGCTGCAATGGGGCGTGCTGGCGGAACAAGACGGGCAATTGGTGCCCACCAACGCTTATGCGATTCTGACTGGCAATGAGGCCGTCCGATCCGTGGTGCAATGCGGCGTATTCAAAGGAACCACTAAAGCTATGTTTGTGGATCGACGTGAGTTCGTCGGCCCTCCGCAGGAGCTTATCGAAGAGTCCTACCAGTATGTGTTGCGCAACATCCATATGGGTGCCCGATTCAAGGGCGTGTACCGGCAGGACGTGTATGAGATTCCACCGGATGCCGTTCGAGAGCTGATTGTCAACGCGATAGTGCATCGCAGCTATATCGACCATTCAAGCATTCAGATCGCGATTTACGATAATCGATTGGAGATCACTTCGCCCGGGCGTCTGCCGATGGGGCAGACCATTGAACGTATGAAGCAGGGCTATTCGAAAATCCGCAACGAGGCATTGGCCTCTGCTTTTGAATACATGGGTTATATCGAGCACTGGGGGAGCGGCATCCTGCGCGTGATGCAGGAGGTGCGCGATGCCGGATTGCCTGAGCCGGAATTTCTTGGCGGCGATACGGATCTGCGTATCAATATCTATCGCAATGGCTCGGAGACAGTTTCTGATGACGGGATTACGACGGGATTACGACGGGATTCGCTTTCTGATGACGGGATTGTGGAAGGAACAACTTCAAAAACGAGTGCTGCTCCGAATGCCGCCATTGCAGTGGTTCCATCCCAGAAGGAGCGTATTCTTGATGCGCTGCGTAAGAATGCGAGTATTTCTATCTCTGACGCCATACGGATACTGGGTGTGCAGGAAAGGCAGGCTCAACGAATATTGAAGAGCCTAATAGAGGAAGGCAGTGCAGTGAAAATTGGTGCTGCCCGCGCCACTCGATACGCTGAAGCGAAGAAAAGGACGGAACCGCATGAGTGAGAATAGCCAAGTAACAAGACTGCTCGCCAGACGTTTCAGCCAGTTAAGCGAACATGGACGCATCGTATTCTGGCGCGACGATAAGAAACAGTACGCGGATGTCATGGAAACGTTGGTGGGGGAGCGCGCCACCGATGAGATACTGCGTGAGGTTGAACTCATCACTCCGGAAATTGGGGATGAGAATGACAGGCGGTACATTCCGTTCACGGTGCGCTACCGCATGTTCCACGAGCAGCCGAATCAAAAATTCCTTGTATATCTGACGGAGCCGGCCCCGGCAGTTCAGGACAACTGGCTGTTGGATTTGGAACTGGCATACGGCCCCACGTTCACCATGGACAAACTCGCCGTGACGCTTACGGAAACACTGCCGGAAGCCTCCGCCGACACCCGAAACGAGTGGTTGGAAGTAATGAGGGGCGTACCAAAGTTCTTCGACAGCGAAGAACGCGCCAAGCGTCTCGCGAAACGTCTTAACGCGCACGACGACGCCACCGATTTCCAAGCGAAGATGATCGCCACGCTGCTGCAACTGAAAGATGATCGGCACAGCATGCAAGACATCTGGGCTGAGCTACTTACGCAATATTCGCAGGGTGACGATTCCGGTATCACCGTGATCGAACGCATGGGATTAAGCACGTTCCATTGGACTGGAACACGGCGCATTTATCGTTTTGATGTGGATGCCGATGCCGGCAGCGAGCCGACAGTGAAGGACTTCGTGCTATGGCTGTTCCAGCTCGCATGGAATGGATTCTCCGATGGCAGGAACGCCGTTTCCGCTTATGCGAACATTATTCGCGACTGGGACGACTGGTATAAGAACATCGACATGCGCACGGTGTTGCAGAATCTTTCCGAGAATGCCGTGGAGGAACTGCACCTGTCCACTCGAATCGCCGATATGAGTGTGGAGGAGCTTGCCGACCGGGACCTGTTCCGCGACGTGGACGAGATGATCGTCAACAAGCTGTTCGAACGGTTGGGTTCGCAGTCCATTACAGACGACCAAGTGCAACGGATCATCAATGGGCGCAAGCAAAAGCTCTGGTATGCAGAATATACCGACCAATATGAGTGCATTGCCGCAGCAAGCAGGCTCCGCGCCGTTCTGGCTGAATGCGGTGAACTCATCAGCGCTATCAGTTCGCCGGAGCAGGGGATGAAGCTGTATGCCGAAAAGCTGTACAAGGCCGATGGCGCATACAGAAGATATGTGCTCGCATGGCATCGTGCCAACCCGGATGCGGTGAGCGTGGACGATGATCTGCAAAGCGCCTACGAGGCATATCAGCAGGATTTGGGCCAGGCATGGCAAAAACAAGTCGATACGCTTAGCCAATGGAAGTTCATAGACATGGACGCGCAAACCAATTTCTATGAACGTGAAATCGCGCCGACCTTGAAGGTCGGCAGAAAAATCGCCGTGATCATTTCCGATGCGCTACGTTACGAAGTTGCGCAGGAACTGTCTGAACGCATCGACAGGGAAAGCCGTTTCAGTACGAAACTGAATATGCAATACAGCGTTCTGCCATCCTACACACAGCTTGGCATGGCGGCGTTGCTGCCGCACGGCTCGCTCGAGTTCGACGGCAAAGACCGTTTGTATGTTCTGGCTGATGGACGCAGCACCAAAGGGATCGAAGCGCGCACCGCCATTCTTTCGGCCGTAGGCGGCAAAGCGATTAGATATCTGTCTCTTATACACATCTGACGCTGCCGACGATA
>ENA-OXQR01000728-OXQR01000728.1-human-gut-metagenome-genome-assembly--contig:-NODE-728-length-9543-cov-7.83664_pt1 | contig 9543 bp, 12 predicted proteins | sample MGYA00249587_ERZ652573 | MGnify/ENA primary metagenome ERZ652573 (study PRJEB26925, sample SAMN05826651) | human gut metagenome | biome: ENVO:2100002; feature: ENVO:00000062; material: ENVO:00002003...
ATGTGTATAAGAGACAGGGGTAAGATCGTCACGACGGACGAGCGCCTGCTGGCCTGTGTGGTCCGGTGGCTGGGATCGCCAGCGAAGGAGGGAACATGATCTACAGGACCTTTTTTGACTGCCGCTTTATGCCGGTGGATATGCCAGAAGAGCGGCGCATCCAGATCGCAAAGGACGAGGCCACGAGAAGCATCGCTGAATATATCAGGGACAAGATCACGATGGAGTATGATCCGCGGACGAATACTGTGCGCGGAACGCTGGAAATTTAGGGTTTGGAGCTGATGACGTGGAACGGCTGACATTGAAAGACTTCGATATGTGTCACTATTGCAGCTATGGGAAGACCTGTGAGTGCCATGCAGATAACCAATTCCCGGTTTGTGAGGAGCGTGCAATTTATGGCCGCCTTGCCGCCATCGAGGACATTTTGGGGCCGGACTATGACCTGGACCGGCTCCGGGTACTGATAGAGGCGGACCGGGACGGCCTGGTCCGCATTGCAAAGCGGCCACCTCTGGAAAGCGAGTGCTGCGGGAACTGCGACCACTTCCAACGGATCGCGGGGACGGCGCGGGGAGACTGCGCCGTCCGGGAATATATCAAGGACCACTGGAGGCAAGAAGACCGGAAGCGCGGGAAATTCACACCCAGCCAGTCCCGGAAGGCGTGCCGGCAATTTCAAAGGAGGACGGAGGAAGATGGAGGATCTGATTCGACGGGTTGACGTAGTACGGCCAATGCTGAAGAAATATCAGGAAGCGAAACGGAATGCGGACAGGGCGTGGGAATTGAATGACCTTACCCTTTGCCACGGTTTCCGGTCAAATATGGAGACTTTGAGAGCGTGCATCCAGATCGCCGTTGAGGCCAAAACCATGGAAGAGGCCGGCGGGGAAATTCTGCCGGATGCGCTGGAACACTACGGAGAGCGCGCCCAGGTGGACATGATGCTGGAGGAGATGGCGGAGCTGTCCAAAGCACTGCTGAAACTGCGGAGGGCGCAGAAGTTCCGTGAACCGGGCCAGTGGCTTCTCATGGAGGATGTGGCGGAAGAGATCGCGGATGTGCAGATCGTCCTGGACCAGATGAAGATGCTGTACCCTATGTGGGATGGCTTTCGGCGCAAAAAGTTGCAGCGGCTGGAGGAGCGGATCGAGAAAGAGAGGTGGGCGGATGCAGACGAAGGAAGAACTGCTGGAGATCGAGCAGCGGCTGCTGGTGGAGATGGGCCGGCGGTACGGCGCCCACCTGGAGAAGGCGGCAGCGGCGCGGCGGGCCCGGTCCAGGGAGAGAGCGAGGCGGGCACGTGAAGCGGCGCTCCAGGGAATACGAACGGCTGGCGGCGATGGCGGCGGAGGCCATGCGCCGGGGCATCTCCTACGGCCAGCTGATGGCCGGCACAACGGAGTATGAGCGAAACCAGATCGTGCAGAAAAGGCGGAAAACATAAACGAAAGGAGGTGCCGCGGGTGTTTCGGTACAAGAAGTCCATTCCGGTGAGCTATGAGCGGCAGGGATACATATACTTCACTTCCCTGCTTTACTGGGAGTTACCGAAGCGAACACAGGAGAAGATCCTGAATTTGTGTATTGCCGCCGGGAAAGAAAACTACCAGGCGCTGTTCGAGTTTGTGACAACGGACGCGGGCGCACAGGCGGTCTGCCTGCGGCACCACCTCTCCCCCTCTACGTTGGAACGCGCCGTGCGGAGATACTACGAGGCGTTCCCACGGAAGATTTGACATGCAGGCGACCGGGTCACTCCCGGCGGCCTGCGTCCTCCCCTTATCTATGACCGCATCCCGGTAAGGGTCACGCCCGCGAAAGCGGGTGCTCCGAAGATCAAGGGGACCCCGCTGCGCCCCGCGCGGCGGGGAGAGGACGAGCAACGGAGCGGTGCGAGGTCTCGCTATTCGGCGGGACCGAGCGGAGCGAAGTTTGTGAGGACGATATGCCGCACGAGCGCATCAGCCTACGTATCAGGGCCGGAGGGTCGCGCCCTCCATGCGGCAAGCAACCCGCCCGCTGCAGCGGCGGGGCGCGGCAGGGCTTTGGGAACGCTTACGTCTGCCGCAGATTGAAGCGCCGGAGAATGAGCCCATGACTCCTGAACTGGGCTCCGGGCCAGCGGACAGCCTGTACAAAACCCGCAAGATACCCGGCGCTGCCGGGTATATGCCGCGCCGCGGGTGCATGAGCCGGGCGGGGCCTGTGAAACGAGATTCCGGTTTAAGTCACATCAAAAAGCCACAAACGCCCTGGCCGCCAGTACACGAGCACTGAGGTCCTCCGAAGTGGAGGGGAGCCAAAATGTGCCGCCGTCAATGCTGGGGACGGCACCAACGAGGGGCCCTGCGTAGACGATCAGACGAAAAGGCTTTCCGGATCATATACATATTAACATTCGCGCGCACGCGCGAATGTGGGCTTGGTAAGGGCCTAAGTTTTCGACAATAAACCATAATAAAGCGGAGGGAGGCATCTCCTTGGAAGGTTACTGGATCGTCCGGACGTATGAGGCAGGCAACGTGGGAGAAAAAACAAAATTTTTCGTCCCCGGTGCCCGCCCCACGAGATCACAGCGCCGCCTGCGGGACGCCGCCCGGAAACAGGCACAGAACGAGTACAGCGCGGAGAAGGCGCTGGCCCGCCTGCTCAACGCGAACTTCACAGAGGGCGACCTGCTGGTGGGCCTGGACTATTCGGACGAGGGACTGGCGCGGCTGGAGGCCTGGGCTCTCCGGCAGGGCCTGCCCATGGAGACCGAGGAAGAGCGGCTGGACACCATGCGGGCGGCGGCAGAGCACGAGCTGCAGCTGATGATCCGGCGGGTGAAGCGGGAGCTGGACAAGCTGGGGCTCCCGCTGCGGTACGTGGCCGTCACCTCCGACATGGACGGAGACACCGGGGAGACGGTACGGGTGCATCATCATCTGGTGGTGGATCGTGCCGTGCGGGACGTGTTCGTGGAAAAGTGGGCGGGCCTGGGCGGCGTGGACTGGAAGCCGCTCTCCCCGCAGATGGACTACACGCCCCTGGCCTCCTACCTGATCCGGCAGGTGCGGCGGGTGCCGGATCACAAGAAGTACATCTCCAGCCGGAATCTGCTCCGGGTGGAGCCGAAGGACCGGATCGCCATGAGCGAGGCGGAGGTCCGGGTGCCGAAGGGCGGCGTGCTGCTGTTTCGGGAGGCGTACCACCCCGGCCTGTCCCAGTACATCCGGTACATCCTGCCGGAGAACCGGCGGAAGCGGCCGCCTGGAAGGACGGGAAAAACGGAATAGGCGGCGGAGGCCCGGGAATTTTCCTCGGGCCTGAAAGCCGTGGAATTTTTCGACACGACGACGCGCGCACGGGGGCGGGTATGCTCTCGCACGCGCGTACACGCGCGCACCTGCGCGCGCGAGGGGACAATGCACCTGTATCCTTTGCAGGACAAGGGATACAGGCGTTTTTTCACGCCCAAAAAGTTGACGGTTCGACGCATGGTCACCCTGTTATACTGGTACTAGAGACCAGGGCCGAAAGGGGGCGGCCAAGATGCCAAAACGGGGAGCCCCACCGCGCCCCGCGCGGCGGGGAAAGGACGAGGCCCGGAGCGAACGAGCCCTGCCGCTTGCGGCGGGGCGAGAGATGCGGAGGTGACGAGGACGTGGGAAGGCCCAGGAAGTACACGCCGCGGACGCTGCGAACGGCGGTGGATGAATATTTCCGCTACCACAGCCGGACCGTCACGCTGCGGGAGCAGGTGAACACCGGACAGAAGGACGGCTGGGGACACTGGGTATTTGAGTTGCGGGATGTGACCAACGACGCCGGGGACCCGGTGAAGGTCCGGGAGTTCGTGGTCCCGCCGACGGTGGGCGGACTCTGCCGGCACCTGGGCATCCACAGGTCCACGTGGGCGGATTACTGCGACCCGGAAAAACATCCGGAGCTGCAGGAAGTGACGGCCTACGCCAGGGAGACCATGGAGGCGTTCCTGGAAGATGCGCTGCTCACCAGAAGCGGCAAGGAGCTAAAGGGCGTGATCTTCTCCCTGCAGAACAACTACGGCTACACCGAGCGCAAGGAAGTGGAGCTGGGGCCGCGGGCCAGAAAGGCCGTGACCGCGGCGGCCATCCCCATGGAAGAGCGGGAGGCGCTTTTGCGGGAGATGGTGCAGGAGTTCACCCAGGAGGCGGCAGATGGACCGGCAGGAGAAGGTTGAGCGGTATCTGAGCACCGCCATGTGGTGGAAGGGCCTGCGGGAGACCAACAACGAGGCCTTCCTGCCCCTGTTCTTCGACCAGCACCGCTATCTGGTTCTAAAAGGCGGCGGCGGAAGCGGAAAGAGCATCTTCGTCGGCCGGAAGGTTCTGGAGCGGGTCACCAGCGAGCCGGGACACCGCTGGCTGGTGACGCGGAAGGTGGCGCGGACGCTGCGGGACAGCTGCTTTGCGCAGCTGCGGGGTCAGATCGCCGAGCATTACCCGGACGCCGGCGCCAAGATCAACAAGGGCGACCTGTGGATCGGGTTCCCCAACGGTAGCGAGATTCTGTTCGCGGGTCTGGACGATGTAGAAAAGCTGAAATCCATCTACGACATCACCGGGATCTGGATTGAGGAGGCGTCGGAGCTGGAGGAAGGCGACTTCAACCAGCTGGACATCCGCCTGCGGACGGTCTTTCCCTACTACCTGCAGATGATCCTGTCCTTCAACCCCATCTCTATCACTCACTGGCTGAAAAAGCGGTTCTTCGATATGCCGGACCCGCGGGCCCGGGTACATGAGAGCACCTACAGGGACAACCGCTTTCTCACGGACGAGGCGGTAAAGACCCTGGAGGGGTTCCGGGACAAGGACGAATATTACTACATGGTCTACTGCCTGGGCCAATGGGGCGTGACGGGCAAGACCGTGTTCGACGGAAAGGCGGTCAGCGAGCGCCTGACGCGGATCCCGAAACCGGAGGCCCGGGGCGCCTTCGCCTACGACGCAGCGGAGGATGGCGTCCACATCGGGAACATCCGGTGGGAGGACGATGCGCAAGGCCCTGTGAAGGTCTACAAGAAGCCGGCGCCGGGGCGGCCCTACGTCATCGGCGCGGACACCGCGGGAGACGGCAGTGACTGGTTTGTGGGACAGGTGCTGGACAACGTGTCCGGAGAGCAGGTGGCCGTGCTGCGGCACCAGTACGACGAGGACACCTTCTCCCGGCAGATGTACTGCCTTGGCAAGTGGTACAACGACGCCATGCTGGCGCCGGAGGCCAACTTCTCCACGTACCCGGTGAAACTGCTGGACCTGATGGGCTACCGGAACCTGTACGTCCGGGAGATCGAGGACACCTTCGACGGGACCATCCGCCACGCATACGGATTCCGAACGGACCGGCTGACGCGGCCGGTCATCATCTCGGAACTGATCCGGGTGATGCGGGAGCATCTGGAGACCGTCAACGACGAGGACACTCTGCTGGAGATGCTGACGTTTGTGCGGGACGAGAAGCAGCGAGCGGCGGCGGAGCCGGGTGCCCATGACGACTGTGTGATGGCGCTGGCCATTGCTCACTACGTCCGGCCGCAGCAGACCATGGAAGTGAAGCGGACCGCGGCGGCGGGGACTGCTGCATGGACGCAGGATATGTGGGACGACTTTGAGCGGGCAGCCCCCCAGGAGCGGGAAATGCTTCTGCAAAAGTGGGGGACGCCCCGGTAAGTCCACATGGCCGCCGGCGGAAAAGTGAGAGGTACGGAGCTTGTAACAACGAAGGAGTGCTGAGATATGCCCAAAGAAAGAAAGGCCGCAGTCAAGCCGGCAAAGCTGGATGTCTGGCAGAAGCGGCTGGCGGACAGCGATGTGGCCTGGAAGGCCCAAATGACAAAAATGGACCGGCGGGAGCACCTGTACAGCGGGGACCGGGAGCTTCGCGCTTTGACAAAGGGGGACGAGGGGCAGAAAGCCCCCCATATCCGGAATATCGTCTTTGAGAACATCGAAAGCCAGGTGTCCTCCGCCATTCCCTCCCCCAAGGTCACGCCGCGGCGGAAGGAGGACGAGGCTCTGGCGGCCAAGATCGAGCACTGGCTGCGCTGCGAGCTGGACCGCCTGCCCTTTGAGACCATCAACGACCAGGCGGAGCGGACGGTCCCCATCCAGGGCGGTGTAGGCTTCCTGGTGGCCTGGGACAACCGAAAGCGGACCCACGACACGGTAGGCGAAGAGGAAGTTGCCTTTCTCCACCCCAAGCAGTTCGCGCCCCAGCCGGGGATTTACACCGGCATTCAGGACATGGACTGGTTCATCGTCCGGCAGCCCACCACGAAGGAGAACATCCGGCGGCGGTATGACGTGAACGTGGAGGACGAGGGCGAGCAGGAGCCCCAGGTGCGGGGAACCGGGGACGAGGACACGGCGGACGACGCCGTGACGATGTACATCGGCTACGCCAAAAACGACCGGGGCGGGATCGACCGCTACGTGTGGGTCAACGACATCGAGCTGGAGGACCTAGAGAACTACCAGGCGCGGCGGGTGCCGGTCTGTGCCCATTGCGGCCGGGTGCGCCCCCTCCCCGGGCAGGTCATCCAGAACCGGCAGGCCGTGGTGGAGACAGCGGAGCAGGACGCCGTGGAAGCGGAGCAGGACATCGTGGCAGCGGAGACCAGGAAGCAGATCGCGGGCCGGGCCCTGGCCATGCAGCTGGCACAGGATGTGGCGGCCGGTCTCGGCGGAGGTCTGGAGACCCTGGCAGCGGAAGGAGCGGCCGCGGAGCCGGAAGATCAGCGGCTTCGGTACGACGGCGAGGGACCCTGCCCGTGGTGCGGGAGCACGAACTGGACCACCAAAGAGCAGGAATACGAAGAGGTGACCCTGCCCATCGCCAACAGCTCCGGTCTGGTGATTCCGGGAGCGCAGCCGGAGATTGACGAGAATGGCCGGTCGGTCATGCGGCCTACCAAAATTCCCTTCTACCGGCCGGACGTGTTCCCGGTGGTATTGCAGAAGAGCGTGAGCGTCTATGGCCAACTGCTGGGAAACAGTGACGTGGACGTGATCGAGGACCAGCAGAACACCACCAACCGCATGGAAAAGAAGATCATTGACCGTCTGGTGAAGGCTGGGACCCGGATCACGCTGCCGGCCAAAGCGACGCTGCGGACGGACCCGGTAGACGGAGAACGCTGGTTCCTGGATTCCCCGGCCGACAAGGCCATGATCGACGTGTACCAGTTTTCCGGAGACCTGCAGTACGAGCTGACGTACCTGGCGACGGTCTATGAAGAAGCCCGGCAGATTTTGGGCATCACGGATTCCTTCCAGGGCCGGACGGACCCCACGGCCACCAGCGGAAAGGCCAAGGAGTTTTCTGCCGCACAAGCGGCGGGACGTCTGGAGAGCAAGCGGACCATGAAGCAGGCGGCATACGCCCAACTGTTCGAGCTGATGTTCAAGTTCTGGCTGGCGTACAGCGACGAGCCCCGGCCCATCAGCTACAAGGACAACGAGGGGAACACGGTCTACGAAGAGATCAGCCGGTACGACTTCCTGAAGCAGGACAAGGACGGCCAGTATTATTGGGAAGACCAGTTCCTGTTCGGCTGTGACGACTCCGCCCCTCTGGCCTCCAACCGGGAGGCCATGTGGCAGGAGACCCGGATGAACCTGCAGACGGGGGCATTCGGCGATCCCAGCAGCACGGAGACGCTGATTCTGTTTTGGAGCAAAATGGAAGAGCTGCATTATCCGGGAGCCGGAGAAACCAAGAAGTATCTGGAAAAGCGGCTGCAGCAGGAACAGCAGCGGGCCGCCCAGGCCCAGCAGATGCAGATACAGCTCCAACTGCTTGCCATGCAAAACCAGCAGCGTGGACAGCAGCTCGGAGCCGTTGCGGCCAACCAAAGCAATCAAGCGCCGACGGGCGCGTGATATACGCAAGTCAACGCGGGAAAATGACAAATAACGTCGGGGCGATGACGAGGAAAGGAGGCGGCACCTATGAAGAACGGCGGCAAGAGCGGCGGCTTCGGCTACGTGGGCCGGATCAAGAACTCCGGGGCCCAGGTGGTACAGGCCCCCATCCAGACCACCGTGTCCAAGAAGGGCACAGTGAAGACGGGCAACGACCTCCGGATCGGCAAGAAGTAACGGAGATCGAATAATCCGGGGCCGGGAGCGGCCCACCATTACGCAAGCCAACAGCGGGAAAATGGCAGCCGGCCAGAGGCCGGAATGGAGGCCTTATGGCTGGATTTGAAGAGAGTGATCTGTACGCTGCGTTTGGGCTGGAGCAGCCCGCAGGCGGGAACGAACCGGGAGCCGCCGAACCGGGAGCGCAGGAAGGACAGGCACAGGGCACAGAGCCCGGAACGGGCGAAGCCCAGGAGCCGGCGCAGACCCAGGAGCAGGACCCCTCCCGGGATCAGGGAAATGGTGGAGCTCAGGGCGGCGCCGGCGGTGCCGGGGACGTTTCCGGAGCGTCCCAGGCAGAGGGCGGGCAGGAAGGAGAGCCCGCCCAGCAGACCAAGGAGCAGCGGGCGGAGAATGCAGCCCGCCGGCGGCGGGAAGAGCAGCAGGCCGCCGTGAAAAAGGCGGTGGAGGACGAGAGGGCCAGAACCAAAGGGCAGATGGATGCCTTCTTTGCCAAGGCGGGGATGAAAAACACCGTCACGGGCAAGCCCATCACCACCCTGGAGGAGTTTGACGCCTGGCGGGCGGACTATGACGCCGCCAAGCTGCAGAAGGACCTGAAGGCCGGGAAGCTGACGCCGGAGGCCCTGCGGTCCGCGGTGGAGCAGACGCCGGCGATCCAGGCGCTGAAAAAGCAGCAGGAGCAGCAGGCGGCGGCGGACGAGCAGCGCAGGCAGGCAGAGGCCCAGGCCAGGGTAAATGCCGAGCTTGCGGAGATCCACAAGCTGGACCCCACCATCAACACGGTGGAAGACCTGCTCTCCATGCCCGGCGCCAAGGCATTTTATGACCTGGTGCGCAAGGGCAACAGCTTCCTGGATGCCTACCGGCTGGCTAACTTTGACCGTCTGACTACCGCCCGGGCGGAAGCAGCCCGGCAGCAGGCCCTGAACAACGCCCGCGGAAAGGACCACCTGACCGGCACCGGGACTCCCCAGGGGACCGGGGCGGCCACGGTGCCGCCGGATGTGAAGGCGGAGTACCTGGCTTTCAATCCAGACGCCACGGATGCGGAAATCCAGAAGCACTACAACAGGTACATGGAAAAACAACGGAAGGAGTAAGGTTTTTATGGCTTTTCTGATTCAGCAGGTAGACGGCGGGCGGGTGCCCGGCATCGAGTACCTGCCATGCGGGGCCATCACACCGAGGATCGGCATGGCCCTGATCCAGAGCGGCGGAAACCTGGCTGTCGCCAGCGGAACGACTGCACCCACCTATGTGAGCATGATCGAGAAGGAGACGCCCTGCACGGCGGGGGACATCATCCCCGTTATGCGGGTGCTGCCCGACATGATGTTTGAGACCACCTTCCAGGCGGCGGCCTCCAGTGTCTGTCTCTTATACACATCTGACGCTGCCGACG
>ENA-OXQR01000754-OXQR01000754.1-human-gut-metagenome-genome-assembly--contig:-NODE-754-length-9234-cov-7.12158_pt1 | contig 9234 bp, 8 predicted proteins | sample MGYA00249587_ERZ652573 | MGnify/ENA primary metagenome ERZ652573 (study PRJEB26925, sample SAMN05826651) | human gut metagenome | biome: ENVO:2100002; feature: ENVO:00000062; material: ENVO:00002003...
CTGCGCATGTCTCGTGGGCTCGGAGATGTGTATAAGAGACAGGTTATGAAGGACGCTGCCACCAACGATGCCATGACCCCGATGGCAGACATCAATGTCATCGAGGAGGACATTCCCTACGTCAGCGCCCACAAGTCCGAGCTGGTGGACAAATACACTGAGATCTTCACCGATCTGCAGAGCAAGTAATTCAAAGGGCAGCAGGAGGCTAGTATGAGCAGAATATCAGTCAAAGACGCAGTAAAGCGCTACGGGAATAATACGGTCATCCCGGACCTGAATCTGGAGATCGGAGATGGTGAGCTGTTCACCCTTCTGGGTCCCTCCGGCTGCGGCAAGACCACCCTTCTCCGTATGATCGCAGGCTTCAACTCCATTGAGGGCGGCGACATCTTCTTCAACGAGAAGCGCATCAACGATATGGACCCCAGCAAGCGCAACATCGGCATGGTGTTCCAGAACTATGCCATCTTCCCGAACCTCTCCGTCCGGGACAATGTTGCATTCGGTCTGAAAAACCGCAAGGTGGACAAGGCCGAGATCAAGAAGCGGACGGATGAGTTTCTGAACCTGATGCAGATCATGCAGTATGCCGACCGGATGCCCAACCAGCTTTCCGGCGGTCAGCAGCAGCGTATCGCACTGGCTCGCGCACTGGTCATCTCGCCGGATGTGCTGCTGATGGACGAGCCGCTTTCCAATCTGGACGCAAAGCTCCGTGTCGAGATGCGCAGCGTCATCCGCCACACCCAGAAAAGCGTAGGCATCACCACCGTGTATGTCACCCACGATCAGGAAGAGGCAATGGCCATCAGCGACCGTATCGCTGTTATGAAGGACGGCGTCATCCAGCACGTTGGCACTCCCCGCGACATCTACCAGCGCCCGAAGAATGTCTTCGTTGCCACCTTTATCGGCCGCACCAACATCGTGAATGCCCACGTCAGGGACGGCATCATCACCTTTGCCGACGGCTACCATGAGCACATCGACGCTCTGGACAAGGCTGCCGAGCAGGATGTGCGCTGTTCCATCCGCCCGGAGGAGTTCATTATCTGCAAGGACGGCACCGATGGCATCCACGGCACCGTGCAGGAGTGCACCTACCTCGGTCTCAACACCCACTACACCATTGACACCGATCAGGGCGACTCGGTGGAGATCGTAGAGGAGTCCTCCATTGGCGAGGGCCTCAAGAAGGGCGAGAAGGTGCTGCTGAAGGTCAAGAAAGAGAAGATCAACGTCTTTACCAAGGACGGTGGTACCAATCTCATCAGGAGCGACGCTTATGAAAAACAATAATAAGTTCCGTCTTGATGTCTGGGGAGCCATTACGCTGGGGACCATCGCACTCTATGCACTGTTCCTGCTTTACCCGATGGCATACCTGATCCGCCAGTCTGTGCTGGACCCCGACACCGGCAGCTTCACGCTGGCTTATTTCACGAAGTTCTTTTCCAAGAGCTACTATTTCAATACCCTGATCAACAGCTTCAAGGTGTCCATCACAGCGACGGTGCTCTCCATCGCCATTGGCACCCCACTGGCATACCTGTTCACGATCTTTAAGATCAAGGGCAAGCCGGTGCTGAATATCCTCATTGTGGTGGCATCTATGTCGGCTCCCTTCATCGGTGCCTACTCATGGATCCTGCTGCTGGGCCGCAGCGGTATCATCACCACCTTCTTCAAAAACCTCGGCATCGCCATCCCGGACATCTACGGCTTCGGCGGCATCGTGCTGGTCATGACGCTCCAGCTGTTCCCGCTGGTGTTCCTCTACGCCAAGGGCGCACTGAAGAACATCGACAACTCCCTCATCGAGGCGGCTGAAAACCTCGGATGCTCTGGCATTGCCTGCTTCTTCAAAGTGGTCGTGCCCCTGATCATGCCCACCCTGCTGGCTGCGGCTCTGCTGGTGTTCATGCGGTCCTTTGCAGACTTCGGCACCCCGATGCTCATCGGTGAGGGCTACCGTACCTTCCCTGTTGTCCTTTACACTGAGTTCATCAACGAGGTGGGCGGCAGCGACGGCTTTGCGGCCGCTATCGCCGTCATCGCTATCGTCATCACCACGCTGGTGTTCCTCGTCCAGAAGTACGTTTCCAACAAGAACGCCTTCGCTCTGAACAGCATGCACCCCGTGGAGGAGCGGGAGGCCCGCAAGGGCATCAACGCTCTGGTGCATCTGGTCGTCTACCTTGTAGTGGGCATCGCCATCATGCCGCAGGCCTACGTCATCTACACCTCGTTCAAGAACACGCAGGGTAAGATCTTTGTGGACGGCTACTCGCTGCAGAGCTACCAGACCGCCATCGGCAAGCTGGGTCGCAGCATTCAGAATACCATCATCATCCCCCTGCTGGCACTGGTCGTCATCGTGCTGCTGGCTGTTCTCATCGCTTATCTGGTGGTGCGCCGCCGCAATGCCCTGACCAACGTGGTGGACATCCTCTCGATGATCCCCTACATCGTGCCCGGCACGGTCCTTGGCATCGCACTGCTCATCGGCTTCAATAAGCCCCCGCTCCTCATCAGCGGCACCATGCTCATCATGGTAGCAGCCCTCATCATCCGGCGTCTGCCCTATACCATCCGCTCGTCGGTGGCTATCCTGCAGCAGATCCCCATGAGCATTGAGGAAGCCGCTATCTCGCTGGGCGCTTCCAAGATGAAGGCATTCTTCCGTATCACGGTTCCCATGATGGCTTCCGGCATCATCTCTGGTGCCATCCTGAGCTGGGTCACCATGATCAGTGAACTGTCCACCGCCATCATCCTGTATACCGGCAAGACCAAGACCCTGACAGTAGCGATCTATACCGAGGTCATCCGCGGCAACTACGGCACTGCAGCCGCATTGTCCACCATCATGACCATCCTGACCGTCATTTCCCTGCTGGCCTTCAGCAAGCTCAATGGCGGAAAGGATATCAGCCTTTAAGTGATCCTCCCGTTCTCCTTCGAGCACTGAGTTTCCAAACCGGGCTGTTTCTCAGCAATGCAGATAGCCCCCAACGGAAAAATGAGACAGGCTTCCCGAAAGGTGGGTCGCCTGTCTCATTTTTGTTGTAAGCTGGACGCTTGGGGACTTCAGACCTTTGCGTTCCCGTCCATTCCTTCGCTTGTGAAGATCTGCGATGCTTTTCAGATCACGCTTTCCGAGTTTTTTGCAAAGGCAGAGGGAAGTGAGTCTGCCCCGGTCGTACCTACACCCCAGCAGATGCAGGTCATTGATCGGTGGTCGGTGCTGCGCCCACCTTGCCATCATCGCCAAAGAAAGGACGAAGAATCCTGAAAAAGAAATGGATCGAGTACAAACCTGGCCCCGGCGCTCAAGTAAGCTGCCGCCGATCGTCTGTCTGTTCCCCGGCCCTGTGGTGCGGCGATTGGCTGCGCTGCTCTGTGGTCGGAGGGCTGGCTTATGTACTTTGATTCTTACGCCACCGGCAAACGTATCCAGCACCTGCGCAAGGCCAACGGCATGACGCAGGAAGAACTGGCTGTAAAACTGAACACCAGTGACCGCCATCTCCGCAATCTTGAACGTGGGGAAGAAGCATCATCGATCGATCTGATGGCTGTATCGGAAAAGCCCCTCCTCACCTTCACCATCGACTTTGAGACCGCCAAACGTTACCGGGAAGCCAACAAGATGCCCCGCCAGTTCCGCCGTGCAGCGTGGACCGACCTGACCGTGGAGGTATGTCTATGATGCACACTCTCCGTGCATCGGTATTAAACACAATTCATCACCCAGATGAACAAACAAATAAGGCCCACCGCCAAAATTGACGGTGGACCTTATTTTATCCTTGATTTTTAACGATAATTCGCTATAAAATCCTTATGCTCTCGGGTTCTTGATAGTAGCCTGGGCAGCAGCCAAAATTACAGAGCGTTGGGAGTAACGATGATACGTTATTTGTGAATTTCCAGTGTGTTTTACCCCATCTCCGCAATGATCTTCTCCAAATTTTCTTCCTGCAAATAGAATTCCGACAGCTTTGCCTTGTCATATAGAACGAATGGGCAGCGTTTGCAAGGAGCAGTCATACACAAAATGCCCCCGGCTTCCTGTCATGGAAACCGGGGGCGCTGCGGTTTTATGGGAAACGCCTCAGGCGCTGCAAAGCCTCAGTGCAGCAGAGAGCTGACCCATGCCCGGGCGGCCGTCTTGGCCTGGAGCTTATTGTACATCTTCAGGGTGGTGTTGTACACCTTCTGGCTCATGGCATTGCTGGCGTTGGTGGCGGCAGCCTGCTTGGCCTCAAGCGTGTCGGCGGTGGCAACGGCGGCCTTCATATCGGCGTAGTCGGCCATGATCTCCTGCTGGAGCGCGGCATAGCTGGCCTTGGCTGCTGCCCGATCCTTTGCGGTGACCTGATTGCCATTGCTGCCGTAGGTCAGCAGGTTGGAGAGGGCGTCACGCACGCCGTAGAAGGAGTCGGTCCAGTCGTCCGGGTAGGTATAGTAGCGGCCCTTGGCATCCTGATACCAGACGCCCTCGGTGGGCTGCTCGTCGGAGCGGGTGACCGTGTGGACCGAGACCTTGTAGACATCTGCGGTGTCGGTGGTCAGCATCGGATAGTAAGGGACGAAGGCGTTGTACACGTCGTCGTCAAAAGCGGTCCACTCGGTAATGGCGGTGTTCAGATCGCCGGTGGCGCTCACCTGGAACAGATGAGTCTCCACATTGCCCGTCTTGCCGATGGGCTCGGTCTGAAAGAAGTGGATGGAATCCTCCACCGAGAACTTCTTGGTCAGCTGGATGTTGGAGTAGACCGGGACGATGGCACCGTTCTCGCCGACGTTGCTGATGGCAAAGTCGGTCTCGCTGTAGTTGTCCTTCGTAAAGGTGTCGGTGCCGTACAGGTAGTTCAGGCCGGCTGCCATGCGGTCCGATGCGATGTCGCCGTTGTAGGAGGCATCCAGGTCGATGACGTTGGCAGCGGCATCGCCCACAAAGGTACCGGCTTTCTGGGCCACGGAGATCAGGTTGGCAGAGGCCACCACATGGTCGGTGTCATCCAGATCGATCTTGCCCATAGCGGCGATGTTGGGCTGCATGAAGACCACGCTGGAGGAGAGCTTCAGGGCAAGGTAGGTGTGGCCCGTCAGGTTCTCCACGAACCAGGTCTCATTCTGGTCGGCAATGAACACGCCGGAGCCACCGGCCGCACCGGCGTTGTCGTAGATGGAGGTCAGCAGGGCAACACCCTCGCGGGCCGTGGAAGCTTCGCTCAGCAGCACCGTGGTGATCTCGGCTTCCTCAATGCCGTTGTCCACATAGGGGTCTACGCTCAGCACGGCGTCGGTGCCGTAGAGAGACTCGGTGGCAGAGACCATGACGCCCTTCTCGTTGGTGCCGGCCTCCTCATAGGGGGTGTGCTCGTGGGTGCTGTCGCAGTCCGGGCAGACACCCAGACCGTTGTCGTCCCGGCGGGCGGTGTAGCGGTAGCTGTCGTGGGTGAAGGTGTAGGTAAAGCCGTAGCAGCCCTCGTACACCTCGCCTGCGGTGTGCTTCCCGGCAGGGCTGACGTTGAACAGCTTGTTGTAATCGTTGGTGCCCAGATCCTCGATCCGGCCAAACATGGTGGTGCCATCCTCGGTGAGGTCGCTGCCGACATAGAGTGCCGTACAGGCGAAGGCGGAAGGAACCACGGCAAGCGTCATCGCACAGGCGATGAAAGCCGCAGCAATTTTCTTCTTCAAAGACATAATAGTATCGATCCCTCTCTTGTTGATTGTCGGCATTTCGTCGGCAGGTGTTATAATATACCCATTTTAATGTAAATGCAAGTATTTTCCCGAAATTTTAGCATATATTCATTTTTATATGGTATATATTCATACTGCGTTTTTCATCTGCCCCTCCGTGAGCGCAAAAACCGCCCCGGCTTCCTGTTGCGGAAACCGGGGCGGTTCATATACTTTATTGGTGCTCTCTCAAGCTCTCACGCCATTACTTGCGGGGGTTCTTGATCGCAGCCTGAGCGGGTGCCAAAATTGCAGGGCGTTCGTTTTACTCCACCATGACATTAATCATTACCGAATGACCTTTCTCGAAAGAATCACCAAGAAATAGCTTGTCATTGTCACTCCAGAGAACGCCTCTACCAATGAAACCATCTTCGTTGCAAGTGTAGCAGGAAAAAGATCGCCATAGCCTACTGCAAAAAAAGTAATGGCACTCGCATAAATGCACTCTAGCCATCCACTTACTCCTTGATATTGTAAACATGGCATTACATAATACGTCGTTCCGAATATTAAAATCAGAAGAATTATAGTTAAAAATGTTCGGCACGGTTTGGTTCCATATCCGCTAATCCAATCCAGCAGCCTGCGTAATCCTCTTATATAATATCTTTTTTCTTCTTTCGTTTTCGCTTTTTGATAATGAAGATGACAAATATCTTCATTATCATATTCCCCGAGCTGTCTAAAATTTTCCTTTAGCATCAAGAGTTGTTCATTCTTTTTTTCGGTAATCTTTTCAACTAGTTTAGGAAAGTCTTTAAAATAAATTCTCCCACTATTGATTGCATCCTCAAATGATACTTCTTCTGTATCTTCTAATGCAATCCTTAAAATATTTGTATTTATGCAATCATTAAATAGAAATCTTTTTATGCTTCCACTAAGATTACTTTTACCCAAAATTTCACAACACAGCAATTCCAAGCAATCAAATCTTGCTTCGCTAATGTCTAATTCTTTTATTGACGCATTAGACAACTTTACTTGAGAAATATTTGATTTCACAAAGCACAAATTTTCAAAAGTCTTCGGCAGCGGATCCAAGCAAACCTCTGTTTCTTCTGTTTTGGCACATAAAAAATCCAAACTTAAAGATTGCGTCATTAGCATCGTTAAAATTTTCGATTTGCGGGCTTTTATGTAACGAAATGATACTTCTGGTGTAAAATATCTACTTCCGCCACACTCAATTCCTCCTAATAAAATCTCCGTTTCTATAATATGAGCATCTCTAAATTCAACATTTCCATTTACAAGGGTAATATCGCATATATCAAGATTTAGATTATAAAATCCTGCATATGAAAAATCCAAATCTTCACTTTGAATCTTTAACTGCATAAGATGAATCAGTTTTGGCTCTTCAGAATAAAAAATCGCTGCCTTAGCTGTTATTTTTTCATATTCTCTATAAGGATTTCCTTCTACTTCATAAGGTACTTTATCTCCAAGCCACTCAAATTCATCTATATACGTATAATCCAAACATATCTCTTTTTCTTGCCAATAATACTCCTCCAATTTTTTATAATCTGGAATTTCTAGTTGTGCAATCTGTTCTTCCTTGCCACTCTCGCTTAGTTGGTATACCGCAACACTTTTCCCAGATCCTACGTTCGTTGTATTATGAGGGTAAATTCGCCCATCTTGTTTATTTGTGATTTTTTCATCCCAAATTCAGAATTTTTTTCAGGATTTGAAACTTCTTTCGTTATAAGTTTCATATTTTGCCTCGCACCTTTTTCATGTGCATCTTCCAATTTACTCCGGTTTCCCTTTCATCATCTGACCCAGAATCGCATTCTTCGTGCTATCACTCAAATAAGCCTTGTTTAGCGTTTTCTTAGTATAATTCAGATATGTCCCAGCCGCTTTCTCTATCAAAAGTGCCGTAAAGTAGCGCTCCCAGCTAAAATATTCCTTACTATCGATGTAGCCAGACGGTGTTTGCAAAATCTGTGTGATCTCTGCATCTTTCAAAATTCCAGAGGAAAGTATCAGCCATTCAAAAGATTCCGGCAGATATAGTGCCAGATTTTTTCTTGTCTGCACCAACTGCAACACCCTGTCCATTTCCGGGCCAAAGGCAGCGCCATCTGCAATCACCAGAATCTTTTCATCCCTATGAGCTTTCAAATAGGAAAACACATTTGACTTTCCGTTTGCAGTGTCACATTGCATTTGATGTTCTGAGCAGACCGCTTCAAAAAACTGATACCCTGAATTGCTGTCCTCCGTCAGGATCTTCTCCGGTTTAATATTTTCAGTCGTACTATCCGGGTAAATTCGATAGAACGAATGATAGCTCTGTTTCAGCGAGCCATACTTTCCAGAGGTTCGGATTCCATACACTTCTTCCACACTGTATGGCAAGGCCGGCAAACCCTCTCTGGTCACGATGACATAATAGTTGTCGGTCTGCTGAATCGCACGTGCAAAATCTTTGGTCTTGACAAACTCGTTTCCTTCGTCGATAAAAACAATGCTGTCCTGAATATTGTCAAGTTGTCCCTTCCAAAGATTTCCTTCTACCACATAGCAACCTTTGTCACAATTCAGAGTGACCGGTCCACTTTCTCCATCGTTCATATGTGTACGAATCATATCCACGAGGGTCGTTTTACCCGTTGCGCTATCCCCGCGAATGATGGTCAAGTTGCGTCGCAGTTCAAATTCATATTTCAGGTACTTTGTGCCAACGACCACTTTATGAATGCCTTTCATTTCTGTCAGCCCCTTTACACAAACTCACCTGCGGCCAAAATCAGCTCTTCCATACTGTGAACGATTTGATTCGTATTCAGCACTTTTATTGTAAACAGCTTTTTGCCAAAATCCATCAGGTGACGCAAATTCACCGTGCGATCCTCCTGCTCTGCAATTTTGAGCAGCCACTTTGCACAGTTGTTACCACAAGTCGATACATTGAACACTTTCTCCGGCTCAAACTTTACCAAAATCAGTGTCTTTACGCCACCAGACAAACCAATCGGTGGAATTTTACCCAAGACTGGGCTGTCAATGATACCACTGTCAATCACAGTGGATCTATCTACATCCTGAATCATTTCCTTGACCATCGGGTCAACGATCCAGTCTTCCTCGTAATCGTATTTGAAATAAGAAGCCGTATTGTACACCGCTTCCTTCATATCACCGTAAAAAATGTTCAGCATAGTATCACCTCATTGATGTGCGTACTTCTGCTATCATTGTACCCTCTTTCCGCTTACAAAACAAGATGCAAAAAGCTCTTGGCCTCCATTACAGAAGCCAAGAGCTTTTATCTTCTTTGTCCTATCAGATTTTATTTCCGGGGAGACTTAATTGCAGCCTGAGCGGATGTCAAAATTGCAGAGCGTTGGAAAGAATAATAGTACGTTTTTATGGGGCAACAAGCGTTTTTATCTTCGCACGAATTCTACTCCAGAAATGTTTCTTGTTCGATTGTGACCCCATATTGCAAAATCT
>ENA-OXQR01000760-OXQR01000760.1-human-gut-metagenome-genome-assembly--contig:-NODE-760-length-9164-cov-8.32726_pt1 | contig 9164 bp, 7 predicted proteins | sample MGYA00249587_ERZ652573 | MGnify/ENA primary metagenome ERZ652573 (study PRJEB26925, sample SAMN05826651) | human gut metagenome | biome: ENVO:2100002; feature: ENVO:00000062; material: ENVO:00002003...
CTTTCCTGCCACTATAACATGGACACCAACCGGTGGAAGCCCGGTTCGCGAATTGCACTATGCTGCATAAAGCAATGGATGCCTAATGATTCAATTTTGTCCTAGTGTCCAATTTGTCCTAGTGTCCAAAAAAACGGGTACATATCACCACCGGAGGGCTGTTTTTGTTATCCTAAATCTTCGCCGTTGGTGGCAATGACCTTCTGATACCAGTAGAAGCTGTCCTTCTTTTCGCGGCTCAGATCACCCGTGCCGTCGTCAAACTTGTTGACGTAGATGAAGCCATAGCGCTTTGCCATCTCACCGGTGGAGGCACTCACCAGATCGATGCAGCCCCAGGGGGTGTAGCCCATCAGGTCTACACCGTCCTTTACAGCCTCGGCCATCTGCTCGATGTGGGCCCGCAGATAGTCGATGCGATAGCTGTCGTGCACCTTGCCGTCCTCGCCCTTCATGTCATAAGCACCCAGACCGTTCTCCACCACCATCAGGGGGATGTGGTAGCGGTCATAGATCTCGTTCAGGCTGTAGCGCAAACCAATGGGGTCGATTTGCCAGCCCCAGTCGGAAGCCTTCAGGTAGGGATTCTTCTTTCCGGCAACGATGTTGCCGCCCACATCATCGGCATCCTTGTGGGTGGTGATGCAGTTGGACATATAGTAGCTGAAGGTGTAGAAATCGACAGTACCGGCCTTCAGGATGGCAGCATCCTCCGGCTCCTGCCGGATGGTGATGTTATTCTCGGCAAAATAGCGCTTCATGTAGGAAGGATACTCGCCGCGGACATGCATATCAGAGCAGAACCAGTTGCTGATCTGCATGGCCTTCTGGTTGGCGATCTCGTCGGCCGGGTCGCAGGTCAGTGCATAGCTGGTGATAAAGCAGATCATGCAGCCCATCTTGAACTGAGGGTAGTGGTCGTGGGCATACCGAACAACCTCTGCACTGGCCACAAACTGGTGATGCAGCGCCTGAAAGCGCTCCTGCTTATTGTCCGGCACCTTGTCGGTAGGGCCTTCAAAGCCCCGGATGGTGCCTGTTTCCAGGATCGCGCCCATCGGCATGGTGCCACAGTTGATCTCGTTGAAGGTCAGCCAGTACTTGACCTTATCCTTGTACCGCTCAAAAATGGCCTTGCAGTAGTTCATATAGAACTCGATGAGTTCCCGGCTGGCCCAGCCGTTGTATTTTTCCACCAGCGCATAGGGCAGCTCGTAGTGGCTGATGGTAACCAGCGGCTCGATGCCGTGCTTCTTGCAGCAGTCAAAGACCTTGTCATAGAATTCAAGGCCCTTCTCGTTCGGCTCGGTCTCCATGCCGGTGGGGAAAATGCGGGTCCAGTTGATGGAGGTGCGGAAGGTCTTGAAGCCCATCTCGGCGAAGAGAGCAATGTCCTCCTCGTAGTGGTGGTAGAAGTCGATGGCCTCATGGCTGGGATACAGCCGGTCGGAGCGGACAGCAGTTGTCACCCATTTCGGGCTGGTGTGAGAGCCATTGGTGCACAGGTCAGGGACACTGGGGCCTTTGCCATCCACATCCCATGCGCCCTCGAACTGGTTGGCTGCACAAGCACCGCCCCACAGGAAATCATCACGGAAAACGCTCATAAGTTTCTACTCCTATTCTATTTTGTTCTGGTTCAGGCGAGGTTCTGTTCAAAGAACAGCTTCAGGGCACCGATCATGTTTGCATCGTTGCCATAGTGGCAGCGCACCAACTCCGGCTCCAGCACGGGAAGCACCGGGCAGCGCGCAAACAGGCTGTCCAGCTCGGTCTGAATGGCAGGCAGCAGGGCCTCTGCCGCACTGATGCCGCCACCAATGGCAACGCGCTCCACATCCAGCACGCTTTGCAGGCTGACGATTCCAATGGCCACCCGCCGGGTAAACACTTTTAAGGCCTGCTGTGCCTCCGGTTCCCCGGCATTGTAAGCCGCAAAGATCTCCTCGCCGGTGGGCAACGGGCCCTGCAGCGACAGTTTCTTCTGCCGGGCATATTCCCGGATCAAACCTGTCGCCGAGGCGGCGCCTGCCCACAGGGGTGCATCCGAGAAAGTTTCCACCTTGTCCAGCTCAAAGGTTTCTGTCTCCATGGCTGCCATATTGGAAACAAGGCAGCTGACTTCCCCTGCTGCGGCGTGAGCGCCCATCAGCGCCTTCCCGTTCAGGATGATGCCGCCGCCGATGCCGGTGCCCAGCACCAGCACAAGGCCATTCTCCACACCGGCCAGCGCACCGGTCCAACCCTCCGCTGCTGCGGCACACTTGCCATCGTTGGCGATGGTCACCGGCACGCCCAGCCGTGCCTCTACCTGCGCAGCAAAGGGCTGCTCCCACATAAAGGCACTGAGCATTCCACCGGTATGGGCGATGCCGTTTCTGGTATCGATGCGGCCCGGCATAGAGATGGCGCAGCCCACGAACTGCCCCTGAAGGGGAGCGGCAAAGCCCTCGATGACCGCCAGAAGGTCATCCATATTCGTCAGCGGTGTCGGAACCTTTCCACCAGAGATTTTCCGGGCCTGTTCATCGGCCAGGCTGTACTTGATGAAGGTTCCGCCGATGTCGATCAAAAGATACTGTTTCATCTTATCTCCTGCTTTCTGTTGGTTGTTTTCAGACTCATGCAAAGCCCAACGCGGCAGCCAGGCCGAGCATCACCGGCAGCGTGATCAGTGACAGCAGAGTGCTCAGACAAACCATCTGCCCAGCGTAGGAAGAATCCAGCCCCAGACGCTGGGCATATACTGCGATGTTGCTGCCGATGGGGGCCGCATTCACAATGATGAGCACCGTGCCGATCTGCCGCCATCCGGCAGGAAGAATCATCAGACAGGCGATCGTCAGCAGTGGGATCACCACCAGCCGTACTGCCGAAAGGGCGTAGAGCCGGGGGCGGGTAAAGATGGCTTTGAGGTCGGTTCTGGCCAGATAGACACCCAGCACGATCATGGCAAGCGGAGCATTCATGCCCGCAATGGCCCCCATGGGGGTGCGAAGGAACTGCGGCACCGGGATGCGGCAGAAGTAGACTATCACACCGCCCAACAGGGAGAGTACCAGCGGATTTTTGAGCACTGCCCCCAGTTGGATGTACTTTTTGTCCCCGGAAAGCTTTGTCTGGCCGTAGGTCCACTGCAAAGCATTCAGCAGGGCCACAAAGCCTGCTGCGTAGAACACAGCTTCTCCACCCAGCACTGCTGTGACCAGCGGAAGTCCCATGAACCCGGCATTGGAAAAAGCCACACCGATCTGCGCCATGGGGTCTTTGCGGAAAAAGAGCCACGACACCGCCATGGAGAGCAGCAGCACCCCGGCACCTGCCGCAATGCTGACAGCCAATTCCACAGCTCCCTTTGCCGAATACTCAATACAAAATGATTTTAGCACAACACAGGGTAGCACGCAATATAACAGCAGGTGAGCCAGTGCCTTGCTGCCCTCCTGGGTGATCAGTCCGGTACGATAAAGCACATAACCTATGATGAGATAGAGGAACATCAGAAGGATCTGACCCAGAACAACACCAAAGACTCCGGTCATTGCTTTCCTCCCTGTTCTTCTCCGATTTTGCGCAGCAACGGCAGCAGAGCATCCATCACAGGGCGGTAGCCGTTGGCATACAGGTGCATTCCCTCAATGGTGTACTCCGCTTTCAGATTTCCGGCAGCATCGTACAGGTCCTTGTTCAGGTCGAGGAATTCCGCTCCGTATTTCCGGGCCAATGCCTGCACGCCCTCGCTTGCCTCCCGGATGCGCTCATTGGTGCGCCAGCGGAAGCATTCGATCAGGCCCGGGTCTTCGGCCACGGTGGGGTTTACCGGATAATAGGCCAGCAGGTAGAGCTTTGTTTCGGGCAGTTTTTTCCGGATCTGCTGCACGATCTCCTCATACCGGCCCAGCATGGCGGCGCGGTCGTAGTCCGGGCCGTTCAGGTCATTGGTGCCGATGTTCAGGAACAGGTGCGCAGGCTGCAGCTCAAGGATGCACTCGTCCATAGCCTCCAGCAGCTCGGTGGTGGTAAAGCCGCCGATGCCCCGGTTGTACAGGGTACAGTGCAGATCATCGTCCTGCAAAAACTCATACAGCGGAAACTGTTCCATCAGGCTGGAACCGGCAAACACCACCGCTCCTTTCTTTGCATAAGGATTCAGGCGGCGGAACCGCTCCCGCTTGATCTGCTTTTCCCGCTGGCTCTCCTGCTGCCGCAGTTCGTTCAGAAGGACATTTCGTTCCTGTTCCGTCATGGTCTTGGTTCCTTTCTCTCAGTTCTCGTGCAGGGGCAGTTCTACAAAGCTGCCCTCCCCCAGCAAGATCTTCTGGTGGGCGATGCGGGTCTTTCCCTGTTCAGACCAGACTCCTGCGTAATTGCTGTGAACGGCGTACTGCGGAAAGTCGGAAGAAGAGACATCCAGCCGCAGGCAGCTGCCGGGCTGTACCATCCAGTTCATATCCCACATCTCCACACAGACCTTTGCTGTCTGGCCGGGAGTATAGGTCTGCCCCTCCGGCAAATCTGCTGCAATGGTGGTGATGCCGCCCCGGATGTTATAGGCCCTGCCGTCCGGGAACACTTCCATCAGCTTGGCAGTGAAGGCAGTATCATCCACATCGGTCGAGACATTCAGGTGCACCTTGATTTGCCCACAAATGGGCAGTGCTTTTTCCAGCGGAGCGCTGACGAAGCTGACCACATCGGGCCGATAGTCCGGCTCCGGCTGCAGCAGACTGCCTGCCTCGGCAATGGTGGTCAGAACGCTTTCTGCGCCATGGCTGGGCACGGGGGTCTCCGGGTCATACACAAAGGTGCGCTCCCCTTCTGCCGGCTCGGCATTCAGAGTTGTTTCACCCAGATAAAGCTTTTCAGTCCGGCTCACGGGGGCAGGCCATGCCTCCAGCGTTTTCCAGCGGTCCTCCCGCATCACATAGGTGCGCACCCGCTTTTCCGGCTGTTTTTTCTGCTTCAGCAGCAGATCGAACCATTCCAGCATCCGGTGGATGTCGCCGTTTTCCAGATTGTGCTGTTCGCCCCACGCAATGCAGGGCTGGGACATATGATTCCAGCAGCCGATATCCAGCCAGCTGTGCTCTTTGGTCTCAGGGGCCAGAGAGGCATAAGTGTTGATGGCACTGCCAAAATGGTGATCGTACCATGCATCGATGATATACACCGGAACCTTGGTATTTCCGGGCACATCGGCTAACAGCTTCCACCAGCCCTGCTGCCAGTAGGCATCTGTGCGGCGGGTGGCGTGGATCCAGTCCTGATACCAGTCCAACTTTCCACCCCACAGTGCTTCATCCACCTTGTCGTGGGGACGGAAGCGGCAGCTTTCCAGATAGTCCGCTGTGACCGGATGGCCTGCATTCTGCATTGCCCAGCCAGTCAGCACATCGTGGCGGAACAGCCCCTTTTCATAAGCCGATTTGAAACGGTCGGTGCCATAGACCGTCAGCATCATTCCCTTGACCTTGGGCGGAACGATATCTGCAATGGCCCAGCCGGTCAGGGCCAGATAACTGGCTCCGAAATAGCCGATGCTCTCTGCCCAAGGCTGATCGTTGAGCCACTGCAGGGTATCGCGGCCATCCGGGCGCTCATTGACGTTGGGTTCCCAATGTCCCTCGCTCTTGCCCGTGCCGCGGCAGGTCTGGACCACATAGCCGTAGCCCCGGCGGGTCAGTTCTGCACCGTTGATCTCATACAGCGGCTGCTGATTGGGATAGCAGCTGCGCTGGATCAGCACAGGGAACTGTGCAAGCCCCTCCGGTTTGAAGATCTCGGTATAGAGCTTCACTCCGTCCTGCATGGGCAGCATCAGCTCCTCCCGGCGGCAGCCATAGACCGGGCCGTCGTAGGGCATACTGGCATATTCCTGCCGGTAGCTCTCCTGCGCCTGCCGCATCATCTCTTCCATCTCACGCTGCTTCTGCTCGGCAACGGCCTTTTTTTCTTCCTCTGTCATCGATTTTCCCGCCTTTCCGTGTTCTCAAAAACGTGTGCAGCTGACAAAGTGGCCGGGTTCCACTTCCTTCAAGGGGATATCCCTGCCGCGGCAGGCATCTGTTGCATAGGGACAGCGGGCCGCAAAACGGCAGCCGGGAGCCGGGTCCACAGGGCTTGTCAGTTCGCCGCGCATGACCTCGGTGGAAAGCTTTTTGGCCTTCAGGCTGGGGATGGGCACAGCATCCAGCAGACCCTTGGTGTAGGGGTGGAGCGGATTCTTGAACAGATCCTCGGTCTTGGCATATTCCACACACTGGCCCAGATACATGACCATGATCTCGTGGCTGATGTGTTTGACCACGCTCAGATCGTGAGTGATAAAGACATAGGTCAGCTTTTTCTCATCCTGCAGATCCATCAGCAGATTCAGGATCTGTGCCTGAATGGAAACGTCCAGTGCAGAGACCGGCTCGTCGCAGATGATGAACTCCGGGTCCATGGCCAATGCGCGGCCGATGCCGATGCGCTGGCGGCGGCCACCGTCCAGCTCGTGGCTGAAACTCTCTGCATAACGCTCATCCAGACCAACGGTCTCCATGATCTCGGCGATGCGGGCATCGTATTCGTCACGGTTTTTGCAGGCTTTATAGATCTTCAGCGGTTCTCCGATCAGTTCCTTCACGCTCTTGCGGGGATCCAGCGAACCGGACGGATCCTGGAAGATCATCTGCATCCGGGCACGGATGGGCTTGAGTTCCTTGGCATTCAGTTTGGTGATGTCGGTGCCGTCGTAGAGGATCTGACCATCGGTAACATCATAGAGCCGCAGCAGCAGGCGGCCCAGCGTGGACTTGCCGCAGCCGGACTCGCCCACAACGCCCAGTGTGGTGCCGCGCCTGATCTTGAAGTTCACGCCATCCACCGCATGGAGCTGGCTGTTTGCGCCGACTTTGAAGTATTTTTTGAGGTTCTTTGCCTCGATCAAAACCTTTTCTTCCATTGTTATTTCCTCCCGGCTCAGGTATTGGACTGCGGCGGATCGAACCGACAGCAGCGGATGAAGTGGCCCGGTGTGACCTCCCGCATCTTCTGGGCCTTTTTGCAGGCCGCAGTGGCATATTTGCAGCGGTCAGCAAAGCGGCAGCCCTCGATCTTCTGGGTGGGGTCAGCCATCATCCCCTCAATGGCCTCCAGACGCTTGGTGTTTTCATCCAGCTTGGGAATGGCGTTGAACAGCCCCTGGGTGTAAGGGTGGCGCTGGGTGGTCTCAAAGATATCCTCTGCTGTGCCGTACTCGATGGCCTCGCCAGCGTACATGACCATGACCTTCTCGCAGGTCTGGGCCACAACACCCAAATCGTGGGTGATGAGGATCATGGCGGTGTTCAGCCGCTTCTGCAGCTCATTGATCAGGCCCAGCATCTGGGCCTGAATGGTCACATCCAGTGCGGTGGTGGGTTCGTCGGCAAGGATCAGCTTCGGCTCGCAGGCCAGCGCAATAGCAATGACGATGCGCTGCTTCATGCCGCCGGAAAACTGATGGGGGTACTCCACCTTGCGCTTTGCAGGGATGCCCACCAACTCCATCATCTCGTCCACACGGGCTTCCAGTTGAGCAGTGCTCTGCTCCGGATGATGGATCTTCAGCACCTCCATGATCTGGGCTCCCACGGTCATCACCGGGTTCAGGGCAGACATGGGATCCTGGAAGATCATAGATACTACACTGCCGCGCATGGCACGGATCTTTTCCTCGGGAGCATTCAGCATATCCACACCGTCCAGCTTGATGGAGCCGTCGGTCACAAAACCGATGCCCTCGGGCAGAAGCCGAATGACGCTCAGGGCTGTGGTGGTCTTACCGGCACCGGTCTCACCCACCAGCCCCAGCGTCTCGCCGTAATTCAGATCCAGGTCCAGACCATTGACAGCGTAGACGGTGGAAATTTCGGTATCATATTCAACGCTCAGGTTTTTGACTTCCAGCAGCTTGTCGCTCATTTCAGGCCACCTCTTTCACATTCTTGGTGCGCTTTGCGCGCTTGGTCTTTTTGCCGCTGCCCAATGTGCCGCGCAGCTTCGGGTCGAGGGCATCGCGCAGAGCGTCGCCGCACATATTGAAGCAGAGCACCACGATGATGATCGCAATGCCGGGAGCAATGGCAATGATGGGCTGGGTGGACAGGTACTTATAGCCGCCGCTGACCATTGCGCCCCAGCTGGGAGTCGGGGGCGTGATGCCCATGCCCAGGAAGCTCAGGTTCGCTTCGGCCAGAATGGCACCGCCCAGGCTGGCGGTCATGCTGACGATGTTGACGGACAGGCAGTTGGGGAACACATGCACCAGCGTGTTGCGGATCCGGGATGCACCGCACAGGGTACCGGCGGTGACATAATCGGCATTGCGGACGCTCAGCACCTGACCGCGGGTGACACGGGCGTAGCCGGGCACCATCGAGATGCCGATGGCCAGGCAGACATTGCCCAGGCCCTGACCCAGGATCGCGCCCAGAAACATAGCCAGGATCAGCATGGGCACAGCCATCATAGCATCCATGACACGCATAATGAAGGCATCCACCACACCGCCTGCCATGCCAGCGATCAGGCCCAGTGCCATGCCGATAACGCTGGAAATGACCACGGCCACGATACCGACCGTAAAGGAGATGCGGGCACCATAGATGATGCGGCTCAGAACATCACGACCATTGGAGTCGGTGCCCAGCCAGTGCTCGGCAGAACAGCCCTTCAGAACATTGTAAAGATCATCCTTGTTGGGATTATAGGGAGCAATCACCGGTGCGAAGATGGCGATAAGCACCATGATGAGAAGCAAAATCGCGCAGACCACGATGATTTTGCGGCTGAACATGACCCGGAACACGCGGGAGGACGTGATACGGTCCAGCAGACCCTTCTTTTTTGTCTTGTTTTCCACAGTTCATTCCTCCTTTTAGCGGGTGCGGGGATCGATGATGCCGTACAGGATATCGACCACGAGGTTGCAGATGGCAACAAAGATGGAGATGATGAGCACGCCGTTCGCCACCAGCATGAAGTCACGGTTGCTGATACCGTTCATCATCACACTGCCAAGGCCGGGGATGACGAACAGGCTCTCGATCAGGACGGTGGAACCGACCATGGAGCCCAGGCGCATACCCATGGTGGTGACGATGGGGATCATGGAATTGCGCAACTGATGCCTGAAGGTA